>Ga0224555_1002743_pt1 | contig 19754 bp, 21 predicted proteins | sample 714S23034metaG_FD_180687 | JGI IMG/M metagenome (GOLD analysis project Ga0224555, IMG submission 180687) | Peat soil microbial communities from Stordalen Mire, Sweden - 717 S2 30-34 | ecosystem: Environmental > Terrestrial > Soil > Wetlands > Peat | place: Sweden: Norrbotten County, Stordalen...
GGCGTCCCTTGTCGATGATGCCGCGCAGTTGCTGAAAGATCTCCGGCGCGCGGTGTACCTCATCCAGAATCACCAGTTGGTCGTCATGATCTGCGAGGTACTTGTTCGGGTCAGAGAGCTTGGCGCGGTCATTTTCGTCTTCAAGGTCGAGGTAGACAGAATTTTGCAGCCGGGCAATCTCGAGCGCGAGAGTTGTTTTTCCCGATTGGCGTGGGCCCAGAAGGGCCACGGCTGGAATGTGACTCAGTAAAGAGCTCAGTTTTGGCCTGAGGAGACGCGCTATCATGTATGCAATTATAGAGCGTATCTCTATATTTGCATAGTACGATTGTAAGATGAAAGGATTCTGTGGTTTAATGGGTATGCAACTCTCAGCAAAATTTCATTTCAGGGTGGCCACTCGACCAGAGGAAGGAAGGCCCCGCCTACAGCTAGGAAGGGATGAGGCGAAATTTCCCGCAACGCCTGCAGATATAGGTGTGCTCCCAGTTCCAGTGCAGTCGGGGAAAGACCTCTCGGTTGTAGTGGGCAACTTTGCGGAGGTTGATGACCAGGCCTGCTAGAGAAGCCACAGTTAGGAGCAGAAACACAACAGGTAGTTCCAGGCGAATCATCGAGCTCTTAGAGAGTTCGAGAATCGACCTGAATCCGACAAAGGTCCACAGGGACGAGAGGAGAATTATCGGCCCCCAGACAATGAACGGTCGGAGATATCCCCGTGGGAGAGGCGGAGTGACCGCCTGCGCCGAGTAGGATTGGGTCGTTCCCGAATAGAAAGTGCCGGAATACGTGCGCGTCCCCTGCTCGTAGAGGACGGGAGCAGCCACGATATTCGTGGTTCCACATTGGTCGCATTGATAAGGGTTTGGCTGCAATACGGATGCCATTGCGTTTTCCCTGACCTGGCGACACCTTGCGACACCGGGCTCTTCGACTGCGATTTTAGCCCGATTCGTTCAAATTGATCCACAGCGCCAGTACGGCCGAGGCCCGGCGCGCATCTCTTCAATTGCCAAACTCACACAGGGGATTGGAGATAGAGCGATTTCCCATCCTGGTCTCTGCCGGATCATTTGACCGAGTTTCGGTTTCATCCCATTCTCTCGCTCGACACGGATGCCCAAGAGCAGCCGCGTCCAGGAGAGAAAACGTATGAGAACCGCACTAGCCTTCTGGCGGCGCTCTCAAGTGTCCGCTTCAACATCCGCACGTGTTCATTATCGTCCCGACGAAATCAACTGGATGCACGTTGTCCTGAAGTTCGGCCTGGGGCTCTTGCTTCTGGGTAACCTCGCCGCACCCTTCGCAGCCAGAGCCCAGAACCTGGGAACCTCTCCCCAATTCGGCCAGGCCGTGCAAGGACAGCAGGCGACCACAGTCGAAGGCACGGTCCTCAACATCGTGAACTGGGGATGCAACGTCATCGCTCCGGTCATCGCCGTGGCCTGCCTGGGTGTCGCCGGATGGCACTTCAAGAGCGGCCGTGGCTACTTGGGCTGGGGCGTCACCGGTGTGGCTCTCATGGTGATCTCCGGTCTCGGACGGATGGCCGAGGGTTTCATCACCCAGGCACAGGGCATTCAGTAACAAAGGCAAGGGCAATGCAGGCGCCACAGTTCCTCCTCGACCTTCTCCAATTGCTGCTCGATCTCGCGGTGCCGGCAGCATTCTGCACGCTGGCCGCCGCGGGAGTCAGTCTGCGGCATGAAGGAGGAATCAACTTCCACGTAAACGGCCGCACCGGCAAGTGGATTCTGTGGACGATTGTCCTTCTCACGCTTCCGCAACTGCTGTCGTGGGTTGCGGCGCAAGGCATCAATATTCCGTCCGCGAGCGGATCAGTGGGCACGAGTTGGCTCGCCAGCATGGAGACGGTCTTCAAGAACTTCGTCAACCAGATCGTTGTCGCAAAGCTCGTTCCCGTGATTGCAGCGTATTTCGTCCTGAAGGCAACGCTCGATGGAGCGGCGGGAGAGAATCCACTCGGCTCGATCGTGGCCGCGCTCTTTCTGATGTCCTTGTCGGGCACGATGCAGCTGATGCAGGGCTGGAATTCGGGAGGGCAGTACGCGATGACCGATATGCTGACCTCCCTCTGGAACTACATTGCCGGGCAGATCTTACCGGCCGCGGCGGGACTGGCATGTGTCGGAGCCGTCATCAACTTTGTCCGGCACAGGCCCTGGGCCAGGCTGGTCTTCGCCGCGATCTCTTTTCTGAGCGTGAGCGGTCTTCTCGCGCTCTTTCAGGCGATGGCGGCCTGAGGAGAACTCGATGAGTCTCGATGGGGCAATCACGAATCTCGCTTCCTGGGCCGGCAACACCATCATGCCGACGATGGCGGGCATGTTTTTCGCGGGAGCCGTGTATCGCTACAGCAAGGGCGCCCCCTGCGAGCAATTCCTCTACGGCGGTTTCGCATCGCTGATGTGTTCGGGGATGCTGCGCGCCCTGGAGGGGTTTGTGCAGAATGCCGGGCCGACAAGCGCGAATGGGTTCTGGATGGCAACCATGAGTCTGGTGAACTGGACCGCCAACGTCATCCTTCCCATGTTTGCGCTCACGCAGCTTGTGGCGATGGCGCTGCACATGGGCGGCGTGGTTTCGGAGATCTATCCAGGCTCGACCTGGATCAGGAAGTTTATCGCGGCGATCGCCGCCCTGATGGTCTCAGGCATAGTGCGCCTGGCCGAATCGATGGTTACGCAAGCGCATGGAATATGAGAGGAAGCTCATGAGTCTCGATATGACGCCGGTTCATCGCAACCTCCACACCAAGGTGACGTTTCTCGGCCTTGAATTCGAGGACCTGATTCTGGTGCTTGCGCTAGCGGCGATCATGAATCTCCTCGCCCACTTTATTAGCGGCAACGCGCATGTGTTCGGGATGCCGCTCAACATCTTCATGGAGTTCGTGGTGCCAGCGTTGGCGGTGCCGTTCCTGATCCTGTTCAAGTACGGACGGCCGCGCGGATACCTGACCGATCTGGTGCGCTCGTTTTTCGCACCGAAGGCGTGGTGCGCACTTGAGCGAGATTCAGAATTGACGGAACCTTACCTGGTCGAGGAGGAGGAATAACTCAGTGCACGCCTCGATCAAGACGAACGCGGACGGCTCGGTCGCCATGCATCTCGATCTCGACGCGGCGCGTGCGGTATTTGCGAGCATTCTCTTCGCAGCGCGATTCCATGAGCGGATCGCTCCGTTGGTAATCATCGCAAAACAGGGTCTCGACCTGGACGGCCGAAAGGCGACGCGGAGACAAGAACCATGCCGATGACGTATGCGGAACACGAACGGAAGTTGAAGGCGCCGGCCGTTTGCGCGTTGCTGCCTCTCAGGGATCTACCCAAAGGCGACAACATCATGGTTCGCACCAGCGGCGCATTTGCCGCGGGCTATGAACTGAGAGGCGTCCTCGCGTACTTTTCGACCGACAGCGATCGCAACCAGACCAAGTCGATGCTTGAAGCACTGTTTCGCAGTGTTCCCGACGTCAGCATGCGTATTCAGTTCCGCTATGAGATCTCGGAGCACCTCGGCGACCTCCTCGACACCTACCTCCACGAGCAGCGCACGGAGCAGTCGGAGGTGATGGCTCTCGATTCCCATCGGCTGAGGATGTGGCAGCAGAAGGAGCGCAGCGGTTTCTTCTTCGAGAACCGCCTCCACGTTTACTTCATCTGGGACCCGCGCACGCACGCGAAGCTTTATCACTCCGCACAACAGAACCGCAGCCTTTCCGGATTCACTCTAAGCCAGAAAAAGGCCATCCAGCGTGCTCGGAAGGAGCATGAGACCTATCTGGCGGAGTTTGAATCCGTCCTCCGGGGCATCGAGGGGTCGATGGAGGCGGCCAGCCTCGGGCCCCGGAGACTTTCGACGCAGGAACTCTTTGAGGAGCTGAAACACGCTCAGCATCCGCTCCGGCGCGACCGCCGGCCGTGCATTCCCGGCGAAGAGATGGTCGAGTATCGCAGCGCGCGGGAACAGGCGACTGAAGCGAGCATCCTCAATGAGACCGAGACCTACCTCAATATCGACGGCTATCTCTACACGGTTGTGAGTCTCAAGGAACTTCCGGATGCGACGTTTCCTGGAATGTTGCAGAACTTCTCGACGCTTGGCTTCCCGGTCGTCATCAGCGGACAGGTCGTGATCCCCGACCAGGTGAAGGTACTGAAGAGTTACAAGAAGCGCCTCCAGAAGATGACGGCCGCGCAGAAGGACGCGAGCGGCAACTTCAAATCGAATCCCGAGGCCGAAGTAGCGCAAGCGCAACTCATCCAGGTCCAGCGCGACATTATCTCTTCCTCCCTCAAGACAGCAAAGCTCAGCCTTTCGGTCGTCGTACGCACTTCGCAGCCGGCCGTGACGCTTGGAGATCTGGAACGGGCGGAACGCGAGCTTGCCAACCGGACGCAGGAGGTCCTGAACGCCTTCACGCACATGAACGGCGCGAAGGCCGTGGCCGAAACCATCGCCAAGCGCCGCATTTTCCTCGGGACGTTGCCGGGCATGGCTGAGGCCGACAAGCGGGATCAGGACATGCTTACGTCGAATGTTGCCGATCTCGTGCCGGTCGAGATGCCGTGGACCGGGACGCGGAGGAGTCCGCTCATCCTCTTCGAGACGCCCTACCGTCAGCTGATTCCGTTCTCGATGTTCGATCCGGATCTATCCGATGCGAACGGCCTGCTGATGGCGAAGAGCGGCGGCGGCAAGACGCTTGCCGCGCAGCAAATGCTGCTCATGGCTGCCCGCGCAAATCCGATGATTTCGATCCTTGAGCGTGGGGATTCGTATCAGCCCTTGGTCGAATTGATGGGCGGGGAGATGATCGAGATGTCGCTCGACAGCGATCAGACGATCAATCCCTGGGATCTGCCGAGAGGCGAAGACAGGCCCTCCAACGACCAGATCTCCTTTCTCAAGAACCTCACTCGCCACATGCTGGGCGAGAACACGCCGCCCGATCTCGACATCGACCTGCTCGACAGCGTTTTGCTTGAGGCCATCGCTTCTACATATAAGAGGTGCAGCGCGAAGACCTCAAACCCTATTCCGCTCTTCGGGGATCTGGCCGCGGAGCTGGCGCACTGGCAGGATCGGGACCGCAACCAGAAGATCAACGCGATGGCGCAGATGGCTTCGACCAAGTTGCGCGCCTGGGTCGATGACGGGCCGTATGCGCGCTTGTTCGATCGGCCAACGACAGTCCAGCTGAACAATCCGTGGCTCTACTTCAATGTCGAGAAGCTGAAAGATGATCCGCGGCTGGAGCGGGCCATGAGCCTTCTCATCGCGCACACCGCCACGTACCGTGCATCAGGGGTGACCGGCCAGCCGAGCATTGTGCTACTCGATGAGTGCTGGGCGCTGCTCGAATCGCCGATCCTTGCAAGTGTTGTGGTGCAGCTCTTCCGCACCGCGCGTAAGCGCAACGCCAGCGTCTGGGGTATCAGCCAGACGCCGGAGGACTTTGTCGGTACGCCCGACCGGCCCAACGAGCATGGCGCCGGCATCGTCAAGAACGCGACCACGAAGATTATCGGCAAACAGCCTGGGGATATGACGGCGCTCCGGGAGCACGTTCACCTGAACGAAACCGCTCTCAATCAGATCAAGACCTTCGCCCACCCGAAGAAGGGCGTGAGCGCGGAGTTTCTGATTGCGATCGGGGAAAAGGCAGAGTCCACGCACGCGATCCGGATCGTGCCCAGTGCCGTGGACTACTGGATTACGACCACCTACGCGAGGGAGCGTGCCTTTCGCAAGTGGTGGCTGCGGCAGCACCGGCAGCTGCCGTTGATCCAGGCCTACGAGGAGCTCGCCGCAGAGTATCCGCGGGGTCTGGCGGAACTGGCGCCCTTGCCGGTTGAACTTTCGGGAGAGATGCAGGAGGCGATGAGCCAATGACAGAGATGAACCAACCCGAGACGGAACTGCTTTTGAATGGTGTGCCATATAGTGGCGAAGCGATACGTGATCGCAGACCTGGCGCTCGCTGGAAGAGACGGCTACTTATTGGCGTCCTCATGATCGAGACATGCTTCGTCGTGCCGAAATTCGCCCACGGGCAATTCCTCAGCATCTTCAACTCGATCTTCAGCTCCATTCAGAACGACATCGGTAGTTCACTTAGCGCGATCAATCAGATTGCTCAGCAAATGCAGAAGCTATACCAGACAACGGTTGCGCCTCTCGCGGCCCTCAATCAGGCTCGTGGGTTCGTTGCAAACTCTATCAATACCTTTCGTGGCCAGATGAATCAGGTATTCAACACGCCCTTCTCAAGCGCCGTGACTCCAGGACCACAACAGTTTGAGAGTATCCTGCATAGCCGGCTGTCTTCAGAGATTCCAGCATTGCAGACAAGCTTCATTTCAAACTACGGAGCAATCCCACAAATCAACTCGGCATCGCCGCAAGACCGCGTGATGATGGACGTGGACGACGCTTTGGGACAGGAAAATCTCAAGACCACCCTGGTTGCCGATCAGGGTGCAGACGTCATTCTTCAAACTGCCAACCAAATGGAGAACCAGGTTGCGATGAGCACACCCGGATCCAATCCCTTTCTGACCGCCCAGGCGCAGGTCGCCAACCTCCGTTGCCAGGCATACATGCAGAAGATGCTTGCGGCGGAGTTGCGCCAGGAGGCGGCCCGCATCGCTCACGACAACGTTCTTGTCAAGCGCCGGACGGCGGCCACAGGCGGGATCAACAGTTTAATCACCGGCGCGCTCACCGCGCGATAGGGAGGTTTCCATGACGGACCCCAAGAAGAATCCAAGCAAGCGGCGCAAGTTGTTTTTCTGGCGGCGTAAGGCTCTTCTCGTGCCAGAACTCCCGAAGCCCATGTACGGAACTGAAGAGGCCCAACGCGAGGCGCCTCGGTGTTATCGCCCATCGTTGCTGAAAGTAGCAGTGGTTGCGCTCGCAGTGGCCGCAATCCTGCCAACGCGCGCCAACGGGCAATTCGGCGTCGACGTGGCTGCGATCCTGGCGGCGCTGTCCCAGATGCAGTCGCTGATGAACACCTACATTGTCGCGCCGCTCAAGACCATCAACCAGGTCGAGCAGAGTGTGGCGAACTATGAGCAACAGGTGATGTATCCGCTCGCGGCCATCAACCAGGCTAAGAACTCGGTCATGCAGTTCGAAAGTCAGTTCAGCCAGATCGGCAATCTCTTTCATGTCAACGTCGCGAGCGCCACTCTGCCGCAGTCGCAGAATCTCGAAACCCTTCTACTTTCGCGCAATGCGGGAAATGTGCCCAGCGTATCTGGCCAGTTTCAGAGTGTGTATGGCGTCGTGATGCCGCTGAATGCAGCATCCCCGCAGATGAGAACGATGACTGACATGACCGATGCGCAAGCTCAGGACGCAATGAAGCGGGCGATTGAAATCGACGCCCTCGCGGACGCCGAGCTTGCTGAGGCCGACCAGATGGGTCAGCAGATTTCACAGGCTGCTCCCGGCAGCGCCCCGATTCTCGAAGCCGAGGCCGACGTGTGGATGGTGCGGGCCAACGCCTACACCCAGGCGGCATTGGCGGAACTGATGCGCACGCGCGGAATTGACCTTGCCAATCAGAGCGCAATCTCCAAGCTTGCGACGACGGACAACACGACCAATAACGGCCTCATCAACGGAGCGCTGACCAACAGGTGACAGGCATGGTGTTCGCCAGCTTACATCCCGCCTTGATGCTCGCGTTCTTTCAGTCGACGCAGCTGAATCTCTTCGAGCGCTTCCTGACGCAGGCTGTGTCGGGAATTGACTCGACGGGTATTACTTCCGGGATGCAGAACGTGGCGTACGTGGTCTTGGTGGTGGGATTTCTGTGGCAGGTCTATCAATCGGCCCTGCACGGCGGGGATGTACGCGGGCTGGGCACAAGTCTCATCAAGTACGTTGTCACAGCGGTCGTCGTGATGAACTACGGAACCGTGTTCACGACGATCAATCAGGGTTTTGTGAATGCAGGTAACTGGGTGAGTAACGCCTCCGGCGGGAATGTCTTCGAGAATTGGGCGAACGATCTCCAAACGCAATATAACCAGGCAGGATTTCAACAGATGTGGGGTCTGATCACCGGCTCGATCGCGGGCCTAATTGATGGCATCCTGATCATTGTTGCCTACATCCTCTACCCGATTGTCGTAGTGATCTTCGGTTTTTTTTACATCTTCTACGGCAGCATTCTGTACATCTTCGGGCCGATTGTGATTGCCCTCATGCCTCTCGGCGGCGCGAACCGCCTCGCCAAGTCCTACGTCGAGAATATCTTTGTCTGGAATGCCTGGCCGATCCTGTACGGCGGTTTTGGGGCACTGATTACCGCAATTCAAATGGGCCAAGTTGGACAGATGCTCAACCAGAATAATTTCCTTGGGGGTCTGGGAAATCTCGAGGGCTCGTTTCTGATCGGCATCGTCAGTATCGTCTATTCCCTGGCGATCGCCATCATCCCATTCATTGCCAAGCGCATCGTGAGCGGCGACGTGGGCAGCACTGCGGTCGCAATGGTGGGCACGGCAGTCACCGCGCTGACTGCGGGCGCAGCCGGGATCGAGGGAGCGGCGGCCGGGGTAGCGGCGGCAGGAACAGGTTCAGGAGGCGGAGCGGCAGCAGGAACCTCTTCCGGTACAGCGACTGCGGGCTCTGCGCGAGCGCTCACCGCTTCGGCTGGCGGAAACCAGCCCGCGCCACCACAGCAGGCTCCCATCGCCTCCTCGCCAGCAACAGGCGGCTCTGCGCTCCAAGATAGATCTCCGACTCTGGAGGGCCATGCGGATCAAATTCGCAGCTCGATCAGCGACGTGATGAGCACCGATGGCGCCAGCGACGAGAGCGGTGGAGCGGTCACCGTGGCGGCCGAAGACGTCGGCGCTCCGCAAGGCCAGTCCAGCGTTGGAGCCGCCACACCTAATGCCGGCTCCAGACCGTCGGCATCAACGAGAAGAGGACCGACTGTACATCGTTACAACCTGGGCACATGGAGCGCCTACCATGCCGCCCGGATCGCGGCGCGCACCATAGCGAGCGCAACGAGCCATCAGGATTAGGAGGAACTATGAAGACCAGCACAGTCGCCGCAGACGATTCGGTCATCGCCAGACCGAAGTATTACGAGATGGATGGAGCGCTCCGAGCGAACGCGAACCGAGCCTGGCTGCTCGCATTTCTGACCATTCCGATCGCTCTCGTCGCAATCGGGTTCGCAGTCTTTGTGCGCCTGCAGCCGCCGACAGTCATTCGCATCGGTCCCAATGGCGATGCCTCCGTCTTGGGTAGGCCCGCAAAGGGCGCTGTATCGGATCTTGCCACCGGCGGGACCGATCAATTCCTCGACGAAGCCTTCGTAAGGCGCTTCCTGACGAGCTACCTCAACTATTCGCCCGCCGATGTGGACGACCACTGGGCCGGTAGCCTCAACATGATGACGCGCAACCTGCGCACGTACACGCTGAAGGCGATGGCGGACGACGATACACGCGGCAAGATCGACGACGGCCAGATTCAGTCTGTATTTCATCTGCGCGAGATCGACGCGGTGCCAGGTGAACCGCTCGCGTACGTCGTGTACGGCGTCAAGGATGTTCACCATCTGTCGAAAGGCGCCGAGATCACGGACCACTTCGTCAACGAGTACCGCGTGCGGCTTATCGCGGACCGCCGCTCCGATGTGAATCCTGACGGGCTTTGGATCGCGGAGTACAGCGAACGGCCGATCGATGGCGAACGGCAGAATCAAATTCTCAGTGCGCCCGACCTTGTCCCGGGTGGAGACGGCACGGCGAACAAGGGAGGTCAGTGATGGAAAATGCACTCGCAAAAGTGGCTGAAATGCAGCCGCCGGCAGAACCCGTGGAGCCGCAGCGCCGCCGCAGGACGCGCCAGCAGACGGAAGAGATCGTTCGATACTTCCTTGCCAAAGAGGGGTCGTCGGTCGAAAAGCCTGAGCTTGGAGTGGAAGCGATAAGCGAGGGCGAGGCTCTGATCAAGGCGTTTCAGTCGAAGAACGGCGTGATCTACACCGTCCTTGCCTACAAGGCAGAAGCAGAGATACAGGGAGGATCTCCGACATTGGTAAAACGGCCCCTGCGCAAGTAGGGCGCCGACATAAGTAGCAGCGGTCAGCACGGGTTCAAAGAGGGGACAAACCTGAAATACGGCTCATGTCGCCTCCTTTGATGCCTTATCGCCAGAGCGATGAGGAATTCCGCTGACCCGGTTTGCACTCTCAAGCCTGGTTCGGCCAACACCCCACCCCTAACCCGGGCGGCCAGGCGAGAGACAAGAATCCGGCGTCAGCCAATCTCTTGTCACTTCGTCTTGAAGCGCCAGACAAGTGAGGAGAACATGACAGCGAACAGGACACAAAATGCGGCACTCGATCAACGGCTCATTCTTGAGTTGCGGATCGATGCGTCCGGTGAAGTGACCCGCAAGCCAACCAGACTCGGACGGAAGGACACGCTCGAAGGGAAGCTCCTCGGGCAACTCTATCCGGGTATCCGAGTCGCGCGCGTCAGCGTGCCGTATGAGTTGACGCCGTATGAGCAGTCTGTGGTCGAAAACCGCATGGCGAGCCTTCATTACGGCGGGGTCGAGTACAAGCTGGTGGGCGCCAGTAGCTCGGCGAAGGATGGCAAGTTCTACTTCGTCGATCAGGCGCACGCCGGCCCGATAGCTGAGCGCTTTCAGCATTGGCCCGAGGCGGCGATCGTGTACTTTGCAATCCTCGTCTCCGACTGCAAGCTGATGGTCGAGGAGCCTAATCTCCGCATCGCTGTGGTCAAGGATCATGTCCTTGGCACCAACGATTGCCGAGGATGGGCACGTGATTCCCTCTACCGGAAGCTCAAGATCGGCACGAATCGTTTTTGCCAGTTCCGGCTGGCATTCGACGCGAGCGAACCCAAGCAGGCGAAAGGCGCATTGAAGGCGATGAGCGACCGCGTGGCCGACAAGCTCGCAGTTGACGTCATTTTGCCCGAAAGCGCCTGCAAACCGGCCTTGAAGGGAGGAGTTCGATTTCTTCCCCAACTGGGCACATCGGGCCGCATGTTTACTGGTCCGGCGACTCTCGGGATCAAACAGATCTCCCGTCAGTCGGAGTTTGGATCAAGCTACACCTTGATCGAGCATGCTTCGGAAGAGGCGCTGCAGTTTGAACTGAAACTGTGGGCGCTCCAACGAATCAAGGCGATGCGCAAGGCATGGGACGAGGGCGACTACCAGGCGTTGTTCGAAGTGATCGGCAAGTCCGAGGTGACAACGATCGACGATGGTGTCAGTTTCGACCCCGACAGTCTGGAGCGAGAGGACGATCCCGCTTCGGAAGGCTGCGATTCAGCGGAGGCGGTTTTGTTGGCGGACCGTAGCGGAAATGCAATCAAGATTCCCTACGTCTTCAACCAATTGAACCGTAAGCTCGCCCGCTGGGCGTTTCGTGCCTGCACCAGCGCGGATCTAAAGCTGCCATCGTTCGCTCTAGCGGATGACGGTGTCCTGATCGAACACCGAGGAAAGATTCACTCGGCGTCCGACTGGATACCCGAAGGCAGCACGATCACATCGTTGACGGCGGAGAAGGGCCTTTGCATCCGGTATCCAATTCGAATGCAGGAGGATCTTCTACCCGTCCGTCATCTCACCAACGAAGAGCTTGTCCCGGCGCTCAAACAGGCGCTCGGAACAGCCGACCTTGACGAATCGCAGGTCGCCTACCTTCTGGACCGGCAGCTTCGCATGGAGGGAACCTACATTCTCCATTCGAAGACTGCAAGCAGGAACGGCGGCGACTTCGACTTCGACACCATCTGCGTCATGGCATCCGATCAGCTCCCGAAGTTCGTTGCGGGAAGGATCGCATATGGGGAGAGGTTCCATCAGGAAAAGACGAAGCATAAGAAGGCCAAGTCTCCCTGGTGGAATGCCTGCCCGGTTGCCATGAAGGCGCGGGGAAACCGGATCGGTTCGATCACCGACCTCAAAACCTCGTGCATTGCGGCGGGACGGCCTGACTTGGCCTACAAGCTCGTCGAGCAATTGCAGAACGCGCTCGATTCCCTGAAACACAGAGTCGAGATCGATGAATCCGTTGTCAGTGAGATCAGGAAGGAGGTAGCGCCGGCTCCCTGGCTCCGCTATAAACGCGAGCGCAGAGTGTCGGAGCTTCCCGCCCATCTTGAAGTCGCCAACACGGACAAGGTTGGAAGGCTCTATAACCTCCTGCGCAAGGAACTCGGCTTTCTTCCCGATGAAACCGGAAACGGTTTCGAGGAGAAGATGGCGATCGAAGACTTTCGCGGACTCTTCGCGGGCGAGACAGTAACCCGGGAGATGTTCGAGGAATGCCAACTGGTCAACTCGATCTACGGCGACATCGCAAGCCGGATTGTCCAGCGCGAGGAAGAAGTCAAGCAGCAATTGAAAGACGCCCAGGCGCAATGGGAAACCGTGCGCCAGAGCGATGAAAAGGAACAGAGAAGGTCAGCGGTGCTTGCGCGCAACAAGGCGCAGGCTGCCCTCTGGGAACACGAGCAGGATGCAAGGGATCAATTCAGCTCCCTGCATCTGTTCGTCCACTACTGGGCGCAAGGCAAGCAGGAGAACCGGCGGGCATGGGCACAGGCGATGAATTCAGTCGTCACCGGCGGCTCAGGTTCCGGCGCGGTCCTCTTCCAGTCGTTTCCGCAGGAGGTGGTTGACGCCTTTGCGGAAGTGACCGGCGGCCAGCGGGTTCGGGTTCGGATGCCGAAAACCGTCAACGGCTATGCCTGGTTTGACGACGAGCAGCGAGCATTTCTCGTGGAGCGAATCGCCAATCCGGAAGGCCCGGAATGTGAAAAGAGGGTCTTTCTCTTTCAGTACAAGGGAAAGCGCAATCTGATCTTCGAAAACACGAGTGTTCCAGTCTCCCTGGAGCACTCTTAACCGGCAAAGGGGAAGCTTGAGCTTACCACTCGGCTTCTCCTTTGCACTTTGCGCCCGAGGAGGCCGCTATGAAGACGCTCACGACGATTTTCCTTGCTCTTGCGTTTGCCGGTGCGGGGGCGCAGACCACAACCCAAAGTCAGATTCAGCACGTCGAGACTTCGCTGAACCATCTCACCGTCCTCGAATTCGGGGAGCCCGTGACTACGCTCGCAATCGGCGATCCCGACAGCTTCCAGGTGGAGCGCCATGAGGACAAAGTCTTCGTGAAGCCTCTCCAGCAGGGGGCTTCGACCAATCTCTTCGTTTGGACCGCCTCACGGGAACTGAGTTATGAACTCGACCCGGCGGGCCAGCTTGCGGCAATGGACGTCCTGGTCCGTGCCGAGCCTGCGTCCGATCCGCACGCCAACGCGCGTGCTTCCGCCGAACCAACGGATGCAGAGATTCGCAAGATCGCGTCGCTTGTTCTTGCCGAGACAATGATGGGTGTCGAGGACATCGCGCATGATGCGGAAAGGCGGACCGCCAATCGTGTCGAGGTCGATCTTGAACAGGTCTATCGGACTCGGGACCGGATGTACATCCGTTATTCGGTTGCGAATCTGACCCCGGCTCCGTTCCGGGTGACGCCTCCGGATGTGTGCGCTCCGCTTCCGACTGAGCTGCCCATCTCTCTCGTGAGTCTCAGGAATCACCAGATCAGTTCTCAGACTTTCGCGACCTTCAAGGCAAGCCAGGTTTCTGGCGTACCGGTAATGCAGGCCGAGTCAGGTACACGCGATCTTCGACCGGGAGAGAAGACGACGGGCGTCATCAGCATTGAAAGTTCGGCAGGCAATCCGCCGCAGATCTATCAGTTGAACTTCGGCTCCGACCAAAGTGGAGCTCTGAAGGTCGAGGCGGTTCTGTAGTTATGGATGCGCAGGGCTACATTTCTCCGGAGGAATTGCGCCAGGCGCTCAGGCAAATCTATGGTGGTGACCCGGAATCGAACCTGCAGAAGGCCCTCCTCCATTCACTTGCCGACGGCCTCAAACCAGTCGATCAGAAAGGCCGCTGGAAACCCAGTCCGTTGCTTGTTCTCCTATTTCTTCTGCTGTTCGCCCTGATGGGCGTCTTCCTCTATTTCTCCATCGGGGTGCGCCTGTGATCCCGTACTACGATCAGCCGACATGGCGCCAAAGAGGACCTGAGGATTTGGCCGGCGTCCTCGTGTTGTTTGGCTGTGCGGTCCTCGCATTCTGCTGGTATGTTGCAGTCTCCCGCCTACATTTACGGAACGACCAGTGCCTTGAAATCTTCCTGTACATCGCCATTCTGTTCTTCGGCGGAGGCCTTGTTGTCGCACAGCTGGTCGGCCGCAGAAAGAAAAGAGAGGAGAACTGGCCTCACCCCGCAATCCTGATTCCGGCGTCGAAGGATGCGGAGATCGTTCGCAGCGCCAACCGGGAAGGGGCCACGCTACTCGGATACAACGTCCACAAGGAGCCTTGGGTTTGGCCGGATACAGTCCGAATAAAGCACGGCGTTATCGTGGGAGGCACGGGCGCAGGCAAGTCTACCTTTCTCGAAAACATCGTCGCGCAGGACCTGACACGACGCTTTGGCGCGCGCAGAATGCCGATGATCATCTTCGACGGCAAGGGTGAGCGGGAGTTCCTTGACCGCCTGCTGCCGCACATTGAAGCCGCAGGCCGCCTGCAGGATTTGCGGGTGATCGATCCGACCCACCCTTCAGAGTCTGCCCGGTACAACCCCTTTTATGCGCTCGACGACGCGTACCAGGAGCATGTGAACTTCATCTTCCGGTCCTTCGGGCTACGCGAAGACTTCTTCAAAGGCCACCAGGAGGCGTATCTTTCGGACCTTGTGCGCATCCTGCAATACACCGGCAAGCTATTCAACGTGTATGACGTGCTGGTGATGGCGCTCGATGAGAAGGTGCTGGAGGAGCAGATCGGGGTTGCGAAGGCCCGTCTGACCACAGTGCCGGCAATCTCCATGCAGAAGCGGTTGAACTTCGAGATGTCAGTCAAGATGATCCAGCGTTCGCTCGCGGACCGGGAGCGTGTGCAGAAGATTCAGGGCCTTCTGAATGAGTTGCTGAGCTTCCTCGAAGATGAGTTGTCGATCGTAACCGGCTCCTACCAGGATTTGCTCACGCTCGACGACGTGCTCGAACGGGACCTCATCCTGTTCGTCTCCCTCAACGCGAACCGCAATCAGCGCGCCGTCGAGGCCTTGGGAAAGATCCTGCTCCAGAACATCCAGCTGATGGTGGGCAAGCGTTATGCGCAGCCGGCAAGTGGGCGGGATGCCGATGAACCGATGCTTTCGGTGATCCTGGACGAGTTCGCGCCCTTCGCTTATCCAGGGTTTACGCAGGTGCTCCAGACGGCGCGCGGGGCGCGAGTCTCATTCCTCTTTTCGTTCCAGAGCATTCCCCAGTTGCAACGTGTAAGTCAGGCGTTCGCGGACGAGGTGTCGTCTGCGCCGGGAACAAAGATGATCATGAACGTCTCGGAGGAGAATACGGCGCAATGGTTTTTGAAGGCATCGGCCAGGATTGCGACCAAACGCCGTAGCCTGTCGGTGCGCCGCACCGGAATCTTCTCGACGAAATACACCGAGACCGGAACGGGCAACGAAAGCGACATCAAGGAGACGCGCGCCCGCGAGGACCACATTAAGAACCTGCCGGTAGGTCAGATGGAGATCCTGATGGTGGACAACCGGGAGGGCACGCTCCACTCCCATCTCCACGTTCGCCGTGCACCGAGCTTTCGCCTGGACGGTTTCGTTCCCTTTCTCTATCCGAAGATGCACAGCTATCTGGACCCGGAAACTGGCGTCAATTTGCGCTTCAAAGAAGCTGAATACCGGAAGCAGCGGCGCAGGAGAACAGCCGGCTTGTTCCTCGGGGAAGCCGCAGGAGGGTGACAATGCGACATGCAAATATCACCCGCTGGGTCATTCTTGTTATGGCGCTCAGCTGCGTGTGCGGTTACTCTTTCGGTCAAACTCCAAACAAGCTGAGCTCCCCAACCGCGCAACCCCCGGCGAAGCGCCAGGGATTCTTCGACTACGCTTTGGGCAAGATCAATCCCTACGGCAACGACTATGGGGCGTCGATGGATTCCGTTCGGAACGCTGCCGTCGAGAATACCATCGACGATCTCTACTTCTGGTCGAATGCGGTGACCCTGCTTTTGCTCAGCGGGCTGGTCGCCATCGTTCTTTTCGAGTGGCGCGCCGCGGACAAACGCGAGGTCATCGCGGCCTCTCTTATCGCACAGTTATGGAACGGCCGCATCAGCGACCGGATCGAAATTGAGCGCCGGACCCAACAGTTCAATCAGCTGGTCGAAGCCCATAACGCCGAGGTCGAGCGAGAGATCTCTCAAAAGCAAAAACCTTCGGAAAAGGAGGCGAGCGCAACCGGAAGCCTGACGCGGAGCGCTCGCAGTCTCGCTGAGAGCAAAGGGATCTCGCCGGTGGAGGCAGAGAAGATTGCAGCGGCGGCGCCGGATGCAAACGCAGCGAGCCTGCAACAGAGCAATCTATTGCTGCAGCGGCGCGTGGAAGCGTTGCAGAACAGCGAACAGAATCTCAAGCAGCGCCTCAACCAAACGACCGTCTTGCTCGACCAGGAGCGGCGGCGTAACGCGTCTCTCAAGGGCGCCTGAAAGGGCCAGAATGACCAGAAAGACTCCATCCGACTTCAGAAGCCATTACGACTGGCTCCTCCATGTCCGTCGTGAGATTCCTGTCTCAGAGCAGCCTTACGCGCTTGCCTTCGGCCGCACGGAGCTCTTTCGAGGCTTCTACCGGGTACAGGGACTTGGGTTCCCAAGCAAGTTCGCCGAGGAATTGGAGCGCATCGAAATGCTTCACGATCCTGAAAGGACGGCTGCATTGGAAGCGCTGAACGATGAGATGTTCAGGAGCCTCACGGGACATCTGCTCGATCGGGAGCGGCCGAGAATCTCGGAAGATGACGCACTGAGACCTGCCTTTCCGCGGGAACAGATTCGGGAACTGCTCCGCCATCTTTCGCAGAACAACCCCTACTTCGCGCTGTGGGTTGCCCACAAGAAGGGCATGAACGACCACTCGGTCGCCGAGGATTGGGACGAGTATCTCCTTCAGGAACTCGGAGCCGAGAGCGCCGAGGAGATCACATTTGCGCACGCAATGGTCGAGTTGGACAAGCTTCTCACTCTTTTTTACGACAGAAATCGGGCGCTTCCCAGCCTCTCCGTCGAGCGCATCTGGTTCCTTGATTCCCTCTGTGGCCCGGAGCGAATGCTCCAGACACGCGCCGTCCTGGGAATGCTTACAGCGGAGTTGACGGCATGTACGTCCGCGTAGTCAGCTTCGGGACGAACTGGTGGGCTATGCATTCACGCGAAACCAGCGATCCGTTTTGCTTCCGGCGAAGGGCGGCCTGGTTCAACGCCGCGGCCCTGAAGTCCGGAAGGCGTCTCCATCACTGCGCCATCTTTCCTGGCCAGGTACGCTTCAACTCGAAAAGCGGTTTCGATCCTGAGTTTCCATTCCGCGCGATTGGCAAGACTTTCTTGTGCTCGGAACCCCGCCAATTGGCGGGAAAGATGCACTTGTTATTTGAGCGCCACGCTACCGGGATGATCCCTGAAGCCTATCTCGTCAGCTTTAGATCCTCGGAGCACGGCGCCATCCGGTTCGACAAACCGGGCTGGAAGTCTGCCGGCGTCCGGCCAATCTCGATCAGCGTGCGCGGTGAAAGGTACGAGGCAATGCTGTTGTTCGGAAGCGGGGATTGGGTCGAGAGCGACCTCGGACGATGGCAGGTCGATCAAGTTCGGTGCCGAATCAGGCTTAAGGATGTCAACGAAGGAGCGCTCCGGTGAGGTATTACAAGGGCCATATCGCACTCTCAGATGCGCGCGACGTGCCGGTCTTGTTGCATATACGGAACGCTCGGGCCATCTGTTTCGATCAGTTGTGCGAACTGTTTTCCCTTGAAATCATCGCTGAACGCCCGCGGTCGCTGCGTTGGAGGTTGACACGCCTTGAGAAAGCCGGACTGGTAACGAGGCTTCAAGGGCAGACACATCTTCGAACTCCAGTCTTCGGAATCACGCAGCAGGGACTCATCTTTCTCGAATCTCGTGGCCATTACCTGCTCTCGTTGCCGAGCGCAACGGAGGTAATTCTTCATCCTTCCCAGGTTCCCCACGCTCTTGAGATGGTGAGTATCCGCGTCGCCTTAGCCAAAGCCGGCGTGCTTCAATCCTGGAAATCGGACCTCGAAATCACGTCCAAGAACCTGGTTTTGGAGAGCGGAGCGGCAAAGGATTTCGACGCCGTCGCCGGGATCGAGGTCGACGGAAAGAGCCGAACGATCGGCATCGAATACGAGCGGAACCCAAAAGCTGTGGCTAGGTATCGCGCAATTCAAGAGGTTTTTGAGCGTGACGAGACGACAGATGCCGTCCTGTATCTCACCGCAAATGACGACATCCTGTATCTGCTCGCCATGGAATTGCGCGCAACGCGCAAGCGGATAGGCTTCGTTTTGAGCGACGCATTCCGCCGCTCACTGCTCGAAACTCGCACGTTGACGAACTCAATCAACTCCGAGGTCGTGCCGCTGCGAGACTTCTTGAGCGGCAATCAGCGGTAGCGTTGACGCCGCACGTTTGCATGCCCATTACCGACCCATTGACATCCTATTGAGGTCCCATTCAAAGCCGATTGACCTGCTTTGCCAACCCATTGAGCAGAATCGACCCTGTTTAAGTAATGGAAGGTCAGAGAGTTGCGTCTTGACTATCCCCTTGTACGTAGATCTTTTTGTGGAGGTCTGGATGAAGTAAAGAGAGGTGGATGACCGTAATTGCCGAAACCGGAATCACGAAGCGTGTCAGACACAGGTGCAAAACGCAGAAAAGAAGAGTGCCTTGAAAACTGGTTCCTGCTCGACTGAAGAAGCGAACTCAGGAGTGTTGCCTGCGGTCGGCTCGGTGCCCGCCGAACGCGTGGATTGTTCTGGTTCCGGCGAGAACTTCGCCACTGTGTACCACCCCATGCGGAATCAGATACTCCTGCCCTTCCTTCACCGGAATCTTTTCTCCGCGAATTATGAGGGTATAGCAACCCTCCACAACGAGCATGTATTCGTCGTAATCGTGGACGTGCTCCGTAGAAGAAGCTGTTTGAGTGCATGTCCAGAACGCCATCTGGCCTCCATCTGCCCCGTCGAACACATAGCCTTCTACTCCCGGAGTAGCTTGCTCGGATGTCACGATTCTGTTCGCTGGATGTTGCATGAATTCAGGAAAGTTCTTCATAGCGGAACATCATATTGCATCTTCTAGGCCGAGGCTGAATTTGAACGGAACAAGGGACAGTCGACGCGCCTATCCAACAACAACCCCAACCAACAAAATCCCACAAGAGAGGAGAACCGCCATGCAACCCAGCTTAGGAAAGATGTCCGCCTACAAGATGTTCAATTGGCGGGACCGTGCTGCAAGTTCCGCCGAGCAAACTGTCGCCGCATTTCTGGAGATCGGAGAGGCAATTGCCACCCGCTGGATTCAGACAGCCAAGGGTGTTCTGCTGCTTCAGATGGTCCCGGACGACGGCGCCTCGGGAGCGATCTACGTCTTCGATCGGCAGCGTGAGCAATGGTACATGCTGTCGTTCGAAGGTTGCGAAGACCAATTCACCTCGGAGAAGTTCGACCGCGCGTTCTCCGAGTACGACCTGTTCCGCCTGGTTGAGCAGCCTGGCCTGCTGCTCTCCGAGTTCC
>Ga0224555_1002744_pt1 | contig 19746 bp, 16 predicted proteins | sample 714S23034metaG_FD_180687 | JGI IMG/M metagenome (GOLD analysis project Ga0224555, IMG submission 180687) | Peat soil microbial communities from Stordalen Mire, Sweden - 717 S2 30-34 | ecosystem: Environmental > Terrestrial > Soil > Wetlands > Peat | place: Sweden: Norrbotten County, Stordalen...
GGAGAGGATGCAAAGATGTGGTCGGCGAGGGCGCCGACCACGACACGCGAGGGCGCGTGTGCTCCCCCAGACCGCGCCATTCCATCGTTAGGCGAGGATTTGGGTGCGACCGGGAGATTTTGGGCGCGGCCCGGACTTGCAGGCTGGCGCGGCGGTCAGGGTTCCTCCCGGCGCAAGTCCAAGGTGAGCGCAAAACGGGAGCTGACATAGCAAACCTCGGCAAATTCAAAGGGCCGCCGGCCGGCGTCGAAGACGGTGTGGCGGCGCAACAGCAAGGGGGTGCCACGCGAGACCTGCAGCAACCGGCCCAGGCGGGCGTCGGCGTGGATGGCCAGGAACTCCTCCCGCGCCTGATGAGGCCGCGCGCCGGTGGCCGTCTCAATGACTTCGTAGAGCGGCTGGCTGAATTGTTCCTTGCCGTGGAGGCCCAGCCGGGGGTGGAACCACGAAGTGGAATGCAGCACGGCCTTGCCGCCCCAGCCGCGCAGGCGAGTCAGGCGCCAGACCGGCGTGGAAGGCGCCAATTGCAACGCGCGGGCGGCGTCGGCGCTGGCGGCCGTCTGGCGGTAGTCCAGCAGAAAATTTTCCACCCGGATGCCCTTGGCGGCCATCTCGCGGGTGAAGCTGCGCCAGGCGCGAATGCCGGATTCCACGTGCCGGCCGGAGACGCGCGTGCCCACGCCGGCTTTGCGCGTCAGCAGCCCCTCGAAGACCAGTTTGCTGATGCCAGCCCGCACCGTCCCCCGGCTCACGCCCAACTGGCGCGTCAGGGAGACCTCGTCGGGCAGGAGGGCGCCCTGCTGGTATTGCTTCTCGAGCAGCAACTCCCGCAGCAAGGCTTCGACTTGCGCCCGCAACGGCAAGGCGGCCGAATGATCCAATTGCTTCATAGGTTTTATTGTCTAAACAAAATCGGTTGCAAAAAGCGCGCCATCGAAGGCCGATGGAGCCGGCGACTCATTATTGGTCCGGCTTGAACTCCAGGCTGGCAAAGGGGTTGTTGCTGAAATCCTTGCCGGCGCCCCAGGGCCATCTCGGCGGGGCGCGATTCCAGGTTTTTCTGGTCGCCGTCAATGACCCGGACCTCGCGGGCGCGGATTTTTCCATTGACACGCGCGAATGGGGCGGGCGGAGAAAACGAACGGGAAGAGAAAGGGCGGCTCAAGCGGCCCTCGCGGGTTCGAATATGTTCATGTGAGCTTCAACAATTTTCAAACAACCGGGCTTGGCCCGATTAACAGATATACTAAGCCTGCCAGGGGGCGCTTTGCAAGTAAATATTGCGATTTTAATTTGATTTGACGCAGGTAAGGGAATTGATTATTCTTCCAGCCAGAGAAGGCCTGCGGGCAAGTTGAAGTTGTCAAAATGAATCAGCCAGTTGGAGCGGAATACAATTTGGTTTTTTCAGATGAACATCTGAAGCCCGCCTTGTTGATTTCCCTTTTGAGCGTGTGGTTGCTGGTGGGAGTTTTCTATTACTTAAATACTTATACTCGCCGGCGTTACTTCACGATATGGACGACGGCGTGGCTGTTTTACGCGCTGTGGCTGACGCTCTTTTTTTGTGGTCAAGCCACCGGGGGAGGAACATTTTGGCAGATGTGGCTCAAGGAGTTGTGCCTGTGTGTGTCGGCGGTCTTTTTGCTGTGGGGCAGCTTGCGGTTTCTGGGCCAGCGCGTCAAGCAGCGGCTCATCGCCCTGTGCCTGGCGTTCCTGGCCTTGTGGAGTTACGCCGACAGTCTGTACTCTGGCACGGCGCGCGCCCAAATTCATTGGTCGGTCTTTATTTTTATCGGTCTGGCCAGCCTGATAACGGCGGCGGCTTTTTATCGTTACCGGAAGATGCGGCAGTTTCTGGGCGCGGCGCTGCTGACCATCGGTTTTTTCCTTTGGGGAGCATATCTGGGGGCGTATCCGCTCTTTGAAACCCCGGCGCTGGCCGCCGCCGGTTTTCTGATTTCGGCCGTGTTGCAACTGCTCATTGCCGTGAGCATGATTATCCTGGTGCTGGAGCAGGTGCGCTACAACCACCAACGGCGGAACTTGTTTTTCTCGGAAAGATTGCAGAGCAAGGTCTGGTTCACCGAGGAGCGCTACCAGCGCCTCTTTCAACAAGCCAACGAGGCGATTGTCATTGCCGCCCGATCCGATCTGCGCATTCTGGAATTGAACCGCGCCGCCGAGGACCTGCTGGGCACCAATGTCCGCCAGGCCACCAACCAATCCCTGACCTCCTTTTGTCAGATCAAGACCAGCCCGGAGCAAGCGCCGCAATCGGGCCATCAATGGTTTGATCTGATCTGCTCGCAACGACCGCTGAACCTGGTGCATAAGAACGGCAAGCTCATTCCGTCCGACACCATTGGCGCGCCGGTTGAGTTTGGCGGGCAGAGCGCCTACCAGTTCTTTTTCCGGGAGATCACCGACCGGACGCGTCTGGAGCAGCAGTTGCGCCAGGCCGAGAAGCTCTCTTCCATGGGCCAGATGATTTCCGGCGTGGCGCACGAGTTGAACAATCCGCTGGCGGTCATCGGCGGCTACGTGGAGGTCATCCTGGCCAGCCACAACCTGCCGGATAAAACGCGCCAGTCGTTGGAGAAGGTGGCCCAGGAGAGCGGCCGCGCCGCGCGCCTGGTGCGCAATTTTCTGGCCTTCGCCCATTCGCAGCCAACCCATCGGCAAATGGTCAACCTCAACGACTTGATCACCGGAGTAGTTGAGTTGCGCAAATTCGATCTGTCCCTCTCCAACGTCACCCTCGAGGTGGCGCTGGACGGCTTCCTCCCCGCCACCAGCGTCGAGCCGGACCAAATCCAGCAGATCCTGATCATTTTGATCAACAATGCGATGCAGGCCATCTGCCATGCGCCCGAACCGCGCCGCATCCGGGTCAGCACGGCGCTCAAAGAGGCGAGAGTATGGATTACGGTCGAGGACAACGGGCCGGGAGTTCCGCCGGAAATCGAATCTCGCATCTTCGAGCCTTTTTTCACGACCAAGGAAGTGGGCGTGGGCACCGGTTTGGGGCTTTCGATTGCCCACGGCATCATGACCGAGCATGGCGGCCATATCCGCTATGAGCGCGGGGCCTTGAGGGGAGCGGCTTTCGTGCTGGACCTGCCCATCGTGGCCATCGAGGCGCCGCCAGTCTCCTCCACGCAAATCATGGCCGCGCCGGCCTGCGCCCTGGAGCCTGCCGCGGCGCGCGCGGAAAAGATTTTGGTGGTGGACGATGAAAAGGCAGTGGTGGAGATTCTGGGGGAGATGCTGGGACTGCTGGGTTACCAACCCGCGCTCTGTTATTCAGCCGGCGAGGGGCTGAAAAAGATCAGAGAAACCAAGTTCGATCTGGTGCTTTCGGACTTGCGCATGCCGGAAATTGACGGCCCTCAATTCTACCGGCGAGCGCTGGAAATTGACGCGCGCCTGGCCAGGCGTTTCATATTCCTGACCGGCGACACCATCGCCGAGGACACGAGGACCTTTCTAAGAACGGCCGGCCAGCCGTTTCTGGCCAAGCCCTTCCATCTGGCCGGCATTGAGGAAATCACGCGCACGACGTTGAGCGCGGCGTAGCGGGCTGGCCAAAATGGCTTTGGGTTCTTGCAGGCAGATCGTTGGTTTCCCTCTTGCCAAAGTCAGGGACGCTGCCTACATTCTGTTCATGGAACCGAGAGATTCCCAGTTAATGCAATACGCGCCCGTGCTCATTCTGGCCGTGGTGGCCATTCTGTTTTCGGTGGGCACGCTGGCCGCCTCGACCTTGCTGGGCAAACGCGCCAGGCGCACCCCCGTCAAAGATATGGCTTATGAATGCGGCATGCTGCCCGTCGGGGAAGGCAGCACGCGGCTGTCGGTCAGGTTCTACCTGGTGGCCATGCTGTTTATTCTTTTTGACATCGAGGTGGTGTTTCTTTACCCGTGGGCGGTCAATTTCAGAAGCATGCTCCAGCGGCAGCCGGGGCTGATTTTCGGTTCCATGATGGGCTTCATGCTCGTGCTGTTTATCGGTTATATTTACGCCTTGAAAAAAGAGGCCTTTGACTGGAAGCCATAATTTTCCGGCAAGATGACGCCTCCCTCGATACGATTCGGCACGGCTGGCTGGCGCTCGTTGATCGCGCGCGATTTCACTTTCGCCAATGTCCGCCTGGCCAGTCAGGCGGTGGCGGATTATCTCAAAGCCGGTCTGGCGGACCCGGCCTCGGGCCTGCAAGGACGCGATCCGAGGGTTATTATCGCTTATGATGGCCGCTTTTTGGGCCGGTCGTTTGCGCTGGCGGTGGCCGAGGTCTTCGCCGCCAACGGCCTGACTCCGCTGGTGTGCCAGCGTGACACCCCCACCCCCGTTTTGTCCTTGGCCATCCGCCGGCGCAAGGCCATCGGCGGCATCAACATCACCGCCAGCCACAACCCGCCCGAATACTCCGGCTTCAAATTCTCGCGGCAGGACGGCGCGGGCGCGCCGCCCGAAGCCACCCGGCAGATCGAAGAATCCATCGCCCGGCTGCAACGGGAAAACTGGAGCTTCCCCGCCGCCATCATCGGAACCTTTGCCTGCAAGAGCCTTGATCCGCAGGCGGAGTATTTCCGGCAAATCCGCAAGCTGGCCGATTTTTCCGCCATTAAAAAGGCCCGCCTGAAAGTGGCCGCCGATGTGATGCACGGCTGCGGGCGCGGTTATCTGGACACGCTCTTGCGCGAGGCGGGGGCGCGCCTGACGGTTTTTCACGACGATTTGAACCCGCTCTTCGGCGGACACGCGCCCGAGCCGAGCGCCCGGAACCTGGGCGAACTGCGGGCGTTCGTCCGCGCCGGCCACGCCTGCCTGGGCCTGGCCACCGACGGCGACGCCGACCGCTTTGGGGTGGTGGACGCCGATGGCACGTGGATCACGCCCAACCAAGTGCTGGCGCTGACGTTGTATCATCTGGCCAAGCATCGCGGCTGGAAAGGCTCGGTCGTGCGCACGGTGGTGACGAGCCATCAAGTGGACGCGGTGGCGGCGCAATTCGGCGTGAAAATGCACGAAGTTCCCGTGGGCTTCAAATACATCGGCGCGATCATGGAACGCGAGCCGGTCATCGTCGGCGGCGAGGAATCGGGCGGCTTGAGCGTGCGCGGCCACGTGCCGGAGAAAGACGGCATCCTGGCCTGTCTGCTGATGGCGGAATTGGTGGCGGCGGCCGGCCGTCCGCTGGGCGCCGTGCTCAAGGAAATCACCAAGCTGGCCGGCCCGTTTTTCACCGAGCGGATCAATATTCATATTGACCCCGCCAGGAAGGTCGAATTGCTCTCCCGCCTGTCGGGCGGGCTGGAAAAGATCGGTTCCTTTCCCGTCCAGGAGCGGGTCACGATGGACGGCTGCAAGTTTCTCCTGCCGGAGGGCGAATGGGTGGCCTTCCGCGCCAGCGGCACCGAGCCTGTCTTCCGCTGCTACATCGAAGCCCGGCGGAAGAAGAACCTGGAGCCGCTCCGGCAAGCGTGCCAGGCGCTGTTAAGCTAATTCTCCCCTCACTTCGCCGCCGGCTTGGCGGGAATGGGAATGACCTGGGATTGCAGCCCCAGCTTGGCGCACACGAAATACACGACCGCGCCAACGATAAAGGCGGCGACGGGCGCGGCCGGAACTGGGACATTCAAGTTAGGCAGGATGCCCACTACGAAACCGGCCAGCCAGGCCACCCAGCCAGCCGGATTGAAGCCCGCGCGCGGACCGGACCATTTGCCGCCAGCTAAAAGGTAATCCACCATCATCGCGCCGCAGATGGGGCCGAAAGAAGCGCCGATGATCTGGAAAACGATGATTGCTTTGCCAGCCAAGCCGGTAATGGCCAGCACAATGCTCACCACCGTGCCGATGCCGACGGAAATGAAGGGATTGACCTTGGGCAAAGTCGTTTTGAAACTATTGGCGGCAATAAACGCGGAAAAGCACGCTGGCGGAAAGGCGGCCAGCGCCAGCAGGAACAAAATCAAGGGCGCGCTCTTGCCCATAACGATTGGAATCAGATCGGGCGTGTGGACAATCAGGCTCGGCGTCCCCGGCGGATTGGCCTTGGCCGCCGCGTCCGTTGCCGCCGCCACCGCGGCTTTGCTGAATTCAGGCGAGCCGTAAGTGCCGGCGACCACCAGCAGCCAGATACCCGCCGTCACAGTAATGGCCAGGGCGATGCCAATTAAGCCGCCCATCTGCACATCCTTCTTATCCCGGCTGTTGGTGCCAAAATCCACTCCGGCGGCTCCCGCAGTGGCAAAGAAGCCGACCACGTAGGTCATCATGAACGCCATGACACCGAAGGCGCTTAACGCCGCCGGGGTCTGTGGGGAGAGACCTTTGTGCAAATCAATGAACTTCTGTGAATCGAAACCACCGATGGTCCCCGCCGTCTTCGCGAAAAGGATCAGCAAGATCACCAAAGGAATCAACGGGAGATAAGTGGCTACCTTGGCCACATACTGGATGCCTTTCAGGCCAACGAAGCCGGCCAGCACGCCCCAAATCACCATGATGACCGGTTTCGGCAGGAAGGGAATGACCGGGGCCAGCGCCTGCGAAGCGGCATAGATGTTAACGCCGACCCAGCCGAATTGCAGCACGCCCATCAAAAATCCCGGCATGAGAAAGCCGCCCTGGGCGCCAAAGGTGGACGTGCCCACGATATAAAGCGGCAGGCCCGTTTTCATGCCCAGCAACCCCGGCGCCAGGTAAAAGAGGAAATGGCAAACCAGCGCGGCCAGCGCCAGGCTCAACAACGCCCAGCCCACCCCATGCGAGAGCATGCCGCCTGCGTTGGGGGCATTGACCGACTCCTGCCAAAACACAAACCAGAGAAAGATGCCGGCGTAAGTGGGCGCGGTGTTGGAGTACCAGGGGGCGCGTTTCTCGGGGGGGTTGGGGATGGCGCTGGTGATGTAAAAGGGAAGCTGTCCAGCAGGTTGTTTGTCCTGACTATTTTCGCTCATAATTTTAATTTACAGTAAGGCAATATCAAAATTAGACTTTCTCCGCCGGACAAAGTCAATGGGAAATCAAGGGCTTCCCTGCCTTGCGCTTGAAATCAAACTTCCGGCCGGAGTCTCCCTGCCAAAAAAACGGGCGGAATAATCTTTTCCAACGGGGCCGCCCAAAGTTACATATTGGGCATGATAAAACACTTTTGGCTCCTTGGTTTCGCCGTGGCAACTTCAATTCTGTTCGCGGCCCCGTCCGGCAGGGCGGCGGACGCGCCCAAACCACTGCGCGTGTTGCTCGTCACCGGCGGTTGCTGCCATGATTACGCCAGCCAAAAAGACATTCTCAAGGCGGGCCTGGAAGCGCGCGCCAACGTCGTGGTGGATATTCAGTATTGCGCCGACACGACCACCCGGGCGCCGCTGTCCATCCTGGGCAACCCCAATTATGCCAGGGGCTACGACCTGGTCCTGCACGACGAATGCGTGGCGGATATTTCCGACCCGAAAACGGTGGAAGCGGTGCTCCAACCTCATCGGGACGGCCTGCCCGGCGTGAACCTGCATTGCGCCATGCACTCCTACCGGATTGGCAACCCGAACGATCCCGTGACGCCCGGCACGCCGCATGGATACTGGTTTGAATATCTCGGCTTGCAATCCAGCGCGCACGCGGCCCAAAAGCCCATCGCCATCACGTTCACGGACAAGGAAAGCCCCATTGTCAAAGGGTTGAGCGATTGGACCACCATGAACGAGGAGCATTACAACAACGTCCACATATTTGACACCGCGCGCCCGCTGGCGCATGGCGCGCAGGCGCTGCCGCGGAACGACGGCAGCGTCAAGACCAACGACTTTGTCGTCATTTGGACCAACCAGTACGGCCCCAGGAAGGCCCGCGTTTTCAGCACGACCATCGGGCACAACAACGAGACGGTATCGGACCCGCGCTACCTGGACCTGGTCACGCGCGGCGTGTTATGGGCCACGGGCCACCTGAACGACGACGGCACGCCGTCCGCCGGATACGGCCCCAAAGGACAGTAGGTTCCACGAATGAGCTTGCGCCGGAGCAAGGCCGCTTGTTTCATTAGTGTCAGGAGCGGTTTGCCTGATGCAATTATATCCAAAACATTATTGCGGCGTTTTCGGCATTTTTGGCCATCCTAACGCCGCCGAGTTGACCTACTACGGCCTGTACGCCCTGCAGCATCGCGGCCAGGAGAGCGCGGGCATTGTCGCTTGCGATGGCCGCCAGTTCCGCGAATACAAACGCATGGGGCTGGTGTCGCAGATTTTCACGGGCGAAATCCTGCACAATCTGGCCGGCCATTCGGCGGTCGGCCACACCCGCTACTCCACGACCGGCTCCTCCCACTTGCGCAACGCGCAGCCGTTGACCGGCGACGGCAATCGCGGGCAGTTGGCCATCGCCCACAACGGCAACCTGACCAACGCCGCCGCCTTGCGGGAGGAATTGGAGGCCAAAGGCGCCATTTTCACCACCACTGTGGACAGCGAAATCATCCTGCATCTCCTGTGCCAGCCAGCCTTGGGTGGCAGCGAGAACAACCTGTTGCAGACCGTGCGCCGCCTGGAAGGGGCTTATTCCCTGGCCATTTTGACCGAACAGGAATTGATCGGGGTGCGCGACCCCTTCGGATTTCGTCCGCTTTGCCTGGGGCGGCTGGACCAGGGCTGGGTGCTGGCCAGTGAAACGTGCGCGCTGGACTTGATCTCCGCCAGGTTTGAGCGCGACATCGCGCCGGGGGAAATCATTATCATAGACAAAAACGGGCCGCGCTCGCTGCAAGCTTTCCCCGCCCAGACACGCCGCGCCTTTTGCATCTTTGAATACGTTTATTTCGCCCGGCCCGACAGCAACATCGCCGGACGCAACGTCTATAAAGTCCGCGTGGAAATGGGACGCCAACTGGCGCGGGAGCATCCGTTGCAGGCCGACGTGGTCGTGCCGGTGCCCGACAGCGGCAATTGCGCCGCGCTGGGGTACTCGTTGGAATCAGGCATCCCTTACGAGATGGCCTTCGTGCGCAACCATTACGTGGGCCGCAGTTTCCTGCAGCCCTCGCAACTCATTCGCGATTTCAACGTGCGGGTCAAACTGAACCTGATTGACGAATTGGTCAAAGGCAAGCGCGTCGTGGTGCTGGACGACTCGATTGTGCGCGGGACGACTTGCAAGGCGCGGGTCAACAATTTGAAAGAGGCGGGCGCCAAGGAAGTGCATGTCCTGGTCAGTTGTCCGCCCCACATGAACCCGTGCGTGTATGGCATTGACTTTCCCGACCGCGCCATGCTGCTGGCGGCCAATAATTCGTTGGATGAAATCCGCCGTTACCTCAATGCCGATTCGCTGGCGTATTTGTCGGAGGCGGGAATGGTCAAGGCCACGGGCCTGCCTGCCGACGACTTTTGCATGGCCTGTTACAATGGCAAGTATCCCGTGCCCTACGACCCAAGAATGGACAAGCATATCATGGAACGCCGCCGCGCCCGCATCGAGGGCCTGACCGAGGGTCTGGCCAACGAGGAGATGCAAATCAAATTGCTGTAAGGCAATGGATAATTGAGAATGGATAATTGACAACTAGGGCAGCCAGGCGGCACGCCAAAATTGTCCGGGCGTTCCCCTGCCCACTGTGTTGGTGATGTTCAATACACTGCCGGACGGCGTGTTGGTTGCCACGGAAGTCCAGGCGAACAAGTTGGTGGAGGTTTGCAGGACGTAGGGCGTCCCGGACTGGCCGGCTAGTTGCAAGACAAACTGGCCGGAACCAGACTGCGACGGCAAGGGCGTCAGCGAAGGCGCCACGGGCGCAAACGAGAAAACGGTCAGGGAATACGGCGCGAATGTGAAGCTAAAGTTGGTGGCCGTGGGGAAGACATTTGTCACGATGTCGCATGAGCCTGTCCCCGTCTCAGCGGCGTTATCCTGGCTCATGCCGTAGGAATAAACCGTCGCCGGCGAACCGGGCGCGAAGCCGTTGAGAGCGATTTGCGCGGTGAGATTGGACACGGAATCCTTGCTGATGGCCAGCAGAGTCAGCGCCCCGTTCGCGCGCCGGACGGCGTAGGCGGAAAGAAGACTATAATCGCTGGTGGCCGCCAGCACGGTGTCGCCGCCCCGCGCGAACAACGACATGAGCTTGGCGCTGAAATAGGCCGGGTAACGATTGGTCAACGGCGTGCCCAACCCATTCATGACGCCGAGGTCGCCATACGGACGCCAGCCGTAGAGCGTCGCATCACAATCCCCGTTGGTGTCCAGGCCGTTGCGAAGGTCCCACCAGACGAATGAATTAAACTCCGTCTGCATCAATTGGCCGAGGCTGTCCGCGCGATAAAGGGCGTTGACCAGGCTGACGGATTGCTTGCCCAGAGGGCCGGAGTCGCTGTTGTTTTCGGTGCAGAGCAATTCGATGTTCGTGCCGCCGGGGCCAAAGTAATTGGAGATCATTTGCCGCAAATTGGCCGCGTTGCCCGTCCAGTTGCCCGTCCCTGCCAGCAGAAATGGGTCGCTGTCGCTGCCGGATTGCGGATACCAATGAAAAGCGGCGAAGTCGGGCGTGACGCCTAATTGTTTGAGCGTGCTCAAGAGCACCGGCGTCCAGCCGTAATGCACCTGGCCGGTGGCGGCATTGGTGGCCGGATGGTTGGTGTAACCGTTGGAGGAACTGTCCTCGCCGGTGGTCACCACCACGCCGATCTTGATGGTGGGATCGGCCGCCTTCATTTGCTGAATATAGGACTGGGCGCGAGTCGCGTAGGTGTAGGGATCGTGCGGATAGACGTTGCTGTCGGTTTCCCAGGTTCCGTAAAGTTCGTTGCCGATCTCCCAGTACTTGAATCCGTAATGGTTGGTGACACTGGAATTCCTGACCCAGGCGGCGGCTTCGGCGGGCGTGCCAGTGCCATAGTTGGCGGTGATGACGACTTGGGCGCCGATGTTGGTGGCCACCCGGGCAAAATCGCTGAAAGACGTGGCCCACGCCCAGGTATTGGTATCCGATTTGTTGGAAGCCCAATGGTAATCGTCCGAGGCGGAGCCGCCCGGAAAGCGCAGGAATTGCAAGCCCACCTCGTTGAGTTCGGAGACGGTTTCCGAGGTGTCGAAATCCCCGTCCCAGATGGCCGTGTTGATGCCGAACCAGCGCGCATCGGCGGTGCGAACGGCATTGGTGGCGTTGATGCTGACGTGGGTGATGGCCGGGGCGGGCACGGCCCCTAATTGGATGGCATCAATATAAAAGGTATTGGTCGTGCCGCCCGCGTTGATTTGGAACCAGAACCCATTGCAATTGGTTTGGTCGTCCAGGCCCAAGCTGGGAAATGGGATGGTGTATTGCACCCACTTATTCGTCGTCAACGCCGGCAGTGTATGGAAGGCCGCGGGGTTTCCATTGGTGACGCCGCCCACCTGGATTACTTGCCCGCCGCCAGCGCCACCATTGATCCAGAAGCTGACATTAGTGTAAAGTGAAGTGTTAAAGTCCGAATGATACAGCCACAGCGCCTGCCAGATGGCGCCGCTGACGCTAATGGAGGCGCTGCCGGAATAAACCGTCGAGGTGTTGGACAGGTTATGGGGCGCCCAACTCCAATCCTGGAAGCCGTTGACAAGATTGTCCGTATAGACGGGCAGCGGCGCCTGGGCGGCAGCCCTTTGCAGCAACATCAGGCCGCACACTGCCAGTAAGACGCGAAAACTCATCTTTCATCAATAATGCAATCTTCCGAAGAACACAAACCGCGCCAAAGTCCTCAAGGCAACGCCGAGGTGATGGGCGCCAGATAGAAGCAATCCGGGTCATCGGGGGTCTGCAAGGTCGGGCCACCGGCGCTGTTGCCAGCGGTGATGTCCAAGGCGCTGTAGGTGCGGGGGTCCTTCCATTGGTGAACGATCGAATGGCCATCGCCGAAGGAAATACCGGCGGCCCTGTTGTGATTGCCCGATGGGTAGTCAATAAGATAAGTTTCCCCAGGGGCCGCGAAGGCCGACGCAGCCAGGGAGCCGTCGTTGATGGAAACGGGGTTTTCGTCCATAATCACCCAGGTGTTGGCCGGGCCTGGTCTTATGAAGGACGACATTTTGCCGTAGGTCAGGTAATTGTTGGCCTTATAGGTGGCGCCGTCCAGCCATTCGCCCTGCACCGCCGAGCCGAGCCGAGGTCCGCCGCTGGTATAAGTGCTGCTGCTGCTCCAGACGGTGCCGACGGCGGAATTCATCGAAATGCTGCGCACGTGCGGTTTCTGATTGCTTGGGTCAATATAATTGTCCGCCGGACAATGGTAAACGTAGGGATTGGGAATTTGATGGGCCAGCGCGGTGCCAATCGGGTCCGTCAGTTCGCTGAGCATGGCCGCGTCAATGGGCTGTTCCATCGTCCCGCAAACCCAATTCTTCAATTCGACTTTATTGGCGTAAGTATAATAACAGGTCGTGTACGGATAGTCGTTGGGGGGAAGGAGATCGGTGTTTTCGTCGGCGTACATGTGCCAGCCAATCATGATTTGGCGACCGTTGCTCATGCACTGGCTTGACTGCGCCTGCTGTTTGGCGTGAGTCAACGCCGGCAGCAGCATGGCCGCCAGAATGGCAATGATGGCAATAACCACCAGCAACTCGATCAGGGTGAATCCGCGAGCTTGAACTGGCGGGCGCGGGACTGAACCCGCGCCCGCTGAATGGAGATGCAACATCATGGCCCGACGGTGAACGAGGTGCTCGTGTTCGGCGTGATGGTGGGGGTTGTCACATCTGTCGCCGTGATGGTGACGTCGCTGGCGGTTGCCGGGAAATACTCGCCAAACTGGCCCGATCCGTTCACCAGCGCCTGCGAACCGTTTGCAGTGTACCCACCGCCAGTGTCGGAAGTGGAGATAGTGTCCGTGATACCTGGAACCGGGTTCCAATTGGCGTCCACGGCCAGGACGGTAAAGGTGAGCACACCGCCAGAGTCCCCACTCTGACTGAAGGGAGCGGGCGTTCCGATTTTACCCGTGGCTGTGTTGGGCGCGTTGGTTTCGCCCGGCAGCAAGATCAGCAGTTGGGAGAAGCTGCGTTGAACGAGGGCGAAATAACCTTGCTTGGCGCCAGGCAGGGCGTTGGTGGCGATCAAGGCCTGCATTTGTGCGCCGTTCTTAATCGTTGTTATAGGCGTCACAGAAGACCACGCATTGCTGCCAGCCAGGTTTGTCGCCTCCACGAGGGCATAATTCGGCGCGGGCAACGTCCAGCCCACCCAGTACGCCGCGCTTGAGGGCACCAGCACCGCGCCGTTGGTGTCATTGGAAAAGTTCTCCCAGAAGTTTGTATTGAGGCTGGCGTCGGTTAAAAAGTTATCGGTGAACGCGGCGGGGGTGCCTGTGAGCGAGAAACTGCTGTACACAACATCTTGAAAGCCGGTGAAGCCGCTGGTATTGGGCTGCGCGCCCAGGATGAGCGTCGCCGGGTCGGCAAACAGCGCGGCCGAGGCGGGGTCCATGACGAAGTTCGTCGTCAGGCCACCCGGCCCGCTGATGGTGACATTGGTCGTATCGTCGAAAGTCAGGCTCCACGTGCCCACAATCCCATTGCTGTCATTAAGGCTGCAAACAGGCATAATCGGCCACCCGTTGGAATTAACGGCGGTATTGGTTGGAGACACGCTGTTCCAGATCATGGCGTTGCCGCCCGTCGGGCTGTTTTGAGGTTCGTTGGTTTTATAGCGGAAGTCTAACACGCCGGCTCCATTGTTGCCCAACCGAAGGGCCACAAAAATGCAATTCGCCAAATTATAGTCCGCCGCCTGATCATAAGGTCCGGGATAGACGCTGGTGGAATTCGTGCTATCAGGTCCTGAGACGATAAGAAAGTGCGCCTGGTAGGAGTACACCGGGTCATTGGTCGGAAACGTGTTGATGGTCCAGGAATAGGTCACGCTGGATTGTCCGACAAACGACAAGCCGCCGGCATTATCGTTCGTATTGGCCACTTGGTAACGGTCGCCCCCGGAGCCGGGAGTGGTATCCAAAAGATTCAAGCCCGCAATGGGAGTTGAAGGCCCGCTCAAGGTGGGCGGCGGCGGCGGCGGGGCGGGACTTAAGTTCAAAGCAACATTGTCCATCCAGAAGTCAAAAGTGTTGGTGGGATAGCCGTTCCAGGAAGTGATGGAGAAAAGGAAGGCGGCAACGCTGTTGATGCCGCTTATCGTTTGGTTGATTGGCACCGAAAGATGCACCCATCCATTGGAGGCGCTGCCGGGAATCGTCACGCTGCCCATGGTTCCCGTATTATAAAAGCCCACGTTGAGGGCGCCAAAATCGCCGTTCGCATCCGGCGTGGTTGTGGGCGCGACCAGGATATCGAACGAGACGTTGCTGTAAAGAAGGCCATTCGCCGTCTCGTTAAAATCGTACATCCAGTTATCATCGAATGATCCAACAAACAACTGTTGATTGCCGCCGGGAGTGAAAGGGATGGAAACGAGCAAGGATCCGGAGCTAGTGTTGTTACCAGCGTCCGTCGTCTCATCCCAAGTCATCGTAGTGTTGCCAAAAATGCTGTACCAATAGAACCATCCATTGATACTTGAGCCTGTATCGAATGTCTGGGTATAGGTGGTGGTGAGTTGCGCCTGAACGGGCGCTGATCCTGCCAGCAGCAGAGCGCCAGCGGCCACGATTGCGGACGTGAAGTATTTGCGTGTTTTCATAGGTTTATGTGTTGGTCGAATAACTCGATATGTTTGCCAAGTTGCACATTGGATTGTGGCCACTATGCATGGTTCCCCGGAATTTGTCACCAAAACAATGGGTTTGCTTTGCCCTACGCCTTTAGTATAGGTGTTTCTTAACCTGAGTGCCTGATTGACCGCGCCAGCGGTTATTGCGATGGTTGCCCCGTCATGCCCGCTATTGTCCCAGACTTTTTCCGAGTTTTCTGCTGGGTTGAAGTTCCCAATGGAATCTGGCACCCTGCCGGTATGAACGCTTTCGACTTTAGATGCGCCACCTCCCCGTCCACGTTGCAGGCGGCTTTGCTGGGCGGTCTCCTTTTTTCCCTTTCCAGCCGGGCGGCGCCGGACGCCGGGGCAACGCGCCTGCCTCTCCTGACCACCGTGCGGCAAGTGCGGGAAATCTCGCCCGCTCAGGCGGCCCAAGGCTATCCGGTGCGCTTGCGCGGGGTGGTGACGTTTTGCAACGCCAAGGCCGATATGGGGCTGTTTCTGCACGACGCCACGGCGGGCATTTACGTCAAATTGGGCGAAGGCACCAACGTCAACGCCGGCGACGACGTGGAAATCGAAGGCCCCACTCAGCCGGGCGATTATGTGCCGATGGTCATGGCGGAGCGCATAACCGTCCTTGGCCGGGTCGCGCTGCCAACTCCCAACCGCCTTAGCTACGAACAACTGGCCAGCGGCAGGCAGGACAGCCAGTGGGTCGAAGTCCTGGGCGTGGTTCGCTCCGTCATTCCAGGGACAAAAGACCGGACGTGCCTGGATTTAATGCTCAATGGCCAGCGGTTGACCGCGCTGGTCGGAGATTTGGACGGGGCCGAGGCCGAGAAGCTCATTGGCGCCACGGTTCGCGTGCAAGGTGTCTGCCGCACGCGATTCAATCGCAAACGCCAGTTGCGCGCTCCCTATCTGAGCGTCACCAGCCTCTCCAATATCGTGGTCGAAATCCCCGCTCCGGGCGAAATCGCCGAAGTGCCCCTGGCCAGTCTGCTGCAATTCAATTCCGAGGGCTATTATGGACGGCGCATCAAAGTCGGGGGCGTTGTGACCGAACAGAAGGAGAATTCGCTCTTTATTCAAGACGGGGGCGCCAGCCTGTATGTCAAGTGCGGGCAAGCCGATCCGGTTCGGCCGGGGGACGTCGTGCAAGTGGTCGGCTTCCCTGTTCTGGGCCAATACGCGCCCGTGCTGGAAGACGCGATTTTCCGCGTCATCGGGCACCAACCCGAACCCGCGCCGCTGCGGGTCAGGATTGACCAATTGCCCTCCGAAGATTACGACACCGTCCTGGTGCGGCTGCGCGGCAAGCTCATCAACCGCATCCAACGGGCGGACGACCAAATCCTGGTTCTGGAGGCGGAGAATCTCATTCTCAACGCCCACCTTGAATCTTCCAAAGCCGATGCCCGCGTCACGGCGCTGCAAAACGGCAGCGAACTGGAATTGACCGGCGTTTGCCTGGCGCAGCCGGTGGACAATTGGAATCCGTCGCTGGATTACCGTCCAGAGGCGTTTCAATTGCTGTTGCGCTCTTCCGAGGACGTGGCGGTCGTCGCCTATCCGTCTTGGTGGACGCTCTCGCGTTTGCTCTGGACGCTGGCGATCATGAGCGTGGGTCTTCTGGCGGGTTTCGCGTGGGTCTTCGCGCTGGACCGGAAGGTGCGCCAGCAAACCACCATCATTCAACAGAAGCTCCGGCGGGAGGCCGTGCTGGAGGAGCGCACCCGCATCGCCCGCGAGTTTCACGACACTCTGGAACAGGAATTGGTGGCCATCACCATTCAATTGGAAACCGTGGCGGCCCAGTTCGACGACGCGCCGCGCGTCGCCCGCCAGATGCTCGACTTGGCGCGCAACATGACCCGCCGCAGCCTCTTTGAAGCCCGGCGCTCGGTGTGGGATTTGCGCTCTCATCTGCTGGAAAGCAGCAACCTGCCGACGGCCCTGTCGGAAGTGGCCAAACTGATGGCCGCCAGCAAGAGCGTCCCCATTGCGGTGGAAACCTCCGGCCCGCCGCACAAGCTGCCCTTGCAGATGGAGAACCACCTGCTGCGTATCGCCCAGGAAGCCGTGGTCAACGCCCTCAAGCATTCCCACGCCACCCGCATTGAAATCTCCCTCTCCTACCTGCCCGACAAAGTCCGCCTGCGCGTCAGCGACGACGGCATTGGATTTGTGGCCGACAAAAGCATGGCCACCGTCTATGGCGGCCATTTCGGGCTGCTGGACATGAGCGAACGCACCGAGAAAATAGGCGGCGTTTTTTCTCTCAACAGCGCGCCCGGCCAGGGAACCCAAATCACCGTCGAGGTCGCCGAAAAAGAGGCCTCCGTCATGGAAACCGGGATGCAACACCGCGAAGAGATGCCCGCGGCCTGACCCGGCCAATAATGATGACAACCAGCACAAAAGATCGAATTCGCATCATGGTGGTGGACGACCATTTCGTGGTCCGCATGGGCTTGACCGTCTCGATCAACGTCGAGCTGGACATGGTGGTGGAAGCGGAGGCTTCCTCCGGCGAACAAGCCATCGCCGTCTATCGGCAGCACCGGCCGGACATTGTCTTGATGGACCTGAAACTGCCGGGCTTAAGCGGCGTGGAAGCCACCCGGGCCATCTGCCAGGAATTTCCCGGCGCGGCCATTGTCATGCTCTCGACGCACGATGGCGAGGAGGACATCTACCGTTCCCTGCAAGCGGGCGCGCGCACGTATTTGCTCAAAACCGCCGCCCGCACCGAATTGATTGACACCATCCGCACCGTCCATGCCGGCGAACGCTGCATCTCCTCCGCCGTCGGCACCCGGCTGGCCGAACGGATGACGCACCCCGAATTGACCTCGCGGGAAATCGAAGTCCTGGGGCTGATTGTGCGCGGCCGCAGCAACAAGGAAATCGCCTCCGACCTGGCCATCGCCGAGGTCACCGTCAAGCTCCACGTCGGCCACATCCTGGCCAAGCTCAAGGTCAACGATCGCACGCAAGCCACCACCACCGCCTTGCAAAGGGGCATCATCCATCTGGATTAGGACGCTGTTGCCTGGCGCAGGTTTCCAAACCCAAGGCCGCTCGTTTTTCCCGCAAAAAAGCGCAAGGCGTGTTAAGTATTTTTTTCCGATTAGCGTTATTAGCCGTTATTAGCCGTTAGCCAATCGTCATTTTACCCACTTTGTTTTGGTAGAGCGAGACTCCGTCGAGCTCTGACTTCTTCCAACGAAATCAGGTCGCGGCTCGACGCCCGCCGTCGCCCGGCTATGGCGCGCCAAGGAATTCCCGCCCCGCGCTTTCGGCTGCCCGCGGGTGTCCGCCCCAGCCCCGCAGGGACGGAATCTCTGAATTAAAATGTCAAAGAACAGGGCGCCCACTTGTCCCGCCATAGCCTTGGCGGCGGCGGATGCGCCCCATACAATACACACTATCATGTATAGACTCGAACGGAAGTAACAGAACTGCCATTGGGGTCACATCTAAACATTCTACATTTTAAATCTCTTTCTTCATGCAAATGTAGAATGTTTAGATGTGACCCCAATGCACAATGCCGATCAAGCCGCTTGTCACGCCTGCAATGGCTCGCTGCAGTGTGCCCTCGGCCGATTGCTGGTGCGCATCAATGCTACGAGCGAGGTCAAACTCGCGCTCCGGAGGCGCGGCAATGGGAGTCGAAAGTTGAATGATGGGCATTATAATAAAAACGGTTGCACTATGCATCAAAAAAAGCCCTTGGTGTTCCGGGCTGTGCTCACCGAAAGCCTGAACGAAGCGTAATCGTTAGTAGCGTGGCTGGGGGTCACGACTGTGCGGAAAGCCGTGTCGTCGTGAGGCTGAATCGTAAGGGCAACGTGCGGATGGGCAGCATCCACCAATCGGCCGTTGGTATCGAGGAACCGGCACTCCAATTCTATATCGCGCCAGGCAAACTCGCTTTGGTTGGTGAGAATGCCCGTGATGTAGATGCGCGGGCCACTGCTGGTTTCTGCCCAGTTCATTCTTGATTCCATCACTCGAAGCGAATTTACAAAGGCAGTGTAGTCAGGCTTGGGGTTTTGAATTCTATCCAGGGCCGTCAAAATCAACATTCCCAGTAAGGCGTAAATGACCAAGTGTGACAAACCGTATACCCAGACGGTAATCGCCGGATTGCGGATGGAGCGAAGCGTCAGCCACTGGCGGCACCGTGGGCACACCTTTGCTTCATTCTTGATGCTCTCTGCGCAGAACGGACATATCCGACTGCTCGCGGTGTCTAAGTTGTGGTCTGGGCGCGGTGTCATTTCAAGAAAGGTGACTATTCGGTTTTGGCAGGGAGGTTTCCATCGGTTGCCGTTTGGACGCGAACCCTCGCAACGATGCCGCTGTTGGTAAGCACGAGCGTGCCCAGTCCAACTCGAAAGGCTTGTTCCTGGTGCGGTTGAACCACGAACTTCTCCGAAATCTCCGGGTGGGACACTTCCACCAGCTTGCCCTCCCCTTCCATGAGCAGCACCTCAAGTTCCTGCACGCGCCAAGAGTAATTTCCGGTGTTGGTGATGTAGCCATTTAGCCAGAATTCAGGCTTCCTCTGATCGCGTTCCAATGAGGTCCGCGCTACCACAAGTTGCGCCCGGTAAGGTGCAAAGTTCCGCCCTTCTGACCGGAAGACGTCGGGAAATAGCCAGACGCAGGTCAGACCAACACATGCAAGCATTATGAACGCGGAGAATCCCAGGCCCAGGTATGGTCCCAAGTGAGCCAGGCGAGTCTGTGAGGCGCGGCAGAAGGGACACACTTTCGCCGCCGCCTTGATGGATTCGGCGCACAATGGACAGACCTTTACACTTTGGTCGGAGTGTCTGGGTTCAGCATCAAATAGATATTTCCAATTCACATTGAGGCACCTGACGCCCGGTTCGTGTGCAACGAACTGTTAACGAGGTAACTATTCACGTCTTTCCGTTTGACTGGCGGGCAGTATGAGGGACGCCCGGGCTTGAAGGCAAGCAAAAAAGTCGAAAAAGTTTCATTTTGGGCTGGACTCTGCCTGGAAGGCCATGCAGGATCG
>Ga0224555_1002747_pt1 | contig 19734 bp, 16 predicted proteins | sample 714S23034metaG_FD_180687 | JGI IMG/M metagenome (GOLD analysis project Ga0224555, IMG submission 180687) | Peat soil microbial communities from Stordalen Mire, Sweden - 717 S2 30-34 | ecosystem: Environmental > Terrestrial > Soil > Wetlands > Peat | place: Sweden: Norrbotten County, Stordalen...
GGATTCGACTACCAGCAAGCGGCTAAAGTTAGCGTTTATGGCGGCTGAATCCCGTCCTCAAGCACTCTGCAGCTACGACCTGCTGTGCTGCTCCGACCGCGCCGATATCCCTAATAGAATTGCGAGCACGCGACAGACATTGTGTGGCACACATTGTGCAACACACACATTGTGCGGTGCCGTGCTGCCCTTCTGGTTCCTGAAGTTACCTGCCTTGGCTGTCGATGAAACTAGAGGGCGGAGTGTCTGGTCATGTCTTCGGACTTTCTCGATAACCCGAAGCTGTTCCGGCATTTGGTGGAAGACTTGCCGGTGGGGATTTACATCGTGGACCGGGACGGGCGGATCCGATTTTGGAACCATGGCGCGGAACAGCTGACCGGGCATCTGTCGCACGAAGTGGTGGGACATGTCTTCGAAGATGTGGTGAAGGCCTGCGACCGGCGAGGCAACAGCTTGAGTGGCGAGCGCTGCCCGGTGACGATGACCCTCAGCCAGAGGCAGCCGCAGCGCTGCACGGCTTTCTACCTGCACAAGAATGGGCACCGCACGGCGGTGAGGATCCGCACGCGGCCGATTCTGGAATACGGTGATGCGATTGGGGGCGCGAGCGTTCTCTTCGAGGAAGCATTTGTGTATCGGGAGGAATTGTCGGGGCCGCCAATGTACGGATGTGTGGACGGGACTACGGGAGTGCCATCGCGCCGTCTGACGCGAGCCGTGCTGAATGAATGCATGGCGGGTATGGAGGAATCGCATATCGGATTCGGGCTGCTGCGGATACGGGTGCTGGGGCTGGAGGAGTTTCGCTCTAAACACGGTCCGCAGTCGATTGTGCCTTTTCTGCACACCACGGCGCAGACGTTGCGCAACAGCCTGGATGCGGAAAACTTTCTGGGATGCTGGGGAGAACACGAGTTTCTGGTGGTGCTGCCCTCGGCGAGTCCGATGATGGTGGCCATGACGGCTGAAATCTTATTGAACCTGCTGAGCCATTCGGAGGTTTCGTGGTGGGGCGACCGCTTCCTGGTTGAGGCAGAGGTGGCCTACACGGTGGCCACCGCGGGCAACGACCTGGAATCGCTTTTGCGAGAAATGAAGCTGGCGCGCGCGAAGGGGGTAGCGAAGGCGGTAGCGGTGAGTGTGGCCAACGTTTCTGGACGCTTGCGAGGATGATGCTCAATGTTTGCGATCATTGGGATCGTGGTGGTCTTCGGCTGCATCGTGGCGGCCTACCTGATGGAGCATGGCAAGCTGCTGGTGCTGATGCAACCGGCGGAGCTGCTCATCATCGGCGGGGCGGCGGTGGGCACGGTGCTGGTTGCAAATCCGGTCTACGTTCTGAAACAGATGATGGGCGGGCTGCTGGGAGCATTTGGATCATCGAAGTACACCATGCAGCGCTACACCGATTCTTTGAAGATGATGTATGAACTGCTGCAAAAGGCGCGCAAGGAAGGCCTGGTGGCACTGGAGACGGACATCGAGGAACCGGACAAGAGCCCGCTGTTCACCAAGTACGCAGATTTCGTGAAGAACCATCACGCCGTGGCTTTTGTCTGCGACACGATGCGAATGGCAGTGAGCGGCGGAGTGGAAGTGTTCGATCTGGATCAGATGCTGGAGGCGGACATGGAAGTGCATCATCACGGGGCCAGTGAGCCGGTGACGGCGTTGGCGACGATGGCGGACTCGCTGCCGGGGCTGGGCATTGTGGCGTGTGTGCTGGGGGTAGTGGTCACCATGGGCGCGCTGGGCGGACCTCCGGAAGAAATCGGGAAAAAAGTAGCAGCGGCGTTGGTGGGGACCTTTCTGGGCATTCTGCTGTGCTACGGACTGGTAGGACCGCTGTCGGCGCGCATGAGCAAAACGGTGGACGAGGAGCACGCGTTCCTGATGGTATTGCGTGTGACTATGATTGCTTTTCTGAAAGGTGTTGCCCCGATCATGGCGGTTGAAATTGGTCGGCGAACGGTGCCCGGGCATGTGCGTCCTTCGTTTCAAGCGGTGGAAGAGGCTTGCCGGGGCGCGAAAGCCGAAGCGGCGGCGGCAGCAGCCGGAGGGGATGCCGGTGCTGGCGCCGATGCTGGTGCTGCGGCTGCCCCCGCGGGATAAACAGCGTCATGCCGACACCACCCATCATCATCAAGAAAAAAGTCAGCCATGGCGGTCATCACGGCGGCGCCTGGAAGGTCGCCTATGCCGACTTCGTCACGGCCATGATGGCACTGTTCATCGTGTTGTGGTTGATGAGCAGCAGCACCAAGGAAACCAAGGCGGCGATTGCCGGTTACTTCAAAGATCCCAGCGGAACCGCCAACAAGCTCGGAACCACGCTGGCCGGAACGGGTGAGAACTTTCAATTGACCAAAGAGAACATGGCGCAGCTCAAAGAGAAATTGCAAAAAACCATCCAGAACATCAACGACCTCGATAAGCTGAAAAAAAATATCGAGATGACGGTGACCGCGGAAGGCCTGCGCATCGAACTGCTGGAATCGGACAAAGGAACGTTCTTCGACAGCGGGAGTGCCAAGCTCAACCAGAGCGGGCAGGAACTGCTGACGCTGCTGGCAGCGGAACTGGAAAAAGTTCCCAACCATGTTTCGATCGAGGGACACACCGACGCCAAACCTTATACCGGCAAGAGCAGCTAAAGTAACTGGGAACTCTCGGCCGACCGGGCGAACGCGGCGCGGCGACTGATGCAACAGCCAGAGGGACTACGCCCCGATCAGGTCACGCAAGTGCGGGGCTTTGCGGACCAACGTCTGCGCAACTTGAAGGATCCGCTGGATCCGGCGAATCGGCGCATTTCGATCATCGTGCAGTACATCAACAGCACCCCCGACGAAGCGGAAACTCCCGGGGAAGGTGCGAAAGAATCGGGAGACGGAAAACCGTCAGCAGCCGGCGCGAAGGTGGAGTCTGAAACCACGGGTAAAAAAGACGGGAAGTAAAAAAGGAGGCTGGCCATGAAGGCCAGCCCGGAAAATTGCTTTTTTCTTGTGATGCAAATAGTCACAGCATCTTGCTTAAGCGGTGTTGTCGATTGTTGCGGCTAATTGTCGCAACTTGCTCTGTTGCACGGTATCGGCCCATCGTGAGTGGTAACTCTCGGGACCGCGGCATATGCAAACGTGCCTACCAAACCTACCAACAGCAGTAAAGCCCTGAGTGAACGTTTCATAGTTGACTTCTCCTTAGGGTCTGCCGAAAGCTCGCCTTAAACTGGTAAGCTTACGGCGTCGCAAATTATACACACCCCTTGCAACTTTCTGATTAATAGGAGGTTAATTCAAGGCGCCAGACGGGGCCAAAACTTGACCAGCACGCCGAAAATTGAGGAGGCCGTCCGGCAGGCACCAGGAACGGTGTTTACGCTAGTTTCCTAAGGTAATGGTTTGAATAGAATCGCTTCGGTTCAGGCTTTGGGAACGGGATTGCGGGACGCCCCAAGAATCCTCTTGACAAGGTTTTTGCGCAGGGCTGTTTTTGGGGATAGCAAGGCTATGGTTGGTTCTTGGAACCGGCTGCCGCGGAGTTGGCTCGGGGCGGATTCCCGGGGCGGTTGAGCGGGATATGAACTTCCGCAGCCTCCAGATTCGAGTTTCGCGAAAACGCGCGCTCCACCATGCCTTCGAACATCGGGATCAGCGAATCGGAAGGCGTGGGGTGTTGAATATCCGCCAATCCCTGTTCCCATCGCTGGGTTTGCAAGTGGTTGACGGCGGCCTCGCGTACGGCTGTGCGCGAGAGCGAATAGCTGATCCAAACAACAATGGCCAAGTTGTAAGTCGCCATGTTGATCAGGTTGAGATTTCCGAGCGTGACAAATCCGCCCGAGTGCAACGCATACAGCATCAATTCCACACCGGCGAAGAGCCCAAAACCGAGAGAGATCCCAAAACTGACCTGCTTCCGAGACACTCCCAGAAAGCGCGAAAACAAGAGCAGGAAAAGAATGAGGCCCAGTTGCACGATGCGGACCGAGCGCTGCAGAGCGGTGAGGACGTGCCACAGCAGATTCCGGTCGAAAGAATTCGAAAAGGCGACGACCACCGAAACCAGCAGCATCACCACACCCGCCCACTTGAACAGCAGCGTGCCCAGGTCTTTCAGAGTGTGATAGGGGCGGAACACGTCGAGAAAAATCTCATGAATAACCTTGAAACCGAGAACCGCGTTGATCGCCTCGCCCAGCCAGAAAAGCCCGAAATACAGGTTGTGATTGCCGGTGAACCAAAGCGGAAAGATAACGACAAAAATCGCAACCTGCACCAGAAGGAACAAGAAAAACACGGGAAACTGCTTATGCAGTTTCCGACGCCACAGGATCACCGCGACCACCGATTGCAGGATCGGTTGCGAGCACCACAAATAAAGCACGACGGTATGGCTGTGCCAGGTCATGGGGCATGCGGGGGAAGGACGCGACCAACCGTAACGGCCTCGCTTCGGCCCTGCTCTACATCCTCAGGCAGGCTGCCCTTCGGGGTCAACCTACTTAGGTAACCTTAGTAACCATTACCCTCTGGCCAGCGAGTCTTCACAGAGGCGTCCGCTTTCTCGTAGAGACGGGGCAAGCCCCGTCTCTCCTACAGGCATGGGCTGAAGCGATGCCCTGATACGAGACCAGAGTTTTTCCGCAGCCGGTTCAGCCTACCACGGGGTAAGGGCGGGCCAACTCTATCCGCCATCGGGAGTGGAATGGAGGTAGGCGCGCATCATGCGCACTTCATCGTCTTTTTCGTCGAGGTCGTGCAGAAGGACGTCGCGTAAGGAAACGATGCCCTTCAGTTCACGTCCCGCGCAGACCAGCAAGTGCCGAAAACCGTGCCGTTTCATCAGGGTCATGCAGGTCTCGAGCTGATCGTTTGCCGCGACGGTCAGAGGATCTTCGGTCATGACCTGGCCGACCGTGATGCGGGCGGGATCTTTGCCACCGACCACCACGCGGCTCATCAGGTCGCGCTCGGAGAAAATGCCGGTCAGCTGGCCATCTTGCAGAACCGGCACGGCGCCGATGTTGTGCTCCACCATTATGCTGGCGACTTCGAGCACGGTCTGGTGGGCCTCGGCGGTTATGGTGACTTGATTCCTGAGCAGATCACAGATCAACATTTGCACCTCCTGTGGACTTATGCCGGAAAACGACGTGCCCGGCGACCCCGTCAGGCTCGTCTTGAACGAAGGAAGCAAAAAAGTCTTACGTCTGGACCTCGGCGGAGTATATGTCGAAAATCGGCGGGAAGGAAGAAAAAAATGAAGTATGTGTGGCGGCGGGGCTTCGCCCCGCCGGGACGGGGCGAAGCCCCGTCCCCACACCCGTTACGCGCTCCGGCCCGCGCCCAACGAAATGACGTAGGATCTGGCGGCCAAAGCGGCGGGCAGTTCGGCGGCGTCGCGGGCGGTAACGATCAGGTTGTAATCTTCACTGGCGCGAAGACGGCTGAACACCGGGGTCGCCTCCTGCGGCTCGACGAGCGCCAGGTATCGCAGGAAAGTGAAGACGTCTTCGGTAGGCTCCAACCCCGGCGCGACGAAGGAGACTTCGACATCTTCGTGGTGGAAGTGCCATCCCAGAGAAGCTGCCAGGCGCACCGCTCGCTCATACACCACGGGCGGCAGGACGCCGGGAGCGGGGTTGTCAAACACGATGCGCAGCTTGCGCTCATCTTCGCGGCTGAACTCGCGCACTTTGAGCGCGCCGGTGCGGGCCGTGGCTTTCCAGTCTACGTGGCGGGCGGAGTCGTCGGGCATGTACTCGCGGATGAGGTAAAGATCGTAGCCGCGGCCGCGCACAAAGGTTTCGAACTCGCCGGTGACCATGGGGAGAACTTCGCGGAACTGTTCGGTGGGCTCGACGACGGGATAGACAATCACTTCGCGGGCCAGGTTGATCCGGCGGGTTTTCATCAGGAAGGCGAAGGGAAAGCGTGTGGCCAAGCCGAAGTTTTTTTCCGAGTAACGGCCGCGGGCTGGGAAGCTGATCTCCAGGTCGGCGCGGAGCTCCTGTCCGGGAGCGAGAAAAGGAAAATAAACGGATTCTTCGAGGATCGGCTTTGCTGCTTCCTCGCGCACGCGGCGCAGGCTGCGGTCGGGCAGATGGAACCACTGGTTTTGGGGCGCGCGGTTGCGGGGCCAGCCGAAGGTCGAGGCTTCCCAACGCCAGTGGGTGTTGGATTTGGCTTTACGCTTGGCGGGAACCACGCGCACGGAAAAGGACGGCAGCCAAGAGCTGGCGTTGCGCAAGAGCAGGCGCGCCACCATCGGACGCGCGGCAAAAACGTGCTCGGGCAAGCGGACATCGAGCGTGAGGCTACGAAGCACCAGCGCCGAGGCGATGCCGGAAACCAGAATGGCAGAGAGCAGCGCGGCGACGACAACATAAAGCAGATTGTTCCCGGTGTTAATGGCGGCGATTCCGATCACAACGCTGATCAGGATGTAGACCAGGCCAGCACGCGTGACGTCGTAGTCCATGGCTTCGCGGACACGCGATGCGACGACCCGCCGCGCCAGGTAGGGCACAGTGGTCAGGCCGACAAAGGTGGCCAGCAGCAGTGCCGCCGACGCCAGAATGATGGTTCCCCAGATGTTGCCCGCCTCGCGTGCTACCGTGGAAAACAGCGCCGCAGCGAAAGCCAGCATCAAGCCCACGATGGCCAGCAGGAATCGCACCCAGACCTGCGAAAGTCCCAGCCGCGGAAAGCGGGGAGCAGTTGCGGGTCGGGGGTTCGTTTGCGTGCGTTCGAGAATCACGGGCTCTCCGGTGCCGGGCGATGCTTCAGCCAGCATATGACGACGGCGGGGCAAGTGGAAGTGACGGAAGATACTCTTGAGCGGAAATACTTTGAGCGAAAATACGACCGAAGACAGGGTTCAATCATTTTCCGGCGGCGGGTGGCCGCGATATCTCCACCATAGAAACAGGATCACGGCTGCGGCAACAATCAAAACGGCGATATTGAAGCGGTGCATGGCACGCACCATGCTGCGCCAGTTTTGACCGAACAGATATCCAGCGCTGGCGATGCAGGTGACCCAGACGGCTGCACCCAGGAAGTTGAAGAGAGTAAAAGCACGCCAGCGCATGCGCAGCACACCAGCCAGCGGTCCGGCGAAAACGCGCATGCCGAAGACGAAACGGGCAAAGAAAATGGCGGCGGCGCCGTAGCGGGCGAACATTTGCTCGCCACGTTTCAGCGCGGCCGGCGAAATCCGCAAAAAGCTTTGATAGCGATCGAGCAGCGGACGCCCGCCATAGTAGCCCAAGGCGTAACCCAGATCGCCGCCGACCGTGGCGGCGCAAGTCGCAACCACGATGATCCATCCGAGATGAAGCTGGTGTTCGGAATAGGCCAGAAAACTGGCCAGCAAGAGCGTGATCTCACCGGGAACGGGAATGCCGGCGCTCTCCGACAGCAATGCCAGAGCCACGGCCCAGTAGCCGTAGTCGGCGACGAATGCGCGCAGCCAGTGAAAAATTGCGTGGTGCATGAAGAACCAGTTGCCAGCCGCCAGTTCCCAGTTCTCAGTCAGACCCGCTCCGCTGAGAACTGGGAACTGGCGGCTGGCAACTGGTAACTGTACCGGCCAGGAATTCGACGAGCGCGCGGTTGAAGTCCTCGGGCGCTTCTTCGTAGGGCAGGTGGCCGACGCCCTCGAACGCCACCAGACGGGCATCGTGAAAATTCCGCCGCAGCGGCTCGGCCGACTGAAAATGAACGGCGCGGTCTTTCGTTCCCCAGATGATGAGCGTGGGGTAATTGCGAATCTTGGGAAGCGCTCTTTCCAGTTCCGCGAGATCTGTTGTCCAATTGCTTACGATGCGCGCCGCATGACGGAAGGCGTGATTCTTGAGTACGGGTATGCGGTAGCCGTCGAGCGAATCGGAAGGAATTTTTGCTCCGTCGCCGAACAGGCGTCGCAGCCACAGGTAGTCGAGCGAACGCCAGCGCTCGATCGTGTTGCGGAAGAGCATGGAACCAAAAGAGCTGCCCAAAAAGGGCGCGAGTCGCTTGCCATGCGGCGACCAGGGATTGACGGGCGCCACGAGGATCAGTCGGTGTAAACGCGAATCGCTCCGCTCCGCGCGTCCTTCCGCAAGAACCGCTGCCACCATGATGGCGACGCCTCCGCCGTGGGAAGTACCGAGCAGGTCGAAATCGGTAATGCCGAGCGCATCCACGAACTGCAGGACGCGCTCGGCGGTGGCGCGTACGGCGCAATCCATGCCCTCATTAGTAGGCGACAACCCAGCGCCCAAATTGTCGATGGCGTAAACGGTTGCATTAGGCGCGAGCGCGGGGATGGTGAATCTCCAGGAGAAGGAATATCCCATCAGCCCGTGAATCAGGATGAGCGCCGGGCCTGATCCGGCCTTGAGGTAACGCATGCGTCCGTCGGGGAGTTCGAGCCAGTGCTCTTCAATTGCAGTTTCATTTACCGCAGTGCCCGCGCTCATTTTGCGCTCGTCGGCCGGGGTGAATTTTTCTTCGGGATGTTGCGTTTCGATAGGCAACGAAATCCTCGCAGAGAGAGTCTTACTAAGTGATATCGCTTCTAACGCTTTGCGGGGAGCTGAAGTCCGGCTCCCCTTTTTTGCTTGGAATGCTACCGCGCCGCTAGAGCGGTGCAGCAACCTCTGAAGCTACGCTCTGCGCTTTCTTCCGCTTCTTGCCCAGCAGTTTCTTCAGCACTTTGATGCCTTTATCCACGTGCTTTTCTTCCAGCAGGAACGGCGGCAGGAAGCGCAGGACCGTGTCCTGGGTCGCGTTGAAGAGCACGCCCTCCGCCAGACCCTGCTCCACCAATGGGCGCGCGGGAATCTCGAGCACGAGGCCTTGAATCAATCCGCGGCCGCGCGCTTCGCGGGTCGCAGCGTACTTGTCGACCAGTTCCTGGAGTTGTTGATGCAGGTATCCGCCAACCTTCACGACGTTGTCGAGCAGGTGTTCTTCTTCAATGATCGCAAGATACTCGAGCGCGACGCGGCACGCCAGCGGACCGCCTCCAAAAGTGGTGCCGTGTTGTCCGGGCGAAATCGCGGAGGCGAAATGTTCGTTCGACAAGAACGCGCCGAGCGGCAATCCCGCGGCGATCGGCTTGGCGATGGTGACGATGTCGGGCACTATGTCAGGCACTATGCCGGGAGGTATGCCGAAACTCTGGAAGGCGAAGATTGTTCCGGTGCGGCCGAGGCCGCACTGGATCTCGTCGAAGATAAGCGCGGCTTGATGCTGATCGGCAAGCGCCCGGCAGGCGCGCAGGAAATCTTCGGAACACTCGAGGATCCCACCTTCGCCAAAGATGGGCTCCAGCGCGATGGCACAAGTGTTGGCATTGACGGCGGCGCGCAGCGCTTCGACGTTGTTTTGCTCGACAAAGGTCACGTCTCCGAGCAGAGGCTCAAAACCTTTGCGGTACTTGTCCTGGCCGGTCAGGGACATGGCGCCAAAGGTTCGGCCGTGAAATGAATTCTGCAGCGCCACCAGTTGGGACTTGGCCTCGCCGCCTGCCTTGTGTCCGGCGAGACGCGCCAACTTGATGGCGCCTTCCATCGCCTCGGTGCCGCTGTTGGAGAAGAAGACGCGATCCAGACCCGAAAGCTGGCACAGGCGCTCGGCCAGTCGTCCCTGGTATTCGTTGTAATAGAGATTCGAAACGTGAATGACCCGGGCCGCCTGCTCCCGGATGGCCTTCACGATGCGCGGATGAGCATGCCCGAGCGCGTTCACGCCCAGCCCGGCCACGAAGTCGAGATACTTCTTGCCTTCGAAGTCGTAGAGGAAAACACCTTTGCCACGCTCAAAGCCCACGGGATAGCGGTTGTAGGTAGGGAGAAGAAAGCGCTTTTCAAGATCGACGATCTGATCGAGGCGAGACATGGGTTCAATTGTAGAACGAACGAGGGTGGACGCGGCTCGCAGCGCCCACTCATTCGCAAAGACCGCGAATGAGTGGGGCACCCGCAATCAGCTAGGTATGGACATTCACTCCGGGGGCTAAGGATTCACGGCTGGAATCATCGTGCAGCCTTCCCAGCCTCCGAAAGGCCCAGACGGAAGCAGCGCTCATAACGACGACGAGGCTGCACTCAGCCCCAAAAAGAGCATCCGGGCCGGCCTGCCAGACAAGGGGCGCTGGAGCATGATGGGGTAGCTTCCAAACCAGCACGAACTCCAGGAAGTCGGCGGCGGCATGAAGCACAAATGCGGGAACGATCGACCCGCTTCGCCAGGCCAGCAACCCGTAGAGCGCTCCCCAGCCCATGTCGAAGAGGATCGCTGGGATAAAAGCTCCGTGGCTTAGATGCAGCAGACCGAAAATCACGCTGGTGGTGAGAATCGCCGATGCCGGTCCGTAACGATGCTCCAATGGACCCTGCATGTAGCCGCGAAACCCAGCTTCCTCGCTAAACCGGCGACGATTGCGCTCATCACCAGCGTAACGACGATGGTGATCGAGGGGAACTTGCTGAAATCCGGAACTGCCGCGACCGGCCAGCGGAGTAGGCGGTGCACCACCATGAACAACACAATCGATGCTGCCAATGCCAAACCGCCGGCCAGGAGGGACCATCCCCAGACAGCGGGAGCGAGTGCCGGAGCACGCAGACCAGTCCGACGTTGCGTCGCCAGAGACTGCGGCCATCCCCAGCCCTGAAGATATTTCCAGTAGAAGACTAGAAATGCAGCCATCAGAATCGCGGCCCAGGGAATTTGCACGGAAAGCTTCAAGTTGATTTGCAACAGAGTTCCCCACAGCAAGGTAGGAACGGCGGTCACGAGAAGTCCAACCACGATGGAACGTAACAGCAGCGGCAGCCCGCTCCATCTCATTTCACACCTCCTGCTATGCAGGAGCTACGTACCCGCCATGGGAGATGTTCCGGGGCGCACATCAACCTAACTTGAGCTAAGAGGAAAACTGCCAGCTCTGCCTTCTTTCAGCGCCCATTCGATAGTTCGTTGAGAATCTGTCCAGATCCCGGGTCGCGGGGCTGCGATCAGCGATCAGTCTTCGGCCGGGGCCTTCGGAGTGCCTCGAGGATTTTCTGGATCCAATCCGGCCGCGGTCATGATGGCGCGTCCCAGTTCTTCTGCGGACACGACAAATCCTTCGGCTGCCGCCCGGCCACTGGCATCTTCCGCGGCGGTGGGCGCGACGAAGCGATAGCCCCTTCCGACTACGGTCTGCAGGTACTTCGGCTCATCGGCGTCGTCCGCCATAGCGCGGCGAATTTTGCGGATGGCGGTATTGATTCCCTGCTCGACGTCGACGAACACATCCTTGCTCCACAACTCGCTGGAGATCTGCTCGCGCGTGACCAGTTGTCCCCGCTTTTCGACCAGGAACATGAGCAATTGCAGCGGCAGGCCCTCGAGCCGAACCGGGCTGCCACGGCGGCAGAGCTGGAAACGGCCATAATCGAGCTCGAAATCGTCGAAACGAACCTTCTTCTCCGGCAATGAACAACTCCTACGCGACTTATTCCTCGCCGCTAGACGCGGCAAGCCGCGATCTGTCGGGTGATTCGCTCTCGTGGACTTCCAGAAATTCTGTTCTGTTGGACCCGCCGTGTCAAGCGCGCCTTTGTGAATTTCTTCAGATCAATTCAGACGGCTTCAGACTGGCTCCATGGACGCTTCGAGGAATCAGGCGCATGATCACACTCACTTGCGGGATTTGCTCACCTCTCCTAAGCAGGTCGAAGCTAAGCGAGTCAGGTGGGCCCAGTAAGTGGGGGGTTCGGGAAACGGGGAAGGTTCTCGAACCCCTCAAACACCAAAGAAGGGTTTGGGCACGTCACCTCACTGCACTTCAGAAACAGGCCAACCACAAAATCCGCTCGCTCCCTCAAGGTTACCCACCCCCCAGACCCTCTTCCCATCCGGCAAATGGCATCCCAAAAAGCAGAAGCTACCTCCCATAATCCATAGCCGCTATTCCAAATCCTCTCTATAATTGTGGAACTCGCTCTACGCACGCGACTTAGCAGCACCGGGGAAAATTGGAGGGTGGCAGTGAAGTTGCATATGCCTGAACGGCAGCGAGTCTCTGGCCGTGCCGCCGCTGCGACCGTCGCTGTCCATGAGTCGCGAAATATGAACCGCGAATTTGAGGCCCGATTTACCGCCATCCTACTGACTCTGCTCACAGTAGCTGCGGTCCTGTTCGCCGGCTTCAACTACAAAATCGAGCATCAGTCTGCGGTTCCCGACGACGGCGCATGGTGGATGGAGCGGAACGGCCACCTGGTGGCGGATCGATTGGAGCCGAATGGTCCGGCAGAGCGAGCCGGAATCCGCCGCGGGGACGAGGTAGTCAGCATCAACGCCCGAGCGGTAGACACTGCGGCTTCAGTGACGCGGCAACTCTACTATTCCGGCGTCTGGTCGAAGGCAACCTATTCGCTGGTCCGCGGTTCGGTTCCGCTGGATGTGGAAGTGGTGCTGGTTCCGGCCGAGCGCTCCATGAACGATTGGCTGCGGCTGATCGCGCTCATTTACCTCGGCATTGGGCTCTATGTACTGCTGCGACGCTGGACGGCAGTAGGTTCCACGCATTTTTATATTTTCTGCCTGGTGTCGTTCGTTTTCTACTCGCTGCACTACACCGGCAAGTTCAACGCTTTTGACTGGACCGTGCTGTGGGCCAATGAAGTCGCATGGCTGCTGCAGCCGGCGCTGTTTCTGCACTACGTATTGACCTTCCCGGAACGGCGGGAGTTCGTCGGCAAGCATCGCGGGTCGATTCCGCTGCTCTACCTGCCGGGACTGGTACTGCTCGGAATACAGGTGCTGGCGCTGGAGTTCTCAAAAGCCAGCGCTTCGCTGCTCTTTAATCTGAACCGGGTGCACTGGGCTTATCTGACGGTCTTCTTCGTCTCGGCGGCGGCGGTTCTGTGGCACAACTACCAACAGGCCACGACTCCGATTCTGCGGCAGCAACTCAAGTGGATTACGCGCGGCACCATCCTTGCCATCACCCCGTTCACGCTTTGCTATGTACTGCCGTATCTGTTCGGAGTGATGCCTTCACCCACCATGAAGGTATCCGTGCTGTCGCTGGGACTACTGCCTCTGACTTTTGGATACGCTATTTTCCGCTACCGCTTGATGGACGTGGATCTGATCTTCAAGCGGGGCATGGCGTATACGCTGGCGGCGGCGGCCATTGTGGCCATGTACTTCGCTGGCGTGGCCGCGATTGCGGAGCTGGTGCACACGCGCGTGCCCAGTTCCGGACCGTATGGGCTGATGATCGCGGTCGTGGTCACCGCGCTGCTGTTCGATCCGGTGCGGAAATTCATTCAAGAAAAACTTGACCAGTTCTTCTTCCGGACAGGCTACGACTACCGGCGCACGCTGATCGAGTTCGGTCGCGAGTTGAGTTCGGAGACCGATCTCGACAAAATGCTTTCCTCGCTGGTGGACCGGCTAGCGCGCACCCTGCTGGTGGATCGCATCGCGATCTTCCTCGGCAACAGCGACTCTTCGCGCTTTGAACTGTCGAAATCGTTCGGGATCGCTCACGTCACCGGTCTTGATCTGGCGTTCCTCGCGAAGCCGCGAATCGAGGACGCGGTCGGACATATCTTCTTCGAAAATACGCACCAGTTGCCGCGTGAAAATGCCTCCGCGCAAGAAGCCATCGGACGCCTGGACTTGAACTACTACATTCCCTGCCACGCGCGGCAGAAGACCATCGCCTTCCTCGGACTGGGCAAGACGATGCAAGGCGACTTCCTATCCAGCGAAGATGTGGAGCTGCTCGAAGCGCTGGCGGGATACATCGGCATCGCGATCCAGAACGGGCGGCTCTACGCCTCGCTCGAGCAAAAGGTCAGCGAGTACGAGCGGCTCAAGGATTTCAACGAAAATATTGTGGAATCCATCAATGTCGGCGTGATGGCCGTGGATCTGCAAGATCGCATCGAGTCCTGGAACTCGCAGATGGAAGTCATGTATGCCCAGCCGCGTTGGCAGGTGGTAGGGCGTAGTTTGAGCGAAGTTTTTCCGGCCTCGTTCGCCGAAGAGTTTTACCGCGTGCGGCAGAATCCGGGCATCCACAATCTTTATAAATTCCGGCTGGTGACTCCCACCGGCGAATCGCGCATTGTGAATGTTGCGATGGCGCCGTTGGTAACCCGCAAGTTCAACGTGGTGGGGCGGCTGGTGATCATGGACGACATCACGGAGAGGATCGAACTTGAAGTCCAGCTCACCCAGGCCGACAAACTTTCGTCGATCGGACTGCTGGCCGCTGGCGTGGCGCACGAAGTGAATACGCCGCTGGCGGTGATCTCCTCCTACACGCAGATGCTGGCGAAGCAGTTGCAATCGGATCCGCAGAAAGCGGGGCTGCTCGAGAAAATCACCAAGCAAACATTCCGCGCCTCGGAGATCGTCAATAACCTGCTGAACTTCTCCCGCACCACGGGCACGGAATTGACGGAAGTCAGTCTCAACAAGGTGATCGCGGATACGCTGGCGTTGCTCGATCACCAGTTCAAGGTGGCGCACATCCAGGTGCAACCCGAACTTTACGAGAACCTGCCTTTGATTCAGGGCAACGCCGGGCGCCTGCAGCAGGTGTTTTTGAATTTGTTCCTGAATGCCAAGGACGCGATGGCCGGGGGCGGAGTGCTGAAGGTGGCAACGCTGAACGGCGAATTTGTCAGCGTGCGCGTCTCTGACACCGGCACGGGCATTGCGCAGGAACATATTCAACGCATCTACGATCCATTTTTCACTACCAAGACGTCGCCGGTGGAGGGCCAGAATCGCGGTACCGGTCTTGGACTTTCTGTTACCTACGGCATCATCCAGGAACACGCGGGCAATATCCGCGTGGAGAGCCGCCCGGGCGAAGGCACCACCTTCACCCTGGATTTTCCATTGATAGCGAGCAGGAAGGCCATCCATGTCTGAAGTGGCGATGTCTGAAGTAGCGGCCATCTCGCGCCGGAGCACACCCGAAAGCACGCCGCAAAGCGCGGGCAGAATTCTCATCATTGACGACGAAGCGGAAATCCGGGAGTCGCTGGAGACTCTGCTTCAGCTCGAGGGTTACACCGTCGCAGTGGCGGAAAACGGACGGGAAGGTCTGGCGCAAGTTGGAGAGCGCGCTTTTGACGTGGTTTTGCTTGACCTGGCGCTGCCTGACAAGAACGGGATGGATGTGCTCTCTGAGATTCGCCTGCTGCGCGCACAGCAGGCAGTCATCATGATCACCGCCTATGGGACGGTGGAGAACGCGGTCCGCGCCATGCAGTCCGGCGCTACCAACTTCATCCAGAAACCGTGGGACAACGAGAAGTTGCTGGCCGACGTGCGCGCCGCCGTCGCCCGCCAGAAGGCGGAAGAAGAAAATATTCAACTGAAGCGCGCCCTCAAGCAGCGCTACAACTTCGAGCACATCGTGGGCAAGAGCGAGCCCATGCTGAAGATTTTCGATCTGGTCGCGCAGGTTGCGCCCAGCCGCTCGACAGTGCTGCTGCAGGGCGAAAGCGGGACGGGCAAGGAACTGATCGCAAAGGCGATTCATTTGAATTCCACGCGGCGCGACAGGCCGTTCGTGCCCGTCAATTCCGGGTCCACGCCTCCCGATCTGCTCGAATCCACGCTGTTCGGACACGTTAAAGGTGCCTTTACCAGCGCGGTTACGTCGAAGAAGGGACTGTTCGAAGTTGCCGATAGGGGAACGCTGTTCCTCGACGAAATCGGCACCATGAGCATGGATACGCAAAGCAAGATTCTGCGTGTGCTACAGGACCGCAAATTCATGCATCTGGGGGGCGTGCAGGAAATTCAAGTGGACGTGCGCATCATCGCCGCCACCAATGTGGACCTGCGCCAGATGGTACGCGAAGGCCGTTTCCGCGAAGACTTGTTCTACCGCCTCAACGTAATCAGCCTTGATCTGCCGCCGCTGCGGCAGCGCCGCGAAGATATTCCGCTGTTGGTGCAGCACTTCCTGCACAAGTATTCCGAGGAAAACGAGCGACCTAAGCGCCGCATTACCACCGAGGCGTTGCGCTCGCTGGTGAACTACTCCTGGCCCGGCAACGTCCGCGAACTGGAGAACTCGATCGAACGCGCCGTGGTGCTATCTTCCGACACCGACATTGGGCTCGATCTGCTGCCCGACCACATTGTGGGCCGGGGTAACTCGGTTCCGGCGCTGGATGCGAATGCCGGGGCCACGCTGTTCGGCATCATGGAAGACTGCGAACGGCGGATCATCATCGACATGCTGGAGAAATGCGGCTGGAATCAAACCGAAGCGGCGGAACGCTTCCACGTCCCGCTCTCTACGCTGAATCAGAAAATTAAACGGCTGGCCATCGAGATCAAGAAAAAGAACCGGGAGTGAAAATCATCGGGTGATCTGGTGATCGGGCCATCTGAAGCCCACAAGGTCTCTCGGGTTTTAGATCACCGGATGGCCCGATGCTCTTTCCGCTCTGCTATAGTTCCCTGAGCAGGCGTTCTCTCAGCACACATGGCGTTCGAACTCGAACTGACTTCGCCCATTGACGTCGCCAAAGATTTTGCGCTGGCGGTTCAGGAATACACCCTGCTGTCGGCGCAATGCCTGGCGAACTTCTTCCGCCGTCCTCTGTACATGGGCGACATGCTGCAGCAGGCGGACCTGATCGGCGTCGGCTCGCTACCCATCGTAATTCTCACGGGTCTCTCCGTCGGCGCGCTGCTGGCGCTGAACGCAGCCAGCACGTTGCAACGATTCGGTGGGATTACGCTCATCGGCCAGTTGGTGTCAATCGGCATGGTCACCGAACTCGGCCCGCTCATCACTGGGCTGATGGTGGCCGGGCGGAACTCCTCCGGCATGGCCAGCGAACTGGGCTCGATGATCGTCACCGAACAGATTGATGCCATGCGTGCCCTGGGCACCGACCCCACCAAGAAGCTGATTACGCCACGAGTTGGGGCCACGGTCTTCATGCTGTTTTTCCTGACCATCATCGCCGACCTGCTCGGTCTGATCGGTGGCTACGCGGTCGCGCACCTGATATTCGGCCTCAACTCTGAGCAGTATTGGACCTCCGTGTGGCAGATCCTTGTCTTTCGCGACGTCTTCACCGGCCTCATCAAGCCCGTGCTGTTTGGGTTCATCATCGCCACCATAGGCTGCTACTACGGCATATCGACCCGGGGCGGCACGCAGGGGGTGGGCCGTTCGACCACCCAGGCTGTGGTCGCTGCTTCCGTGTTGATTCTGATCGTGGATTTCTTCGTTACCAAGTTGATCTTCGCAATTTTTGGTTACAGGTAAGCCATGCCGGCTCCCACTCTGCCCAGTGAAAACCCGGCTGCCGCAGCGGTAACTCCCTCCGGCTACGCCATCGAGTTCGACAACGTTTCGATCGCGTTTGATGAAAACATTGTGCTCAACGGCATATCGTTCCAGTTAGCGCACGGCGAAACCAAAGCGCTGTTCGGCGTCGCCGGGTCGGGCAAGAGCACACTGCTCAAGCTTGCCATGGGGCTGCTGCGGCCCGATAGCGGCCGCATCTTCGTGCTGGGAGAGGAAGTCACGCAGATGTCGGAACAGGAACTGTTCCAGTTGAGGCGGCGCGTGGGCATCGTGTTCCAGGAAAGCGCGCTTTTCGACTCGCTCAAAGTGTACGAAAACGTCGGCTTCCGCCTTCTGGAGGAGCATATCCCGGCAGCGGAAATTGAGCGGCGGGTCCGCGAGGTGCTGCGCTTTGTGGAATTGGAGCGAACCTACGACATGTTTCCATCCGAACTTTCGGGCGGCATGCGGCGGCGCGTGGCCATCGCTCGCGCCATCATCACCGAGCCCGCGGTGTTGCTCTACGACTCGCCGACCGGCGGACTCGATCCGGTGACCTCGAACACAATCGTCGAGCTCATCATCAAACAGCGTGACGTCTACAAAACCAGCGCCCTCATGGTGACCCACCGTCTTCAGGACGCCTTCACCATGGCGACTCACCAATTCGACAAGGCCACCAACCAGATGATTGTTCTACCCAAAGGCCAGCGCGGCGAAGTGCCCATGAGCTTTCTGATCCTGCGCGACGGCAAGGTCATCTTCGATGGCGACGCTCAGCAGTTGGCCGCTTCGCGCGACGACTATATTCGCGAATATATTTCGTAGGGCGGATTGCTGAGGTCAGATTGCAGAGGTTGTCCATTCGATCCACTTCTGCAATCTGACCTCTGACGTCTGCAATCCCAACGCGCCCGTCAAATTTCGGGCTTTTTCTTTGCGTCCTTGCCCGGCAGCCCTACCGGATTTTCGTGCGTGCGCTCGCGGAATCCGCCTTTCATTCCCCGGGCGAGGCCGATCGTTGATTCCCCAAACTTGTCGCGCAGATGATCCGCGGCCGCCAGCGCCTTTTGCCAACGCTGGTCCCGAGAAGGCTCCAGCAGATCAAGCTGAGTTGGCCCCGATTCGAAGTTCGACGCTTGTACTCCCAGCAATCGCACCGGCGCGCCCGCCTTCCAGTTGTCGAAAAACAGACGCCGCTCCTGCTCGAAAATCTGGTTATCCATCTGCGTCGGCTGCTCCAGCGAATGCGCTCGCGTGATGGTCGAGAAATCTTTGTAGCGCAATTTCAACTGCAGCGTGCGCGCAAAAAATCCGCCCTCGCGCAGTCGCCGTCCCACCATCTCGCTGAGCCGCATCAGCGTGGACAGCAAGCGCTCGGCGTCGCCCGTGTCTTCGTCGAAGGTGTGCTCGTGGCTGATCGATTTGGGATCGACATTTTCGCCGACTTCATTGTCGAACCATCCACCCGCATCCTCGCCCCGCGACTTTCCGGCCAGCGCCAGCCCCCATTTTCCGAAGCGGTGTTCCAGATCGCGGTCCTCCAGATGCGCGAGGTCGCCGACTTTCTGAATGCCCATCGCATGCAGCTTCTGCTCCATCACCTTGCCCACACCGGGGATGTCGCCAACCGCGAGCGGCGCCAGAAACTTCGCTTCCTCGCCGGGCAGGATCCAGAGCACTCCGTTGGGCTTGGCTTTAGCGGAGGAAACCTTCGCGATCAGGCGCGAGGTGCCGATCCCGATCGAGCAATTCAATGCGGTCGCGGACTTCATCGCCTCGTGAAGCTGATGAGCCGAACGCAGCGGCCGGCCGTGCAGACGCTCAGTGCCGGTCATGTCGAGATAAGCCTCGTCCACCGAAGCCATCTCAACCAGCGGAGAAAAATGGCCGAGCACTTCATGCACCTTACCGGAATATTCGCGATAGCGCTCCGGATGCCCATTCACAAAAATCGCCTGCGGACAGAGTTTTGCCGCCGTCCGCAGAGGCATGGCCGAGTGCACGCCAAACTTCCGCGCCGCGTACGATGCGGCCGAGACGACGCCCCGTTCGTCCCGCTGCCCTCCCACCACCACCGGCTTGCCTTTCAGCGATGGGTCAAACAATTCCTCGACGGAGACGAAGAAGGCGTCCATATCGACGTGAAAGATGGTGCGGGGTGAGGTGCTCATTGGAGTGCAGGATGTCTGCACAAAGTGTACCGCGAGAGCACTCGGGCCCAGCTCCGGGTCTCCGAGTTCGACGAGTTCCTGCGGATCGATGAAGCTTCGACAGCGCCGACAAACAGCAGGTCCTTCGCTTCGCTCAGATGTAATGAAAACGAAAAAGGCGTGCCTCCAAGGGTAGAGTACGTGCTCGAAGCACAAGCCCTGAAGGAGGCACGAGATGATCCACGTTGGC
>Ga0224555_1002748_pt1 | contig 19734 bp, 14 predicted proteins | sample 714S23034metaG_FD_180687 | JGI IMG/M metagenome (GOLD analysis project Ga0224555, IMG submission 180687) | Peat soil microbial communities from Stordalen Mire, Sweden - 717 S2 30-34 | ecosystem: Environmental > Terrestrial > Soil > Wetlands > Peat | place: Sweden: Norrbotten County, Stordalen...
CCATCAGGCTGAGTGCGGGAAGCTCCGCCTCGTTGGGAAAGCGCGGCAGGGTGAAGAGAAAGACAAGGGCCGTGCCGAAGATCATCCACCAGACGGGGATGTGCGTTCCGCTGGTATTGGCCAGGCGCAGGTACTCGTAGGCCGCCAACTCGGCAACCGCGCATGCGACCAGCGTCAGCATCCAAAGCTGCCCGAAAAAGATGAGAGCGACAACGACGAGGATCAGAATAGATGCGGTGACGATTCGTTTCATGCGTGAAGTTAAGCCACAAGCAGGATACATGCTGAGGCGGCAGAGAGTCGCACGCAGGCCGTTTTCCAGGCGCCCCACGGGCCGTTTTCCAGGCGCAAGGAGCGGCGCCACAACCCCGCCCGGCAGCCGAGAGATCGGCAGCCGCGAGGCCGAGGCGACCGGACGATCGGCAGATTTAGCGCTTTGCCATGCGGATTGCGTCGCTGCGGAGGCAGAAGTTTGGTACTGTATCTGAGTGCAGCCGATGCAGTCCGGCACGCGGAAAACCAATCTACCCGCGTTCTGCGTCATACTGTACTGGGTCGGTCAGTCGGTCAGTCGGTCAGCTAACCAGGCTGGTCAGCCAATCAGGCTGGTCAGCCAACCAGGCTGTTAGCCAACCAACCTAAGGGCCAACGTAAGGAGTGACAAATTGGCACAATATAAAGGCACGGTGAAGTGGTTCAACAACGCGAAGGGCTTCGGCTTTCTGGGGCGTGAAGGCGGGGCTGACGTCTTCGTCCACTACAGCTCCATCCAGAGCGACGGCTACAAGAGCCTGAAGGAAGGCGATGAGGTCGAGTTCGACATTATCGAGGGCAGCAAGGGCCCGCAGGCAGACCATGTCATGCGCATCAACGACGGGCCGCCTGCTGCCGCTGCGCCTGCTGCCGCTGCGCCATCTGCCGCTGCGCCATCTGCCGTCGAGCAGACGCCTGAGGAACCGCCCGCCGCAGTTCCGCCTGCCAATGCGCCGCCTATTATCGCGGAGACGCCTGGGGAACCGCCCGCCGTGGCACCGCCTGCCGCAGAGCCGCCTGCCGTTGAGCCGCCGCCCGAGGACCCGTCCTAGCCCGGCCTCCCTGGTTCTGCGCAGCGTGCAGCGTGCCGTCCTCGCGCACCGCGAGGCGAGCGTAGGCTACGGCTCTGAAGCCGTGCGCACGCGCAGCAGCAGCCCCAGCAGCAGAAGCGCGCCAAAGTACATGTAGCTTTGCAGCAGATTGGCGACGGGGACCGCGGCGAAGAAGTTGAGCGGCGAGAGGAAGTCCGCGATCAGCACCCAGGCCAGCGCCAGCGCCCACGCGCTGCCCACCCCGCGCCGGTAGACCGCAAACCACAGCCATACGAAGACGGGAAGCATCACGCCGTAGTGGTGCTCCCAGGCCATCGGCGTGGCAACCACCGAGACCACCCCAATGGCCGCCAGGTCCGCCATTCCGCCGGCCCGCTCGCGCCATGGATACATCAGCGCCACGAGTACCAGCACGGCGGTCGTGGCCAGTGTGACGGCGTAGATCCAGGGCACGAACGGCGGATAGACGTATGGATGATAGGGCAGATTTTCGCCGTTGAAGATGGCGCGGTTCAGCAGGCCGAAGATCGACTGGTTGGCGTAGTGCGACTGCGCCTTGCGGCTCAGGCCGGCCAGAACGCCCAGGTAGTCCAGGTTGTTGCGCAGGCCGAAGACCGTAAGCGATACCGCGCCTCCCACCGCCAGCGTCAGCGCTCCAGCCGCCAGCGCGTTCCAGCGCCGGCGCAGGGCCGCCCACAGAAGCAGCAGGCCAAACTGCGGCTTCACCATCGCCAGCAGGGCCATCAAGCCGCCCGCCGGACGTTCTTTACCCTCGATCCAGAAGAGGACCATCAGGGTGAAGAAGAGATCGAGAAAGATCTGCGCCTGGCCGAGCGAGAAGGCCAGCGTGATGGGCATGAAGAAGAACGCCGCGAAGGCCGTAGCCACCCCGGCCCGCCAGCCCAGCGTGCCGTGTTGCGGAGCGGACTGCCCGGCAATCTTCGCCGCAAGCAGCACCTGCAACGCCACCACCGCGACCACGGCAATCCACGACGCAATCATCAGCGCGTGCAACACGGCCGTGTCGCTCATCCCCGCCTGCTTCATCCACAGCAGCGGCAGGACCGACGTCAGCGGATAGATCAGCGTGTCGTAGAGCTTCGCCTGATAGATGGCCAGGCCGGGATGCGCCAGAAAGGAGTTCACCGAGCCAAGCATCGGGGTCCACGAGTCGGTGAACTGGTGGAAGTGGAAGAAAGCCCAATAGCGCACGCGCATCTCTTCCACGCCGGTATGGAAGACGAAGTGCGCGATCAGCTTGAAGCCTGCGTTCGCCGCCAGAATGTTGAGCAGCACAAACCACAGCAGCCGGCGATCGCTCCTGCCCGGCACAGCCTCGTTCCTCCCGGCCGTCGTGGTCACGCGTGTCTCACCTCCAACATTCTATTCTCGCAATCCTCTGCCGCCCGCCTTCTCTCCAACGTCGCCTGCTACAACTCCGCCACCCGCCTTCTCCATCGACAATTCCACCGGCGTGCGCATCCTGCTGAGACGCGCCGCACCGGATCCCACCACACCGTAAAACGAAATCTGGAGGCGATCGCTCCGGAATCACAGAGACAGCGTTTGTCGTTCCGGAACTTCACCTGAGCGGACCGAATTTGGATAATTTTTAATAAGGCATTTATAATCAACAACTTTCTTTTCTGTGACGGTAAGCACAACCCTGATATATTCAGTTTTTGGAAGATGTTTATTTAAAAAAATACATTTTGAAGAATATTTGGCAACTATTTCTCACCCCCTGCGTCTTATGGGATGTACCAAGTAATTTGTCGGGCCAGCAGTTCCCACGGTTCCGGCTTCCCCTATCCGCAAGACCACTCCTACCTTTCAGTAAGGCCCCCAGAGCACCGGGGGTCTTCACTCCTTAAGGGAACAGAGGAAGACGGCGGAAAACGGCAGGATCGTGGCAGGGGCTATCAAATGAGGAACCTGTTCTGCGCCTGCCGCGACTCTTGCGAAGAAACGGCGTCAAAAGAGTTAAACTGGATGTATTCCCGGATCGTTCGGATGATTTGGCGGCTGGAGTCGTGAAGGGGTTTCTACTCATGAAGATGTTCCGCAATCTGCTGCTCGCGCTTTTTGCATTTACGGTTTTGGCCAGCTCGGTTGTTCCCGCCAATGCCGCTATCTTTCATCACCACAGGGCGCATCACCACCACCACAAGAAGTAATTTTTCCCTCTCTCCCTGTTCTACCCGTTTGGAAGAAGACCCGGCTGCGTGTGCCGGGTCTTTTTTGCGTCTGCGCGCGAAAATGCGTGGAAAACTGGCCGCGCGATGCGAGCAACCCCTGCGGATGCTGATAGAATCGATTGAATCCACTCCTAATGGGATTCCGCAGGAGTAGGCAATGCAGGCAATTCTGGCGCTCGAGGACGGGCGCATCTTTCGCGGCAAGGGCTTCGGCGCGCCGGTTGAGGCTGCGGGCGAGGTCGTCTTCAATACATCGCTGACCGGCTACCAGGAGATCTTCACCGATCCCTCGTACGCGGGGCAGATCGTGGTGCTGACCAATCCCCACATTGGAAACTATGGGACGACGCCCAGCGACGCGGAGTCCGCGCGGCCTTATATTGAGGGGCTGGTGACGCGCGAGTTCTCCGAGATGAGCTCCAACTGGCGGGCCACCGAGGTGGCCGACGACTATCTGGAGCGTAGCGGGGTTCCCGTGCTGGCCGAGGTGGACACGCGCGCCGTGGTGCGGCATCTGCGCGAGCATGGCGCAATGCGGGGCGTGATCGCGTCGGGCGAGAAGCTCGACGCAGACGCGCTGGTGGCCAAGGCGCGGGCGATCCGCAAGATGGAAGGCACGGACCTTGCGAGTGTCGTCACCACCAAGGTTGCGTACGAGTGGGACGCGAAGGAACCAAAGAATCAGACCGGCGATGTGTATCTGCCTGCGACCGACGGCGCGACCGATGGCGATCTGCTGCATGTCGTCGCGTACGACTTCGGCATCAAGCAGAACATCCTGCGCATGTTGACCCGCGAAGGCTGCCGCGTGACGGTGGTCCCGGCCACCACAACCGCCGAAGAGGCGCTGGCGCTCAACCCCGACGGTGTCTTCTTCTCCAACGGCCCCGGCGATCCGGAGCCGCTGGACTACGCGATTGCGACCGTGCGCAAACTGAAGGGCAAGAAGCCGATCTTTGGAATCTGCCTCGGCCACCAGATCTTCGGCCTCGCGCTGGGCGGCAAGACCTACAAGCTGAAGTTTGGCCACCACGGCGGGAACCACCCCATCCTGAACCACCGCACGGGCAAGGTGGAGATCACCGCGCAGAACCACAACTTCAACGTCGATCCCGAGAGCCTTCCCGCCGATGTCGAACGCACGCACACGAATTTGAACGATCAGACACTGGCCGGCCTGCGTCACAAGACCGACCCGATGTTCAGCGTGCAGTACCACCCCGAGGCAAGCCCCGGGCCGCACGATTCGCACTATCTGTTCCGCGACTTCCGCAAGATGATGGAAGATTGGAAGAAATGAAGTCGTTTTGAAGGGGCGCGGCTTTAGCCGCGCCGTAGCGAGCAGAACAAATTGGGGCTTTAGCCCCCGAGGGAATGTTGTGAAGCCAAAGCGAAGTTTCCCCGATAAGGCAACAACGATGAAGCACGACCATCTGCGTGACAAGATACTGGCATTTCAGCACTATGGTGGCTGCAAATGTGCCTGTTGTGGGGAGATTGATCCGGAGTTTTTATCTCTCGATCATATTGACTCTGATGGAGGAGCACATCGCCGTTCAATCAGCCCTACCGGGAAGAACTGGGGTTGGGGTGGCCACCATCTTTATTCGTTGCTAAAGCGCAAAGGCTTTCCTCCTGGCTTCCAGGTTATGTGCATGAATTGCAATTTTGGCCGAACACGCAATAACGGAATCTGCCCGCATAAGGTGCCCTCAAAGCCATTAGAAGAAAGACTGGCTGAGATCAATGCGTTGAGAGGAACAAATAGCCAAGAAAAGCTGTTTTCATAGTCGGACACGGTTTGAAGGGGCGCGGCTTTAGCCGCGCCGTAGCGAGTAGAACAGATTTGGGCTTTAGCCCCCGAGGGGAATGTGTGAAGCCAACGCGAGAATCAACGCGGCAGAGCGGGCAAACCTACTTCGTCAGTTCACAGACTGCGGAGCGTAAACCATTCTTTCGCCATGAGCGGTGGGCTGAGCTTTTTCTGAATGTATTGGAGCATTATCGTGCTTCATATCTCTTGCACGCATATGTATTGATGCCCGACCACATTCATCTATTGTTGTCGCCGCTGGAGAGTCTTGAAAAGGCTATGCAAAACATCAAGGGCGGATTCTCCTTTAGGGTGAAGAAAGAATTGGGATGGCAGGGAGAAGTTTGGCAAAAAGGATTTTCCGATCATCGCATTCGAGACATACAGGATTGGGAAAGACATATCGAATACATTCGAATGAATCCAGTGAAAGCTGGACTCTGTGAAAAGCCAGAGGACTACCGGCTCGGCTTTCAAGCGGGGTCGTTGGTGATGGATGCAGTCCCTCAGCGGCTAAAGCCGCTTAACTTTTGCAGTGGTACCGGCGGGGCTGAAGCCCCGCCCCTTCAAGGACCATTGGTGTCTTTGAACAAATAATTGTAACTGCGATCAGACGATTTCGATTTCAATGGCGGCTGAAAGAAAAGGATAATGAATGCCACGCAGGAATGACATTGCGAAGATATTGGTGATCGGCTCGGGGCCGATTGTGATTGGGCAGTCGGCGGAGTTCGACTACTCCGGGACGCAGGCCTGCAAGGCGCTCAAGGCCGAGGGCTACGAGGTCGTGCTGGTCAACTCCAACCCTGCGTCGATTATGACCGACCCGGAGGTCGCCGACCGAACTTACATCGAGCCGCTGACGGCGACGTATCTCGAAGAGATCATTCGTGTCGAGACGGAGAGGATGGACCTGGGCGGTTACGACGCCGCCACAAAATACGGGGATTCTTCGCCTGCGGCTCAGAATGACAAGCCAGGGAGTGCGGGCATCTTCGCGCTGCTGCCGACCGTGGGTGGGCAGACGGCGCTGAACCTGGCCGTGGAGCTGGCCGACTCCGGCGTGCTGGAACGCTATGGCGTGGAGCTGATCGGGGCCAAGCTGGAGGCGATCAAGAAGGCCGAGGACCGGCTGCTCTTCAAGGACGCGATGAACCGGATCGGCCTGGAGATGCCGAAGTCGCAGTTGGTGGGCAACGTGAGCGACGGGCTGACGTTTGCCGCGAAGATCGGCTTCCCGGTGGTAATCCGGCCGAGCTTTACCCTGGGCGGATCGGGCGGCGGGATCGCATACAACCGCGAGGAGATGACGGGCATTCTGGCGCACGGGATCGACCTTTCGCCGGTGCACGAGTGCCTGATCGAAGAGAGCGTGCTGGGTTGGAAGGAGTACGAGCTGGAGGTGATCCGCGACCTCAAGGACAACGTCATTATCATCTGCTCGATCGAGAACTTCGACCCGATGGGTGTGCATACCGGCGACTCGATCACGGTGGCCCCGGCGCAGACGCTGACCGACCGCGAGTATCAGAGGATGAGGGACGCGGCGATTGCCTGCATCCGCGAGATTGGCGTGGAGACCGGCGGAAGCAACGTGCAGTTCGCGGTGAACCCTCACGATGGACGCATGATCATCATCGAGATGAACCCGCGAGTGAGCCGGTCGAGCGCGCTTGCCAGCAAAGCTACCGGCTTTCCGATTGCCAAGATCGCCGCGCGCCTTGCCGTTGGATACACGCTGGATGAGATTCAGAACGACATTACCAAGGCGACGCCGGCCTGTTTCGAGCCGACGATCGACTACGTGGTGGTGAAGATTCCCAAGTGGCAGTTCGAGAAGTTTCCTGGCGTGGATGAGGTGTTGGGGCCGCAGATGAAGTCGGTGGGTGAGGTGATGGCCATCGGACGGACCTTCAAGGAAGCGCTGATGAAGGCCGTGCGCTCGCTGGAGACGGGCAAGAAAGCCACGGCTGCGGACATCGAGCCGCGCCGGCTGACGCAACGCCTGGTGACGCCGCACCCAGAGCGGCTGGCCTATGTGCGCTACGCCTTCGAGCGCGGCATGACGGTGCGCGAGGTGGCGCGCTTCACCTCGATGGACCCGTGGTTCCTGAACCAGATGAAGCAGATCACAGACGAGCTCAAGGCGGTCGGTGCGGTGGGCTTCGACGCGGCGACAGCGGACGATCTGCGCGCAGTCAAGCGGATGGGCGTCTCCGACGAGCGGCTGGCGACGGAGTGGAAGCTGGACAGCGCGGACCATGTGCGCGAGCTGCGCGCAAAACTCGGCGTGAAGCCGGTCTTCAAGCTGGTGGACACATGCGCGGCGGAGTTCGAGAGCTACACGCCGTACCTCTACAGCTGCTACGACGAGGAGGACGAGGCCGCGCCGACCACGCGCCGAAAGATCATCATCCTGGGCAGCGGGCCGAACCGGATCGGCCAGGGGATCGAGTTCGACTACTGCTGCTGCCATGCGGCCTTCGCGCTGCGCGAGGACGGCTACGAGACGATCATGGTGAACTGCAATCCGGAGACCGTCTCCACCGACTACGACACCAGCGACCGGCTCTACTTCGAGCCGCTGACGCTGGAGGACGTGCTGGCGGTCTATGAGCACGAGGCCTCGGGCGGAGCCAAGATCGGCATGATTGTGCAGTTCGGCGGGCAGACTCCGCTGAATCTGAGCCTTCCGCTCAAGCGCGCGGGCGTGCCCATCATCGGCACATCGCCGGAGTCGATCGACCTGGCCGAAGACCGCAAGCGTTTCGGCAAGCTGATTACGGAACTGGGCATTCCGCAGCCCGATGGCGCCATGGTGACCTCGGTCGACGAGGCGCTGGCAGGCGCGAACCGCGTGGGCTATCCCGTGCTGCTGCGGCCCAGCTATGTGCTGGGCGGGCGCGCCATGGTGATTGCCTACGACGACGAGGCGGTGCTGCGCTATATGAGCACGGCGATTGAATACTCGCAGGAGCGGCCGGTGCTGATCGACCACTTTCTGGAGGACGCCATCGAGTGCGACGTGGACGCGCTGTGCGACGGGACGGACGTGGTGATCGCGGGGATCATGCAGCACATCGAGGAGGCCGGCATCCACTCCGGCGACTCATCGTGCGTGCTGCCCGCAGTGGATCTGACGGACGACGTGCTGCGCACAATCCGCGAGCACACGCGCAAGCTGGCGCTGGCGCTAAACGTGATTGGGCTGGTGAACATTCAGTTTGCCATCCAACGCGGCAAGGTCTTCGTCATCGAGGTGAATCCACGCGCCTCGCGCACGGTCCCCTATGTCTCGAAGGCGACCGGCGTGCCGCTGGCCAAGATCGCGTCGCGGCTGATGGTGGGCCGCACGCTGAAGGAGCTGCTGCCGGAGGATGTGGCGCGCGGTGAAGACCTGGATACCGGCGCGCACTTCTATGTGAAGTCGCCGGTCTTTCCCTGGGGCAAGTTTCCCGGCGTGGACACGGTGCTGGGGCCGGAGATGAAATCCACCGGCGAGGTGATGGGCGTGGCCGACAACTTCGGCGAGGCGTTTGCCAAGGCGCAGATCGCAGCTGGCCAGGTGCTGCCCGTGAAGGGGACGATCTTCCTCAGCGTGAACGACCACGACAAGGAAGGCGTCGTCGATCTGGCGCGGACCTTCGTCGAGATGGGCTTTCACCTGGTGGCGACGCATGGCACGGCGGAGGCTCTGGAGGCCGCGGGGCTGCCGCCGGAGCGCGTCTACAAGGTGAAAGAGGGCCGGCCCAATGTGGTCGACCTGATCAAGGGCGACCGGATTCAGTTGATCGTCAACACGCCGCGCGGGCAGGAGACCTTCTTCGACGAGAAGGCAATCCGCCGGGCTGCGGTGCTGGCGCGGATTCCCACCATCACGACGCTGGCTGCGGCGCGTGCCGCGGCCGAGGGCATTGCCGCGTTGCAACGCGGAACGCTGAGCGTCTGCGCGCTGCAGGAACTGCATGCGGCGCGCGCGACTGCGCAGGCGTAGCGCTGAAATCACGCGTCCCCCAACACGAATGAACTGAAGATTTCTTACGTTCGCTTGATGATGAACACGGTCTTGTCGTCGATCTCGTCGCTGTGTCCCTCCTGGCGCAGCTCACGGTCTCTCTTCACCGCGTAGTCCAGGATCGCGTTGCAGATGTCCTTGGCAGACTGCTGTTTGTGCTCGCCGATGATGGCTTCAATCCGGCGTTTTTCCGGCACGCCGCTCCCATCGTAGACGCCGTCGGTATAAAGAAAGAGGATGTCTCCCCTGCCCATGAGGGTAATCAACGCCATATCGGAGGCTTTCATGCGCCGCTTCCTCGGCTTGACGGAGATATATTTGTTGCGGTCGGGATGGTCTTCGGGGACCTCCAATCCGAGCGGCAGAAACTGCACCATGCGTCTCCTGCCAATCTCCATAAATCGCTTGTACTTTGCCGAGAAGACGAGCGGAGGCGGATGGCCGAAGTCGACGAAGCGGAATGTTCCGTTGGAGCGGATCTCGCCATAGAGCAGCGTGGCAATCTCGCGCGAGCTTGCATCCATGCTCCGGCCCAGGGCATTGCGCGCCGTTGCCGACTGGGCGAGCCTCAGGTTGAGCTGCTCAAAGAGCCTGGGCGTAATGGTCCCGACGCGGTCCAACTCCGAGAGCATGAACGCGTGCAGGGTGTCGTGAACGGTGGAAGCGATCTTTGCCGCGATAATGCCGTGGCCCTGCGCATCGACAATAAGCACTCCGGCGGACGCGGAGAGTTCGCGCAGGTTCTCCACAATCCTCAATTGCTCCGAACTCTTTGCCTTCCTGAACTCAACTCCGTCGCGCTCCGTGTAGCCGGGCCGCGTCGCCATCCACTGGATGTGCATATCGGCGCCACTGCGCGCCTTTTCCCCTGGGGCAAGCGGTTCCAGAACCTCTTGTGCCAGCCACTGGGCCTGACTGATGCGCGCCTCGATGTTGTAGCGCTGCTGGAAATTGATGTATTCAAAGACATCGCCGCCGACAATCTCGTCCGGGATGGTGTTCCCATACATGTCGATGCCCGGCAGATGCGGAATGACGCCCTCGACCGGCATCAGCTTCTTGCGCAGATACTCATCGATGGTCAGAGGATGGTAGGCGTGAGTCGCTTCGCTGGATGACACAGGTTCTCAATCTCCCGGCAGGTTCTTGCAGCTTTCTATCTACCAGCTTATATCAGCGAAAGACGGGCCACACGCCCAGGTCCACAGTCCGCCGGCTGTGCGGATAGAGCGGTTTCACCGTAGGACTTTACAGGTGCGAAGAATGTTTGTGTGGTTTTTCCTCAAGAAAAACCACTTTAATAATTCTCGCACGATAACAGTTGCGGTGAAACCGCTCTAACGGCACTGGTCTATCGCCCGGTGCGGAACCGGCAGTGTACAAGCCGCGCGGCGTATTTCCTGGCGAGACGCGCGACACGCAACGGATAGTAGAGAAAGAAAAGTCTTTCCGGCAGAAGAAGCCGCTCCAGTTCCTGGTCCGTCGGGGCCTTGAGCAACGCAGCAAGATGCCGCACTTTGTCCCAGCTCCGTTCCGCCATGCGTGCGTTGAATACGGTCAATTCCCAGCTATGCGGCTCACTCGGAGGAGTGCGCATCAGCCGCAGGGTCACTTGTCTCGCCCTCGCCTGAACTGCCTGCTCCGCGCGGGCCCGTTGCAGGATGCTTTCGGGAACCGGCGCCTCAAGCAACCCGTGCGCCAGCGACAACCCCAACAGCAGCGGCCTCATGCATCCCGCCTCTTCCGCCAGTTGCAGAACGACATCCCATGCCAACGGCTTTCGCACCAGCCTGGCGACGTCCCCCAGCCACTGAAGACGCGACCACATGTGTTTCGTGCCGTGGACGCAGAGAAACAACAACAGAGCTTCCGGTGAAAGGCATGGGACTTCCCTGCCCGCAATCCTGGTCCGGCCCAACGAGCGCCACAGCATCTCCGGTGCGATGCGGAACGGAAGATGCGCAGGGCCAGTCTCCCATTGCAGGTCCACATCCGCCATGCGCACACGGTGGAAGAACAACTCGCAGTTGAGGCGCAGCAGGACACGCAGCGGCAATCGCTCCATATTTGCGCCGAGCGCGTATCCCTCCTGCGCGAGGACCCGCAGCGCGCCCGCAACGTCCCCGCTTCGCACCAGCAGGTCCAGATCGGAAGACGGCCGCAGCGCCGGATCGGGATAGAGCGATTCGGCCATTACGGGGCCTTTCAAGGGCACGACGGCAATGCCGTGGGCTGCGAAGGCATCCAGCAACGCGAGCAGTTGGGAGGTGAGAACCAGGTTCTGCCGGGCGGAACCGTGGCAGACGTTGCGCAGCCGGCTGGCAACGTCCGGCGGCACGAGATCGGGAGATGTCTCCGTTACGACGTGGAACAGGACCGCTGCCAGACCATGAAACTCCGCAGCCTCGACCAGCGCATCCCAGTCCATGACCTGATGGACCAGTTGGCGTATGCGCGCGCCATCCACGCCGACGCCGCGGGCACAGTAGAACAGCAATTGGCGGTCCGGGCTTCGCGCTGCGTAGTCAGCCACGGCATATGCAACGCTGTCAGCCACGGCGAAGCGGGTCCCCGCCCGGTCCAGCCCACGCGGCCTGGGCGAAGACAATCCAGCGCACATGGCAATCGATCCAGTGCCTGCCAGGACGTACGGCCAGTGGACTCACTTATCAACCCCCATGATTTCTCATCCCCGATGAAACCTGCGACGGCTCCTTCAGCTCGTAACACTAAAGTGTCATCCATGCAGTCACTAAAGTGTCACAGATGAAGTCAAGCGAATGTTTGGCGCGGCCTGAAGCACTGTTAGAATGGAGTATAGTTGAAGCGGAGTTTTGCAAAGAAGCGACCCGCGGTCTCTCAGGCAGTGTTTTACCTCCGTTTTTTACGGAGATGCACGGTGTTTCAGCCTTCGCCCATGAAACAGAGCGCGGGTTCTGTAATCCAGACTGGTATGTTCTTGCAGCATTGTGTAGTTCTTGCAGCATTAGCTGGTCTTTCCCAGGGAGGCAATATGAGTTATTTGGCATTTGGATCTTTCTCAAGTCGGATTTCGCAACTTAATCAGGTCTCTCGCTGCTGCGGCGGCAACGGCATAACAACTCCACAATCTCAGGCAATCAGGCGCGGCAGCGTGGCCCTTGCGTTCGCGGGCGTTGCGCTTCTCGCGGTGGCCAGCCTTCCGGCGTTTGCACAGGCGGGTCCACCGGTAACGACGGGCCGTCCAACGGACTGGACGCACCACCACCTGGTCTTCTCTGGTCCCGGCCCGGCGGCGGATGAACGCGCCAAAGGGAACGATTTCCATTCGCAGGACGTGCGCAACAGCACCCGCTACGCGCTGCAGCAGATGAGGCGGGACCCATCGCGGCGCCCCAGCGTCTCGCCTGGCAGCGGGCCGCGGGTGGATTCAACCTCGACCATGCACAAGGATTGGAGCGAGAACCTGAGCACGGGCCTGGTGAATCCCAACACCTTCCCGGCGAAGTATTCGTTCAATACCAACGCCTACAGTTGCGCCTCGGACTACGTCGTTTACCCGACGGGGGCCTCGGGATCAGGCACGACGCAGGCGACAATCTTCGCATACCATGAGCTCTATGGGACCTCCGGCCCCTCCGGCACGGGTTGCGGGACCGGGACGAGCGGTTCGGCCGTCCCCAAGGCTTACTGGGCCTACAACACCGCCTATCCGCAGGGCTCGACCACGGCCGATGGCAGCAAAATCACGACCTCGCCTGTGCTCTCCCTGGCCGGGGACCAGGTGGCGTTTATCCAGGTCAACAGCAGCAATGTTGCCAGCCTGGTGCTGCTCAAGTGGGCCACCAGCACTTCGGTCGTTGCGCTGGACACGACTACGACCAATGTGACCGTTACGAACTATCGCGCCTGCACCGCTCCGTGCATGACCAGGATCACTCTGAACGGGTCGCCCAACGACACATGGTCCGCGCCGTTCTACGAGTACTACGACGATGTGCTGTACGTTGGGGATAACAGCGGCAAGCTGCACAAGTTCAGCAACATCTTCCTGAGCGGGACACCGGCCGAGACAACAAGTGGTTATCCGGTCACCCTCAGCACAACGGCTACGGACATCGCGTCGCCAATCTACGATTACACAACGGGCAAAGTCTTCGCCGGCAGCGCAAATGGCGTTCTTTATGCTGTCACCGGCAGCACGGGTGCCGTAGCCGCCTATTCAAAGACCCTGACCGGTACCCCCTTATATGGCATCTACGATGCTCCTCTGGTGGACTCCAATGCAGGCAAGGTGTACGTCTTCGTCGAAGACACGGTCGCCCAGACATCCGGCTGTAAAACCGCCGGGTACAACTGCGTCTACCAATTTGCCACTTCGTTTACCGGTAGCGGCACCGCTGTGGGGACAAGCGAACCCGTGGGAACGGGTAGCAGTGGCACTGCCGGGCACCATTATTTCTTCTCCGGCGCCTTTGACAATATCTATTACTCGTCCAACAGCGGGACGGCCGGGAACCTCTATGTGGTCGGGAATACCGGAACCGCGGCTGCGGGATCTCTTTACCGCATTCCCATTTCGAGCAGCGGGGCGATGGGTACTCCTGCCGCGACGGTAATCGAGCGAGCTTCGAATATGTATGTATACCCGTCGCCGGTAACCGAGTTCTGCAACAACGGCACAAGTGCGTGCGCCGCCAGCGGCACGGCGACTACCGCAGGCACCGACTATATCTTCTTTTCCGCAGAAGATGTATCGCTGGGCGGCTGCCAGCAAGGCACAGGCAATGGATGCGTGTTGTCCTATATTGTCAGTTCTGGCGCCCCAGTCTATTCAAACTATTTGTCGTATTCCCATAATTCCAATTGTTTCGGGACTGGTGGAATCGTTATCGACAATGCGATCCCGGCTGGCACGGAGGCTGGAGCTTCACAGGTGTACTTTATGATACTCAACGGGAGTACAGCGAACCTATGTGGAGGCACGGGCAATGGCAGTCTCTCAGGCATCCAGTTGGCGCAGTAGGCAATGGAAGCGGGCCCTCAGCCCAGTACTAACAGGACAACAACCATGAGCAAGAGTGAGCAAGCCAACTCCACGCGGGCACAAACTATCAAGGCCCCTTATCAGAAGCCGGCCTTTCGCTACGAGAGTGTATTTGAGACCAGCGCGCTGCGATGCGGCAAGGTACAATCCACCCAGTCGCAGTGCCGCAGCAACCGGAAGTCTTCGTAGCCCGGCTGAGGGGGATGGCCACTGCCCGGCAGGTCCGCGAAGAGGTGGCTTCTTGATGGGGGGACAGCATCCAACGCAACCGGACGGAGAACTTCTCGACGAAGCCAAACACGACCTGGCCGCGGAGGTGCTTCGTCAGTTTGGAGAGGTGCGGTTGAAGGTCAACGGAGCCAGTATGCTGCCCTCCGTCTGGCCCGGAGACGTCGTGACCGTTCGCCGTCGCAGCCCTGCCGAACTGCTCCCCGGACGGATTGTCCTGTGCTATCGCGACCAGGGATTTGTAGCCCACAGGATGGTCGGCAGACAAGGCGATTGCCTCATCACTCGCGGCGACTCGCATCTGCGGGAGGACCCCCCGTTCGGCGACGAGGAGGCCCTGGGAGAGGTGGTTTCCATCCTCCGCAATGGCCGCCCGGTCGATCTCACTCCCGTCTGGTGGCATCGCATCTTCTCCTGGACCCTGCGCCATTCGGAGCTGTGTACCCGCATGGTGCTCCGCCTGCGCAGGTCCATCAACCTATCGTGGGCCGGCTGATGGGACCCGCCATCGCACAGGACGTGCTGGTCGAGATCGGGGCGATGCCGGTCCTGGTACGCACCATTAGTCCGGAGTTTCATCAGATCCTCCATGAGCGATACGGCGGCTTCGTGAACTCCTCCGCGCAGCCGGTCTTCGAGTTCGAAGTGGAAATCGTTCCGCCCGGCAGTATTCCAACTGCAATCGGCGACGACGAAGACCTGAGCGTGCGTTTTGAAGTAGGCCGCTGGGTGCTGGAGCGCGGCGACTTCCACGCGGAGCTGGACCCCTCTCTGCGCCACGGGCGCATCTGGCAGTCCGCCACTCCGTATGCCATTGACGCGGCCTTCCGCATCGTTCACTCGCTGCTTCTCGCCAGGCAGGGCGGGCTGCTGGTTCATGCCGCCAGCGTGGTGCGCAACGGCCGCGCGTTCCTGTTTGCCGGAGTCTCCGGCGCGGGCAAGACCACCATCTCGCGGCTCGCGCCACAGGATGCCACCCTGCTGACCGACGAGATCTCCTATATCCGCCGCGAAGCTGACGGCTATGTCGCCTACGGCACTCCCTTTGCCGGTGAGCTTGCAAAGCCCGGTGAGAATGTGCGCGCGCCACTAGCCGCCCTGTATCTCCTCGCCCAAGGCCCGGAGAACCGAATCGACCCTGTCGCCGACGCGGACGCTCTGCGCGCGGTGCTGCAGTGCGTGCTCTTCTTCGCGCATGATTCCGAATTGGTTGGCCACGTCTTCGACTCCGCTTGCCACCTGGTGCAGCATGTTCCGGTGCGCCGCCTCACCTTCGTTCCCAATTCTCGCGTGTGGGAGTTAATCGTATGAGTCCCGTGTATATCGCTCGAACCAGTGAAGTCGCCGCGCGCCTGCTCGGCAGCGAGATGATGATCATGTCCGCCCGCGATTCGACGCTCTTCAGCCTGAATGAGACGGCGACGGCGATCTGGCAGGCGGCCAACGGCGTCACTCCGCTCTCCGAGATCGTGGAGCGGAGTCTCTGCGCTCAGTTTGATGTTGACCCGGCCGCCGCCTTGCGCGATGCCGAAGAGCTGGTGGAAGGATTGGCGAAGCATGGAATCCTGAAGCTCTCGGACCAGCCGATTGTGGAGACGAAATGATCGGACTGGTCCAGGAGATGAGCGACAAGGCCCAGCGGCTGGGCATTCCGCTCGCCGTTCAGCTCGACCTGACTTATCGCTGCAATGAGCGCTGCGTGCATTGCTACCTGGACCACGACGACCACGGCGAGATGAACACCGCCGAGATCAAGGAGCTGCTGGATCAGATGGCCGCGGCTGGGGTCTTCTTTCTGACGCTCAGCGGCGGCGAGATCATGATGCGGCGCGACTTCTTCGAGATCGTCGAGCACGCGCGCCGGCTCTCCTTCTGCGTAAAGCTCAAGACCAACGCGGTGATGGTCCGGCGGAGCGAGGCAGACCGGCTCCAGGCGCTTGCGCTGGACTCGGTGCAGATCAGCGTCTACTCGCACCGCGCCGAGGTGCATGACGCCATTACCAAGCTGCCGGGGTCGCTGAAGCGAACCATCGCGGCGGTGCGTCTTCTGGTCGAGCGCGGCGTCAAGGTGATCTTCGCCAACGTGCTGATGCGCGAGAATTTTCAGGATTATCCGGGCGTCCAGGCGCTGGCCGCCGAAGTTGGCGCAGAGTTTACCATCGACCCGACCATTACTCCCATGATGGATGGGGACCGCTCCATTCTGAACCTGAATATTGAACGCGCCCAGCTACAGCAGGTCTTCCGCGATGCCTCCATTCTGGGCACCAGCCCGGAGGAGTTCTGCGCCCCGCCCGGCGGGCCTCCCGCAGCCGAGGACGCCCAGAAGATGTTGCCATGCAGCGCCGGCCACACCTTCTGCTACGTCTCGCCGTACGGCGATGTCTATCCCTGCGTGCAGTTTCCTCTGCCGACCGGCAACGTTCGCGCCAGCCGGTTCCTTGACATCTGGAAGCACTCGCCGCAGATGACTGAAGTGCGCTCGATCACCATAAGCGATCTGCCGGTCTGTTCCACCTGTTCGCATGGCGGCGGCTCCTGTACGCGATGCCCGGGCCTCGCCTACATGGAGGGCAACATGCGCGGCCCGTCGAGTCAGGACTGCGAAAAATCCTTCGTTCGCACGGGTGTGGAGACCGCGGGCATGTTGATTCGCCGCGAGGCGCGTTCGATCGCCGGACTGGTGCAGATTCGCAGCGCCGCCAGCCCGGACTCAAGGGCCGAATCTCTTCAGAATTGTCTATAAGTTATTTATTTTATGGCTCCCGAGGTAGAACTCGAACCTACAATCCTTCGGTGAACAATTGCATGGATGCCTTTTTCCTGGGGAGCACAAGCAAAAGTGCATAGAATTGCCGCTGATAAGATCAGGCAGTATAACTTTCGATTCCACATCGAGACATCGATAGGAGAACGCTCCCCTGGAAGCCTCTTGCATCTTCACTCCCGGCGCTGAAGTCAAAATGCCTCCTTCCGCGCGACGCAACGCTCTTCTATGCGCTCTGTTCGTCGGCATCTGCATCCTGGTGGCCTACCCGGTTTCAAGCGATGGTTATCTTGACGATTTCTCATACGCCAGGACAGCGCTGGAATTCGCTCGCACGGGTCACATTGTCTATAACGGTTGGACGGCCCCCACCGAAGGTTGGATGATTGTCTGGGGCGCCCTGTTCATCAAACTATTCGGCTTTTCCTTTAATATCCTGCGCTTGTCGATGTTGCCCATCGGGGTGGGGGCCGTCTATCTCTTCCATCAAATTCTGACACGCTTCGACGTGTGCCAGCGCAATGCATCCATCGGTGCTCTCACCCTGGGACTCTCACCAATGTTTTTCCCCTTGGCCACATCCTTCATGACCGATGCGCCCTGTCTGTTCGTGCTCTTGCTCTGCATCTACATGTGCCAGCGGGCCGTCGCATCGGGCACACCCCGGGAAACCTTGCTTTGGCTCCTCTCCGCAGCACTGCTGAATTTAATCGGGGGATCAGTACGTCAGGTCGCATGGTTGGGCGCACTTGTTATGGTTCCGTCCACTGGTTGGCTGTTGCGCAAACGGCGTGGCGTGTTGCCGGCTTCCCTTGCGGCGGCTTTCGTTAGCTTGATCGGCATAGCGGCGCTAATGCATTGGTTCTTGAGTAAACCGTATATGGCCGCAGACGCTGCCACGCAATTCGGCCTTGTCCATTCCTACTCGGCGAGAACCTTGGTTGAGGAGTTGGCTAAGCTGTTTTTGTGTCTTCTGCTCTTCGTCCTTCCGCTTCTCGCGGCTTGGTGGCCCGCAATGGGTCGACTAACCCGTTGGTCGTTTCTCCGCGGGTCTGTCGTGTTTGGCCTGATGCTCTTCTGCCTCAAAGATGCCGCTCATCGGGGGCGGCTATTCGTCTGGCTTGCCCCCTGGCTCTACTGTGTCGTTAGTAGAAATCCTCTCGCTTTCGGCCCGGTACCGGTCGATCAGCTGTTCGGCAGTTCGGTCGCCGTTCCCAAATGGCTGGGGGTAGCCCTAGCCGTGGTGACAGTTGGGTCTGCCTTCATCCTGGCCGAGCAACTCATCGCCAAGAAGGCACTTTGCAAACCTGAAGCAAACGGACTTTCCGGCGCGGAGAGATCAGCCCTCTGGATTCTTGGCCCATTCTCATTCGCTTACTTATTGCTTCTGTTTCCCCGAGCGGAGATGTTTGGCCTTTTTGACAGATACGCCCTCTGTCTCATGCCTCCGGCTATCGTACTCCTACTCCTCATATATCAGCGGTCGATTGGCCCCGCCGTTCCCGTCGTATGCATTATCGTGCTCGCCATCTTTACGGTCGATGCAGTGGGAGATACACACGACTACTATGCGGACCAGCGTGCTGGCGACCTGGCCATACAGGAGCTTGTTGCCGATGGCATACCGAGAACCTCTATCTCACAATCCATCAACACCGACATGTGGCTTCAGGTCAACATTGCTGGTCATGTGCAAAATGAAGAAGCATCGGCAGATAATCAGCCATCGAGCCCCGCATTGCCGAAACATGTTCCTGCGGTTCCGTGTCCCACCAGAGTGGCGCAATGGGCACCCGTCGTAAAGCCAGATCATTATGTAGTCATTTCGCCAAGTCTCTGCCTCCAGCCTTCCAATTACCCGCCGCTGAATTATCGAGCATGGTTACCCCCCTTTCATCGCAGCGAGTATATCGAGCTGCCGAAGTATATCCGCCAATAGCTCTAGGTTTTCTTGATCTCTCGTTTTGCACTTGCATCCCCAGACGATGTAATTAGCCATGCGCTACACATGACAGCGCGTTACGGACACTACACGTTGAATGACTGCGGGGAGCGATGCAAAGCATCAGCAGCACCAATTTTGAAGGGGAGTCCTTGATGCTTCCCCCGGTATCTCAAGAGGCTTCCGAAGGTAGTCGCGCTAACTGATTGAAAAGATTGGCTCCTGAGGTAGGACTCGAACCTACAACCCTTCGGTTAACCGGGCAGTTATGAAGCCCGGAGCACCAATGTTATCAATGGAGTACAGAGGAGCCTATAGGACGATTTGGAGTCCTTATGGCGCGCAATTCGGCGGAGAATTCGGCGAAGTTTTTGAGTATTCGGCCGATAGCCTAAGGCTTATCCCCAACCGCTCCTGGAAACCTGGTTGTGGACAGAGCGGGACCCGAATGTTGCCTCGGGCTTACACCTATCGCATGGCTGCTCGCGCTGCCTTTGTGACCTGACCAGTGTTCGGAGGACTAGTTTGAGGTGCTAGGCCGTATCGACATATAGTTTCAGGTGCAACCATGCGCAGGCGAGGGCGACGAGAGCTTTGAAGCAGGCTTTTGATTTTTCGTATCGCGTGGCGAATCTGCGAAAGCACTTGAGTTTGCTGAAG
>Ga0224555_1002749_pt1 | contig 19729 bp, 9 predicted proteins | sample 714S23034metaG_FD_180687 | JGI IMG/M metagenome (GOLD analysis project Ga0224555, IMG submission 180687) | Peat soil microbial communities from Stordalen Mire, Sweden - 717 S2 30-34 | ecosystem: Environmental > Terrestrial > Soil > Wetlands > Peat | place: Sweden: Norrbotten County, Stordalen...
ATCTTTCCCGACTGAATGTAGAACTCGCCCAGATTATGGTTGGCGTCGAAATCCTTGGGTTCCAGTTCGAGCGCCTTGCGGAACTGCTCGCCGGCCAATGAGGCTTTTCCGGCATGGAAGAGTGTCGTCGCCAGATTGGTCCGGGCAACCGCCGAGCCGGGCTGCAAGCGGACCGCGGTTTGCAGGTGTTCGATGGCTTTGGCATTCTGAGAGAGGGAGGCGTAAACCAGTCCCATCAGTTCATGAATGGCAAAGCTGTTGGGCGCGTGGGGTAATAGCTCTTCTAACTGAGATGCCGCCTCCGCGTATTGGCCGGCTTCGTATTGCGATACCGCCGACTGATACTGGCGGTCGAGTTTCTGCTTCTGGCTCTCCGGGACCTGGGCGAAGACCAGACAGGCTTGAAAAAGACACGCGAGCAGAGCGCAAAGAATTGCAAATCGAAATCTAGGCCTCTGGCTCACTGTTCTCCCGATGACAGAAATATCGTTGTATTGACAGAAGAAAGCCCCGGGAAGGCGCCCGAAAGGCGCGCCTTCCCAGGGCATTTTCATCTTAACTCAGTAGTACAGCTTCAGAGCAAACTGGATCTGGCGCGGATCGAAGGGAGCATCGCGAGTGGATCCAATTTCGCCGAAGTTGGGGTTGGTGTAGTTGCCCGAACCGGAGATGGCGATCACGCCATTGCCGCCGAAGTTCGGAGCGTTGAAGTTCGGATGGTTGAGTACGTTGAAGAACTCCGCGCGGAACTGCATGGAGTAGCGTTGGCTGAACTGGAATGCCTTGAATGCCGACACGTCCAGGCGATGGAATCCCGGTCCAGTGGTCGTCGAGGAGCCTCCGCCCAGATAGCCGGTAAGGCTTGTCTGAGCGATGCATCCTGTGGGCAGCGATGGGTTCCCATCCTCGCAGGGTTGCGCGAAGGCACCCGCATTGCCAAACCAGAATGGCTCCCCATGCGAGCCGCCGGTTGGAATCTCGGTCTTGACTCCAAGTTTCTGGCTCTGCCCTGCGACCTTCAGAACGTTGCAGTTTGTTCCCGCGGTTGTCCCGGTCGGGCAACTCAGAGTGATTGGCTGGCCGCCCTGAAGCGTAGCGATCCAGTTTCCGCTCCACCCGCCGACAATTGCATTGGCGAGTCCGCCCTGGTTCAGGAATCGCTTGTTCTTGCCGAAGGGAAGCTCATAGCCGCCGCTGAAGTGGACTACCTGTGCAATATTGAAGTCGGCCAGACCCCAATCGAACTTGGGTCCAAGCCCCGGCACGTCGGGAGCGCGATAAGCGCCCACGCTGCCGCCGTTCAGCTCGTCGGCGGCATCCGACATGGTCTTCGACCAGGTGTAGGCGAGCAGGTAAGTCAAGCCGTTGTCGAACTGCTGTTCCAGCTTGGTCTGCAAACCGTTGTAGTTGCTGTGTCCCACCGTTGCAAAGTAGCTCGAACCTTGCCCGAAGTCCGGGAACGGAACTTCATTATTGCCCGAGGCGAGGGTATCCGATGTGCTATGCCCCTTGGGCAGGATACTGGTCACGTTGTTGGCGCTCACGCCTGCCTGCAGGTCCGAACCGTCCGTGAAGACATAAGCGACCTGCGCGGACAAGGTGCGGGTGATCGAGTATTGCAGCGTGAGGTTGGTGCTGAAGGTGCGCGGGGTTTGGTAATTGAACTGAAGTCCTTCCAGTGCCAAGCCCGGAGCGGCCACGTTCGCAGGAGTAAATGGGATGCAGGAGAAACCGGACTCGAAGGTCGCGGTGCCGCCCGGACCCGGCGTTCCGCCCGACTGGCAGTTGGCAGTGGCAAACGGCGTGTTTACGCTGACGGGGTAGACGGTGCTGTCAGCGCCAACCGGGGTGTAGTGGAAGTTGTAGACAAAGGGATAATTCTCGCCGATATTGGGGCCGTATCCCTGGTTCTCAAAGGAGTTGAAGAAGAGTCCAAAGCCGCCGCGAACCACCAGCTTTGGATCGACCTGATAGGCGAAGCCCACACGCGGCGCAAAGTTGTACTTTTGCGTCTGGATCAACCCTTGGCCCCATTTGTTTGTCTGCACCAGCGTGATGTGATCCTGGGCCAGCGTGTTGTAAAAGCTGGGAGACAGGGTTCTCACATCCTTGCCGGAGGCCGGAACAATGTACTCCGGAGAGTTGTCGGGAGGGCCATAAGGCACAAAGTTGGCCTGTCCGCCATTGGTTTCGTTGATCGGCCCGAAGTAATCCCAGCGCAGACCGAGATTGAGAGTCAGTTTGGAAGACATCTTCCAATCGTCCTGGAAGTACGACGCCAGGTAGGTCTTTGCATCGTAGGTCTTGTTGATGTTGGAGGCGTAGACGCCGTCGGCGCCGCCGGAATAGTTGATACCATTCGCGACGGTCGCCGGCGCTGGCGGCAGCAGGAATTGCGCAATGCCCGTCGTGCTGGTGTTGTTGTCCACAACATCGGTGTACTGGCCGTTATAGTCGAAGTCGCCGCGCGACCACGCCGGCTGCAGGGTCGAGAACTTTACGTGCTGATATTCCAAGCCCATCTTGAAGCTGTGCTTGCCGTAAATCTTCGTAAAGTCGTCGGTAATCTGCAGGGTTTGGCTGATCTCGTCCGAAGGCAGGAAGTTGTTGCTGCCCAGGGTGGAAAGTCCGCCAAATCCGAATTGCGGCAGGCCGCCGTTTTCGTCGCCCTGCTCCATACCCTGTTCATTGATCCCGAACTGTTTCGGGATGTCTGCAACTCCGCCCTCCGGCCCGTAACGGGTGGTGTGCAGGTGGGCAAAGCCGCCGCGCGCCACGTTGACCGTGCTGGGCGAGAAGACGTGGGTATAGGCCGCAACCATCTGTGAGGATTTCGCAGTCTGGATGCCCTGCTGGAAGGCGCCGCCGTCGGCTATGCCGCCAAAGGGTCCAGGAATATACTGCGGATCGTCCACGTAGCTGAAGCGGGCGAAAGCCTGATCCTTTTCCGTGACGTTGTAATCCACGCGAGTGTCAAAGGATGTGCTGTGCTCGAAGAGGTTGGGACTCGAGTAAAAATTTGAAGAGACTCCCGTCGTCTTTGGCGTCGGGAAGAGATTCAACAGCTTGACAGCGTTCGAGTCGATCCGGCCGGAAGGAATTTGATTCAGGCCGCAGGAAGCGAGCGTAAAGCTCGCTGTGGAGGCTGCACACGTGCCAAATGGATCGCGAACATAACCTGTAGCTGTCGCGATGCGGCCGGAAACGGGATCAAGAATGCCCGATGTAACCGACCGGGTTGTCGCAGGATCAAGGACTGTGCCCTGCGGAATTAACCGACCCAGAGCATCGGTCTGTGCGGGAGTCGAAGTACTCGGGGTGATGTAGATGTCGGAGAGATTTGTGTAACCGCTGCTGCGCTCGGTCGCGGTGGGCACGGAAAGTCCGCTTTGCGTATTGCCCTGCACGCGGCGCTTGCTCTCAATATCCCCAAAGAAGAACAACTTGTTCTTGATGACCCGGCCGCCGATGGTGCCGCCGAACTGGTTCAGGCGGAGTTCGCCTTTCCCAGATTGCTCGAACCAATCGGCCGCATCGAGCTTATCGTTGCGGAAGAACTCCCAGACGTCGCCATGCAAGCTGTTGGTGCCGGATTTGATGGTGGCGTTGAGCACCGCGCCGGCGGAGCGGCCCAGCTCGGCGCTGAACTCGCCGGTCTGCACCTTGAACTCCTCGATGGCGTCCACCGGAGGCAGGATGACGTAGTTGGTGCCGTTGAGGAAGTCGACGGCGTTGGAGTTGTCGTCGATACCGTCCAGCAGGTAGTTATTCTGCGAGGGGCGCAGGCCGTTGGCGGAGAATGCGCCCGAAGCGGCGTTGCCGCGGGTGTCGGCCTGGGGCGTTTGCGCGCCGGCGCCGAGCTGGGCAAGGAAGGTAAAGTTGCGTCCGTTCAACGGCAGGCTGTTGACGGTATGCTCAGTGACCACCTGGCCGACCGACGCATCCTCGGTTTGCAGCAGCGGAGGAGCGGTGGTGACCTCGACGGTTTCCGTCGCGGCGCCCGGCTTGAGTTGAACGTTGACCATCAGGTTCTGCGAGACGTCCACCATCAGGTTCTGCTGGGTGGTCTTGGCAAAGCCCTTCGCGGTGACAGTGATGGAGTAGTGTCCGATTCTGACCGGCGAGAAGGTGTAGAGGCCGTCACTGCTGGTTTTGGTTTGCAGGGTCGTACCCTGGTCCTTGTTCAAGAGCGTCACTGACGCGTTGGCAACAACCGCGCCGCTGGTGTCCTGAACCGTACCAGTGATCGATCCTTCGTCCACCTGGCCAAATGCGTACCGACTTGAGACCAGGAGGAGACATATAGCCGCGAGGGTCAAGCAACCAAATGCTCGAACCCACTTGACGGCGTTGCGATCATGGGCCATCCGAATATCCTCCGTGTACTTCAGTGAGTCTTCGGTATTCTCTCGGGAACTTCCACCCACTGGAATAGTCAGGGGGAATCCATTCCCATTGAGCCGCCGAGGAAGCGATTACAAACGACACTGTAAACGGTTACAATGGCGACGGGAAGAACTGTAGTACATTCGTCTAAATTTTGTCAACCAAAAGTTGTAGACGATTCTTTTGGCGTCAATCAGAGGTCTGCAAAACAGGGAGCAGGAGGTTGGACCGACGCTCCGATTCCGGGTGAAACATTGAACAGAATCAGCAGTATACCTCGAGATACTGAGCCGGTTGGCGCTTCCGTTGATAATCGTTTGGCCTGAGCATATAATTCGCCCAGCCGAGCTTTGACCGATCGGGCGCGAGGCGGAGCGCAGGGATTTCGCCCTTGTGAGGTTTGCCCATGGAGATCGAAATTTGCCCAGGCGCGGAGATCGGCTCGGGGTTGGTTGCCGATCCCGGATTGCCGGCGGACCTCTCCAAGCGGACCTTCCTGCGCGCGGCGAGCCTGCTGGCGGCCGGCCTGCTGCTGCCCCAGGCGCGGGCGGAGGAAACTGCGCGCATCGTGGCCGGTTCCGGTCACAAAGTCCTCTTGGTCATCGTGGGCGGAGTGCGCCACGACGAGAGTTTCTCGCCCGATGGGCTGGTGAACATTCCCCACCTCTCGGCGGATCTTCTGCCGCAATCGCTCTTGTACCGCCATGTGCGCAACGAGGGAGTGACCGCGCACTTCAACGCGATTTCCAGCATACTGACCGGCAACTGGCAGCATGTGGACGACTGGGGCAATCTGGCCCCGACCACGCCCACGCTCTTTGAGCAATTCCGCAAGGGGCTGGGCGCAGACAAGAGCAACACCTGGGTGGTGGCCAGCAACAAGGCGCTGACCAGCCTGATCGGCGCCAGTTCGGATTCCAATTACGGCCCGGCATATGGCGCCAACGTGGTCTTTCCCAAGCAACTGATGCTCACCGCTGTGGTGGACGCGCTTCGCGGCGGGCGCACCGCCAACATGGCGGACCGAAGCAAGGTGGAGGCCGAGTTGGAGAGCGCCATGGCCGGGAGCAACTATGAAGGGCTGGGCTGGAACGTCTTCGACGCCGCCGACCGGCTTGATCCCCGCGTACGTAGCACGATCCAGAACGCCATTGCCAGTTTTGTCCGCGGCGGCGGGCCGACCTCCGGCGACGAACTCACGTTTTTCATGAGCCGCGAGGTGATGCGCAAGTTTGCCCCGCAAGTGTTGGTGGTGGTTTTTTCCGACGTGGAAGTTGCGCACTTCGGCTCCTATGCCATGCACATGGCGGGCATCCGCACGGCAGACCGGCTTGCCTATCAACTGTGGCAGGAGGTGGAAGCCAACCCGGAGTACAAGGGGAAGACGACCATGGCGATCCTGCCGGAGTTCGGGCGCGACCCCGACGGCTCATCGACCAACGGATTCTTCAATCACCGCGCCAACACGGATTCAACCCGTGACACTTGGATGATGGCGTTAGGCGCGGGCATCGACAAGCCTCAGATCATCGAACGCCCGATTCACCACATCGATCTGTGTCCCACGCTGGCTGGCCTGCTCGGCTGCCCGCGGATGGATGAGCAAGGCCGCGCGATTGCCGAGATTAGCGGTTAGCGCAATAAGCCCGCGTCAGACGGGATCAGTTGAGATAGGAAGGAAGTATGCGGGAGAAAGACAAGCTGCCGGAGAATCTTCAGAATGCTTTGAGCAATGGCCTGCTCAAGCGCCTGCCGATCACCTTTCTTCCTTTCGTCAATCAGCAGCTCAACCAATGGGATCATCTATTTCCCAACGAGCGGCAGTCGATCGAGAGGCTTTTGCTTTATGTTGCGGACTTGAGTTCGGAGCAATCTGCCGATCTCTTCCGCGATGTGGTTGAAATCGAAGAGAAGATGGGGGTACGCCAGTGGGAGTTCTCGACCACTGAGCAGACTATCCAAAATTCCTCGTTGCTGGCCCGTTCGCCGTACTTTCAGGATTGGCGTCGGGCGGTGCAGGCGGTCTACGATGCAGCCGACAGTCATGCGCTGAAGACCAGCGGCGCGGCGGTAAAGCCGGAGAATCGCTTGGTCCTGCTCGACATTCCTCTGCCTTTGCCCGCCGATGCAGCCAGCGTTTGGCGCCGGTGGCAGGGAATCGGCCAGCCAATGAAACTCGATCTCGGGCTATCCAGCGGAAAAGCGAGTGCGCTGGAACTGCTTCTCACCGGCATTCCCAACGCGGACGGCGGGCGTTCCGGCGGATTGCTGGATGCTGCCCGGAGCCGTTCCGATGCTTCTTCCGCTGACGCTTGGGTGATCGATGCGGGAAGAAGCCTGGTCGATGCCGCGCTTGGGCAGGAGTCTTCCACCACGAACGCGGCAAAAGCGATCCTGTTGAGCAATGGGAGACTGGACCTCTACCGGCAGAGCTTTTCGCACGAGATGAACACCATGCACAAAGACCTAGCCGACGCGGACGCAGTCTTCGACCGCCTGCGCAAAGTCGATGTCACGCCGTGGTGCCCTGCGGAAGTGGCCGAGGAACCAGCCGTGCGGGAGTTCTTGCGGTCGCTGTATCTGACCGGCAACGGAGCCGTGATCTATGGCAACTCCTTCGTGGAATGGGCGGCCTCGGAGGCATTCCACCGCGCCCGGCCCTCTTTTCTGGCAGCGCAATTTGGAGTGCGCAGCAAGCCCAAGCCCTTTACCGGCGTGGCCGTCTTCGACAATCCCGACCAGGTGAACCCCTTGCCGGCCGTCGACGACTTGCCGGGCAGCGCCGTGGACGCACAAATGCTGGCGCTCTATGTGTGGTTGGCCGCCTACCGTTACCAGGAGTACCAGAGTTCAACCGTCTGCGTCTGTTTAGCCGAGAGCCTCTCTCAAGCCTATGTGGTCGCGCCGCGCGAGTTTACTCTCTGGCAGGAAACGGAACCGGTCACTCTCGACCGGCTCCACCACGCACTGCGCGCCTGGATTACATAGCCGGATGCGCGGATTGATCGACAATTTGAAAAAAATCTGGCCAGGATGCTATTCTGCGGACACTTCGCCGGGGAATACGGAACTTATCAGAATGACGCATCACAACAACCACCAATGCCTTTCCCGGCGGTCCCTACTCATGAGCATGGGGCTAGCACCATTGCTATTTCGCCCGGCGCCCTTTTATGGATACTCGTTTCTCTTCGGCGCGCCAAATACCTTTCCGGCTCTCGATTCCGCGTTCCCTTTCTCCGATCCGCGGCTGACTCCCCACTATCCGGAAAAATCTCCTTTGGCTGATGTGCTCCGTCTGGTAGCGCCAGGTTCGGATGAGTACATTACCGAAAAGTATGCCGTTGAAATCGAGTCCCTCTTCAAGAAATGGAGCCAGGCTCTCAAGTCGTCGGCTCACGATGTTTCAATCTTGTCGAAGTTCCTGGACCCCGCAATCGAAGCCTCTCCTCTGGCTCCCATTAAGGAAATTCCACTGCGCTCCAGATACGGAATCGATGCCGTGCGAAGGCAATTTCCCGGCAGCGTGGTTTCAGGCCGCGAGCGATTTCTTCAGGAAATCCAGGGTTGGCTGGGGCAAATCACACGAGTCGAGACCGCCGAATTTGAAATCTATAGCATCGAAGTGATCGCTTCCGCTCCGCTGACGGTTCGCCTGGAAATCCGCTATGACCTGGTGGCCAGCGGGAATGACGAGCGGCATGAGGAGCGGGTCGGAAGCTGGCGCACCGAATGTTTTCGCGATGAAGCGCAGATGTGGAAAGCGCGCAAGTGGGAAACTGGCGAAGAAACTCTCAGCGTCATGCACGGGCCGGCGTTCATTGATGTAACTTCTCAGGCTCTTGGCGGAACGGCATCCTATAACAGGCAATTGCTGCGCGGCGTCGATCATTGGCGCACGGTTCTGGACGGCGCAATCGGCACGGACGTATACTCCAACAACGGCTTGGCCGTAGGCGACTTCGACAATGACGGCTTCGACGATTTCTATGTATGCCAGCCGGCCGGTCTTCCCAACCGGCTCTATCGCAATCGCGGCGATGGAACTTTTGAAGATGTAACGGAGAAAGCCGGTGTCGGCGTGCTGGACAATACCGCGTGCGCTCTCTTTGCCGACTTTCAAAACAAGGGGCTCCAGGACCTGCTCGTGGTTTGCGGCACTGGTCCTCTGCTCTTTCTGAATCAAGGCAACGGAACCTTCTCGCTCAAACGCGATGCCTTCAAGTTTGCGCGTTCTCCGCAGGGAACCTTCACCCATGCGGCAATAGCCGACTATGATCGCGATGGCCGCCTCGATATTTACTTCTGCATGTATATGTACTATCTGGGCCTCGATCAGTACCATTATCCGATTCCTTATTACGATGCTCGCAACGGTCCGCCTAACTGTCTGTTTCATAACCAAGGGGATGGAACCTTTGTCGAGACGACTGAAACAGCGGGCTTGAATGTCGATAACGACCGCTATAGTTTCTCTTGCGCGTGGGGCGATGCTAACTCCAACGGCCTGCCCGATCTTTTTGTGGTTAACGATTTCGGCAGCTCGCAGTTATATCGCAACAACGGCAACGGAACCTTCTCCGTTGTCTCGCATGAAGCTCAGGTAGAGGGCGTGGGCGCCGGAATGAGCTGCGCCTGGTGCGATTTCGATAACGACGGACACCAGGATGTCTATGTGCCCAGCATGTGGGAGGCAGCCGGCCAAAGAGTTTCCGGACAAAAGCAGTTCCACGAGAAGGCTCCGCAGAATATCCGCGAACTCTATCAGCGGCACGCACGCGGCAATGCGCTTTATCGCAACCAGGGAGACGGAACGTTTCAAAACGTCGGGCGGCAAGCTGGCGTGGAAATGGGCCGCTGGTCCTGGTCGTCGGATTTCTGGGACTTTGATCACGACGGTTACTCCGACTTATATGTCTCCAATGGGTATCTTTCCGGATTGGATCGCAACGACCTGGCCAGCTTTTTCTGGCGGCAGGTGGTAGCCAAATCCTCTGAGGACGCTACCGGCGCGCTGGCTTACGAGCGGGGATGGAATGCCATCAACGAATTGGTCCGCTCGGACTCGACCTGGCACGGCTATGCGAGAAATGTGATGTTCTCCAACAACCGCGACGGAACCTTCTCCGAGGTTTCCGGTCCGGTTGGACTCGATTTCATCGAGGATAGCCGCACCTTTGTTCTCGCCGATCTCGACCACGATGGACGGCTGGAAGTTATCCTCAAGAATCGCAATGCTCCGCAGTTGCGGATTTTGCATAACTCGATGAAGGATATTGGCAGTTCGATCGCATTCTGCTTGCGCGGACATACGAGCAATCGCGATGCGATCGGAACCGCTATCACCGTGGAAGCTGGCACTCTCCGTCAGACAAAGTATCTGCAGGCAGGTTCAGGTTTTCTGGCCCAGCACTCCAAAGAGCTGTTCTTTGGCCTCGGAAATCCGGAAGGAACTATCCGGGCAGTTATCCACTGGCCAAGCGGGTCAACTCAGGAATTCAGCGGCTTGCCGGCAAACCACCGCATCGAAATCGGGGAGGGCTCTGCTGAATTTGCGGCCAAACCCTTCGCTGCAACAGTCGCGGCCTATACGCAGGCAGGCCCTTCGCCGGTGGTGGAACCGCTGCCTTCACAGGTCGGCACTTGGCTCATCGAACCCTTGAAAGCGCCAGCGTTTTCCCTGCCCGATCTTGCCGGCAACATACGGGAACTTCGCTCATTTCACGGCGGCTTCGTGCTGCTCAACTTTTGGGCAACAACGGCGCCATTCTCCCTCGATCAGTTGCGGCTACTGAATCGCCGCCGTCAGACGCTTGCCACGGGACAGATTGACGTCTTGGCTGTAAACGTTAACGAGTCCAGCGACGTTCAAGCCGCGCGGTTTTTCGCGACTAAGGAAGAGCTTTCCTTTCCGGTTCTATTTGCCACCGAAGATGTAGCCGGAATTTATAACATCATCTATCGCCATCTCTTCGACCGTCGCAGAAATCTGGGAATCCCAACCTCATTCCTGCTGGACAGGGAGGGCAGGATCGTCAAGGTCTATCAAGGAACAATAGATCCTGAGCATCTGCTGGAAGACGTGAAGTCGATCCCGGCCACGGCTGCCGATCGCATGAGGAAGGCTATTCCGGTCAGCGGAGAACTCTATCTGGGCGCGTTTTCACGCAATGACTTTACTTACGGCGTAGCTTTCTTCCAGCACGGTTATCTGGAGCAGGCGGCCGAGTCCTTTCTGGAAGCCGTCGCCTCCAAGCCAGACGATCCAGACGCATACTACAACCTGGGCACGCTCGGTCTGCGAAGAAACAATTTTGTTGAGGCGCGCAATTATCTTGAACGGGCTTTAAAACTGCGCCCGAATTATCCCGAGGCTTGGAACAATCTGGGCATGATGGCCGCCCAGGAAGGTCATCCCGAAGAAGCTGTTCAACACTTTCAGCAGTCGCTGCTGCTTCGGCCCAGGTATGCCATCGCACTGCTGAATCTGGGCAATGTATACAGGCGGCAGCGGGATTTTGACAAGGCTGAGGAATCCTTGAATCATGCGCTCGAAATTCAACCCGACGACCCTGAAATCGACTACAGCCTCGGTATGCTCTACGCCCAGCAAGACCAGCTGCAACGCGCGTCGGAGTATTTGCAAAAAGCGATCGAACTGCGTCCGGACTACCCCGAGGCATTGAACAATCTTGGCGTTCTATTCGTCCGCGGTCAGGATTACTCCAAGGCGGAGGAAACATTCAAGACTGGCATACGCGTCGCGCCGGACTACGATCAGTCCTATCTCAATCTTGCCCGTCTGTATGCGATGCAAAACAACAAGGATAAAGCAAAAGCTGTGTTACTGGAACTGCTGCGCATCCGTCCACAGGATGAGGGCGCGAGAAAGGTATTGGATACTCTGCAATGACTGCCTCGATGCGTACTTCAATCGACGCCGGAAGAATACGCGGCCGTGCCGTGCCTCATCCTATGATCGGAATCGTCAAAACATGGTCGAGGGCAGGAGGCACTCTCTCACTGTTGGCTATGCTATTGGTTTTTCAGGCACGCGCGGTCCAGCAGCAATCCTCAAAGACGTCCGCCAGATTCCCGCAAGTGGAAGAGATGATGCAGCAAGGCCATCTTGATGAGGCCAAGACCGCAATGCTGAAGGAACTCCAGCGGAATCCTTCCAGCGTTGACGGTTACAACCTGCTGGGAATTATCGAAAGCGACCAGCAGGATTACACGAATGCCCTCGAGGCATTCCAGAAAGCCTTGCAACTTGCTCCTAACTCTACAAAGACTCACAATAATCTTGGGAACGTTTACGCCGACGAGAAGAAACTTGACCTCGCGGAAAAAGAATTCCGGACTGTTTTGCGCCTTAACCCGGCGAATCGCGACGCCAATTACAACCTGGGTGTGCTTCTGATGGCCAATGGGTCTCCTGCCCAGGCCATTGCGCACTTTCAACGTGTGCATCCAACCAATCTTGCCACTAGCTTCCACCTAATTGGCGCTTACTTCCAGTGTAAACGCACAGCTCAAGCGTTGCAGTTGGCTACACTGATTTCCGCGCAATACAAGAACGACGTCCAGGCGCATTTCACGCTCAGCGCGCTGCTAGCATCGGAAAAGCAGTATAAAGCCGCTCAACTCGAACTGGAAAAGGCTGATGCTTCGCAGCCCGGAACCTTCGAGATTCTATATAACCTGGGTCTGACGTATTTACTCAATGCCGACAACTCCAAAGCGGAACTCGCATTGACCAGGGCGCTAACGTTGAAGCCAGGATCGCCCGATACTCTTTACTTGCTTGCGAAGGTCTACAAAAACGAGTCGCGCCCTCTTGACGCCCTCGATTTGCTGATTCGCGCGCATAAGATCGCGCCCGAGAATACGGACATTATCTTGCTCATGGCTCAGGTCAGCATGTCTCAGAATTATTTTGAAGATGCGATACCTCTGCTCGAATCTGGCATTCAGATTGCCCCCCTGAGGCCTGATCTGCGCGCCGCCCTGGGCAAGAGTTATTTCATGGCCGGCAATGTAGATAAGGCCATTGAAGAGTTTAAGAAATTGCTCGAGATTGATAAATCGGCAAGCTCTTACGCATATCTCGGGCTTTCTTACCGGAATCTTGGACGGTTTGATGAGGCAAATCAGTATTTTCAGCAAGGTCTTAAACTGGACCCGCATAACATTTCCTGTTTGTTCAACCTGGGTTTTATTGCGGAGCGACAGGGAGATTCCGCCGAAGCCGAAATTATGTTCCAGAACGCGCTGCGCTTTAACCCGGATTATCCGGACGCGCTGTTGGAACTGGCCAACCTTCGCATCGCGGCCGGAAAGTTTTCCGAGGCGGAGGAACTGCTGCGAAAATACGTTCGAGTTAGCCGCAACCCGGCTACTGGATACTACAAACTCGCGAAGGTCGAGAGAAGTCTGCATGAGACAGCTGCAGCCGAACGGGATTTGAGCGTATTTCAGACTCTATCCAAAGACGCTTCAGTCGGCCCCTATCCCTTCGAGCATCTATTTGACTATCTCGACAATCGTTCCAAACTCGCTCCAGAAGCCCGTGAACAACTTGACTTGACGGAGCTTTCCGATCAGGTCAATAAGCATCCCGATCAACCGGAAGATTTATACATGCTGGCCGAGGCTTATCTGAAATCAGGAAAGATAGACGATGCTAGAAGCACCATCGTGCAACTCGATAAGATTAGTGCCAGCGATTACCGGACTTTGACTGGGACCGGCGTATTGCTCGCCCGCTATCATTTTTACGACGACGCAATCCAGCACTTTCAGGAAGCGCTGATTGCAAATCCCGGCTCGGACGAGGTGATATTCGACCTTGCGAACGCTTACTTCCAGAAACGCAGTTATTCGTTGGCATTGGATACCGCCGGGCAAGTTTCAACGGACGGACGAAAAGACGAGGCCTACCTTGCTTTGCTCGGAGATATCTATGCCCATTTGGGCGACACTGCCCATGCCTCGGAGATTTTCCGCGATGCCATTGGCCGCAATCCGGACGACGATCAGAACTATCTCGCTCTTGGCTTGCTGGAGTTCCGCGAGAACCACGTCGCAGATGCAAAACAAACACTTTTGAAAGGTCAATCCCGCATCCCCGGCTCTGGAAAACTTCTTTGGGGTTTGGGACTCGCCTCAGTTCTGGAAGGGAAGACCGCAGAAGCTGCCGGGCAGTTCGAGCGAGCGGTGGATTTGCTACCGGAGTGGCCTGGAAGCTATTCAATTCTAGGCGTTTTCTACTTTCAAACGGGACAGATCGCCAAGGCCAAAGAAGTGCTGGGCCGTTTCAAGAACAGCAGCGCAAGCGGCAGCTTGGATGTGAACCGGATTGAGCAGGTTTTAGCGCAAGCTCCTGATACCACCCCATCTGGCGATGAGCCCATGCCTATGGCGGACAGAATGCAGTTGCTTCAACTGGCTCTCTCGCTTGCAGACAGGACTTTATGAGAACCTCATTTCACTTTCTTACCAGATTCCTGTTCAGCGCGGCTTTCGTGCTGGTGGCTGTCATCAGCGTATCCGGCCATCGGTTGGTTCGCGCTCAACAGCCTGCCAATACGCCGGACCCTTCTATTCCAGTGCGCTTCACGGACATTCGCAAGGCGGCGGGTATCACCTTTGTTCAGGACTCCACGCAAACCGACGAGAAATACTATTTAGAGACCATGGGCACCGGAGTCGCATGGATCGACTACGATCAAGATGGACTTATGGACCTATACTTCGTCCAATCCGGCGCCACCGACGCATATACGCCGGCCAAGCCATTGCGCTCGGCTCTCTATCATAACAACGGCGACGGAACGTTTACAGATGTTACAGATAAGGCCGGCGTGGGAGGCGAAGGGCATTATGGCCAAGGTGTCGCCGTAGGAGACTACGACAATGACGGCTACCCCGATCTCTATGTAACCGGTTACGGGCGAGCAATACTCTACCATAATAACGGAGACGGGACATTCACCGATGTAACCGTCAAAGCGGGAGTTGGAGACGAGGGAAATTGGTCGACAAGCGCCGGATGGTTCGACTATGACAAAGATGGGTGGCTGGACCTTGTGGTTACCAATTACCTCGATTGGAGTCCTAAGAACAATCTCTGGTGCGGAGAACGCGCTCCCGGTTATCGATCCTACTGCAACCCAGGGAACTATCGGGGGCAGAAGACAAAGCTATACCATAACAATCATGACGGCACATTCACCGACGTCAGCGATAAGTCAGGAGTTGGCCTGCCTGAATCCAAAGGGATGGGATTGGTTTTGGCCGACTTCAATAACGACGGCTGGCCGGATATTGCCATCGCCAACGACACTTGGCCCAATTTCTTATTTCTGAACAATCACGACGGAACTTTCAGGGATGTCTCCCTGATTTCCGGGCTGGCCGCAAGCGAAGATGGACGCTATGAAGCGGGGATGGGCATTGACGCGGCGGACGTGGATGGTGACGGCTTGCTCGACGTGTACATCACCCATCTCGATATGGAATTGAGTCGCCTCTACCACAACAATGGAGACGAGACATTTACGGATGTTACTTATAGTTCAGGAATCGGCAACAAGGCAGTGCTAATGAGCGGAGTGGCCACCAAGTTTATCGATTACGATAACGACGGCTGGCCGGACATCGTGCAAGCTAATGGCGCCATGGTTGACAACGTGAATTTGTATCATAGCCTGATCACTTACAAGGAGCCGCTGCTGATGTTCCATAATCTCGGCAACGGCCATTTTGAAAAGTCGTCTGACTCTCTCGGTCCAGACTTTCTCCGTCCTGTAGCGGGACGCGGGCTTGCCACGGCTGATTTTTTCAACGACGGAGGCGTCGGCATAGCCGTCAATTGCCGCGGCGATTATCCGGAGCTCCTGCGCAACGATGGCGGCAACGCCAATCATTGGCTTGAGGTTCTGTTGATTGGTACAAAGTCCAACCGCGACGGCATCGGTTCCGTTCTGAAGCTGACGGCGGATGGATTCGTGCGGGTCGACCAGGCGAAGGGCGGAACGAGCTATATGTCAGCTAGTGATCCTCGCATTCATTTTGGTCTGGGCAAGCACACCAAGATCGACTCCCTCGTCATCATATGGCCAAGCGGGCAGGTGGATAAGTTGACGAATGTCCAGGTAGATAAAATCATCGCCGTCAAAGAAGGTGTCGGAATCGTGCCCCATCCGTTTCCGAAAGTGACTGTCAAATGAGGCCGGGAACGACTCAAGCAACGATTGAATCGGGTTGCCGGAAAGTCTTCTCAACGGCGATATTCAACGGGTATAATAGCATGCTATGAATATCCCGCGACGACGATTTCTCGGCTCATCTCTCTTCCTGCTCGGCAGCACGCTGACAGATGCCCTTGCAACTCCACTTTGGAAGTGGAAGAGTCCTCTTGTTGTGGAAACCGGAGTATCAGGTTCCGCCACGTCGCCGGTCCAGTTTATCGACGTCGCACAGCAGGCCGGACTGACTACTCCCAATGTGTGGGGCGGCATAGATACTAAGCGTATCATCATTGAAACCAAGGGAAGCGGGCTGGCGTTTTTCGACTACGACAACGATGGCTGGCTGGATATCTACTTGACCAATGGAAGCCGGCTCAATGCGCATTGGGCGCCGGGAAAAGAACCAACCACTCATCTGTACAAGAACAACCGCGACGGCACATTTACCGATGTTACAGATAAGTCGGGACTGGGACGCACCGGCTGGCAAACCGGCGTTTGCGTTGGCGATTACGACAACGATGGATGGGACGATCTGTTCTGCGCATTTTGGGGGCATAACATTCTGTTTCATAACAACGGAAACGGAACCTTTACCGATGTTACCCGGAAGGCCGGCCTTGCGCAGGAAAAGGGCCGCTGGGGCACAGGCTGCACATTCCTCGATTACGACCGGGACGGATTTCTCGATCTTTTCGTGTGCAACTTCGTCAAGCTGGATCCGGACAAGCCGCTTTCCACCAACGACATGAGCTTCTGCCAGTGGAAGGGCGTGCCCACCATGTGCGGTCCGCGCGGCCTGCCGGGTGACACGGACATTCTCTACCATAACAACGGAGATGGAACTTTTACCGATGTTTCAGAGAAGGCGGGCATTCTGAAGCCCGGCCCAAGATACTCGATTTCAGCCACCTCGTACGATTTCGATAACGACGGATGGCCGGACATTTATGTCGCCGTGGATTCGGAACCTAGCATGATGTTCAAGAACAATCACGACGGCACTTTTACCGATGTCGCGGTGATCGCCGGTTGCGCCTACAACGAAGACGGTCACGAACAGGCCGGCATGGGCCTTGGAGTGGCCGACTACGACTGCGACGGCTGGCTCGATATCTTCAAGACGAACTTCGCGGACGACACCTCCGACCTCTACCATAACAACGGCGATGGAACCTTCAGCGATCTGTCGTTCAATTCCGGCGTCGGAATCAACAACAGTTATGTGGCGTGGGGCTGCGGCTTCATCGACTACGACAACGACGGCTGGGCGGACATTGTTCAAGTCAATGGACACGTTTATCCGGAGATCGACAACTATAACTTCGGCGAGAGTTTCAAGAACCCGCGCCTGGTTTACAAGAATCTTGGCAATGGACGTTTCAAGGATGTTTCCGCGGAGATGGGGCCCGGCATCAGCGCGCGTTTCTCCAGCCGCGGTGCGGCATTTGGTGACTATGACAACGACGGCGGCATGGATATTCTGATTCTGAATATGAACGACCTGCCCTCACTGCTTCACAATGTCGGAGGAAACAAACAGAATTGGATCAAGATCAAACTGGTGGGAACCAAGTGCAATCGCACGGCCATCGGCGCTCGTGCGCGGGTTGCAACGGGCAAGCATATTCAGATGGATGAAGTTCATGGCGGCACAAGCGTCATGTCGCAAAGCGACCTCCGCCTGCACTTTGGCCTGGGGAAAGTGGAGACCGTGGATTGGATCGAGATCAAATGGCCGACCACGCAGAAAATCGAACGATTTACGCAGGTAAAGGCGAATCAGATACTCACGATTCGCGAAGGCGACGGCATAGTTTCGACATACAAACCTAAGTCGATGTAGCGCATATTCTGCAATGCGCTGCATCGCGCAAAAGATGGAGCGCGGCCCTCTTCAGCGTGCCGCCGGATAAGTCGGCTGCCCGCCGACCAAAAATTGCTTGACTTCCTTCCGCTGGCGCTCGACCGCGGCAGCCTGTCGCTTCTTGATCTCATCATGCAGTTGGAATTCCTGCCTGGCCTTTTCCTGCTCACCGGTCCGATCATAGGCAACCGCCAGCCGGTAATATGCGTCGGCTAACTCCGGGTTCGCTTCGATTGCCTTGGCGTAAAAGCCGATGGCTTTTTCAAAATCGCGCTGCGAATAATGAAGAATTCCAAGTTGCAGGTAAGCATCGGCGCATTTTGCGTCGAGAGTTATTGCTTTTGTCAGCAACGATTCCACCTGTTGCAAGGACTGCTGGCCAGCTGACTGCGCTTTCCAGATGGCCATTGCGTATAAATAATTCGCGAGAGGGTTTTCAGGCTGTGACTCGGCAAAGCGCGCCAGCTTCGGCTCAACGCACGGCAACGGGTTGGGCGCCGCCATCTCAATCTTGCCCATGAAGGTGTAAGGCTCGGGGTCTGCCGGATTCAAGTCGGAAGCCTGGCAGAGCCGCAGCGCCGCCTCATCATAATGCGCAGCGGAAAAGAGGGCCGTACCCAGCGCCGTCAACAGCCTGGCCGATTTCGGATAAGCCTCCGCGCCTTTTTGGAAGACCTCTTGCGCCTGCAAAACGGCCCGGTGAAGCAGTAATTCGGAACCCCACTCGAAATAGTTTTGCTCGCTGGGATCCAGGCGGACGGCTTGTTCATATTCGTGGACAGCGGCCAAGGGATCGCCCCGTTTCTCAGCAAGCTCGCCTGCCCGCCGATGCGCGTCCGCTTCGTTCCCGCCACTCGTATCGCCTGCTGAATTTGCCGCGCTGCTTCCAGCACCTTCCGGTTTCAGCGTGAGCGTTTCCCGCGTGAGAGCTTCACTGGTTCGTAAGCTGGAATCCGATCCATGGCCGCCCGCCGCGGTCCAATCAGTAACACCCGCCACCGTAAACGCGGGCTTATCGGCAAATTCCATTGTCCGAGTGGGAGAATCGCCGGAATTCGCTGGCGCCACAGAACACTCTCCCGAAACCGCGAGAACTAAGTATATCTGCTTTATCTCTCCCGAAGGCGCAACCACGACCGTGGCTCGGTCGCACAGTCCTGATTTCTTCGCGATAAGTGAATAGCTGCCACTCTTAGGCGCAGAAAATGCAAAGGCGCCCGCGGCATCAGTCATCGTATCCAGGCCGCCTGGAACTCCCTCTTGTTCCATCCGAACCCGGGCATCGCTGACCGGGCTACCGGACGAGGCAATAACTCTTCCATGGATGCGAATTGCTCCGGATTGCAGCCGAGCCGCCTCCTGCGCGGCAGCCGCTGGAATCGATGCGCCGAACAGCACCGCAAGGATTCCGAGAGCCGCAAGAAGAGATCGGCAGATCCCGGCTGCATAGAAGGAGCGCATTTTGTGTAACTCGCTCGCAATGGAACCCAAAGCATCCATCTCGGAACTCTGATTCGGTTGTACGATCATCTCCATACCCGCAACTGCCTCATCACCGGATAAGCCGTCTGCTCGTCGATGAGAACAGTCTCATTCTATCCGAACAAACTGGGAAAACCGCTTTATCCGCCGCTGCCCAATCGGGCGCCCGCCGCCGGTGCTGCTCAGGAACGTGAACCCGGACTATCACCACTGGGTAGAGATGAAGCTGGTGGGCGGCCCGAAAAGCCCGCGCGACGCCACTTGCGCCACGGTGTACCTGAACGCCAACGGGATGCGCATGCGTCAGGATGTGCTGGCCAGCGGTAGCTATATTTCGTCGAACGACCGCAGGCCTCACTTCGGGTTGGGGGACGCGACCGACGCGGGTACGGCCGAGATTCACTGGCCTTCCGGCGCCAGGGAGACGGTGAAGCTGCTCGCGGTGGACCGCATCTACACCATCACCGAGGGCCAGGGAATTACCGGCGCGATGTGCAACAGCAGGCCGTGTGCGGCGCCCGGCAAGTCCTGAAACCGCGCCCCTGAAAAAGGAATCGGGTGGCTACCAGCGAGAGGAGCGGCCCCCCGGAAGTCACAATCAGGAGACGTCCTCAGACTGCCGGCAACTCCATGCCGTGTCTTGAGCCAAGCGAATGACTCCTGCCTCCATCCATGGGTGGAGTCGGACTCCGGCTTTTCCTCAGATAGTCTGCATATACTCCTGTGCGTTTCAGCATCTCCG
>Ga0224555_1002750_pt1 | contig 19729 bp, 15 predicted proteins | sample 714S23034metaG_FD_180687 | JGI IMG/M metagenome (GOLD analysis project Ga0224555, IMG submission 180687) | Peat soil microbial communities from Stordalen Mire, Sweden - 717 S2 30-34 | ecosystem: Environmental > Terrestrial > Soil > Wetlands > Peat | place: Sweden: Norrbotten County, Stordalen...
TTTGATGAATTTCAGCCGGCAATCTTCTCCGCGGCCACTCCGCCCATCGCCGCGCCCTGCCGCGTTATCCTGTCACCATCATGATTCGACCTCTGTCTTTCCCCGCCCTGGCTGCCCTGCTCGGCGCAGCGCTTTTCATCCCCGACCTTGCCGCCGCCCAGCAGGGCACAATTTCTTTTCGCGACGAACAGCCGGTTCGCGCGCAACACGGAATGGTGGTCAGCGTCCATCATCTGGCCTCCGACGCCGGCTTAGAAATCCTGCGCGCGGGCGGCAACGCCGTGGACTCAGCGGTCGCTACTGGATTTGCTTTGGCCGTGGTCCATCCGGCAGCAGGCAACCTGGGCGGCGGCGGTTTTCTGCTGCTGCGCTCCCATGACGGAAAAACCACCTTCATCGACTTCCGCGAAAAGGCCCCGCTCCAAGCCACTGAAACCATGTACCAGGACGCCAACGGCAACGTCATCCCCGACGCAAGCATCACCGGCTACCGCTCCATCGCTACTCCCGGTTCGGTCGCCGGACTCGTCTACGCCGAGCGAAAATACGGCAAGCGCGGCCTCAAGCGCGTCGTCGCTCCAGCCATCAAATTAGCCTCTGATGGATTCCAACTCACCGCCGAAGAAGCTCAGGAACTCAGCGACCCCGACCTGGCTCGCTTCCCAGACTCCAAACGTATCTTCCAGCGCGACGGACAGCTTTACAAGGAAGGCGAAATCTTCCGTCAGCCAGAGTTGGCCCGCACCCTCCAACGCATCGCCGCCGATCCCGACAGTTTCTACCACGGCAAGATGGCCCGGGAGTTGGTCAGCGACCTCAAAAAAGGTGGCGCTCTCATCACCCTCGAAGACCTGGCCGCCTACACCGTCGTCGAGCGCGCCCCCATCGTCGGCAGCTTTCACAATTACACCGTCATCAGCGCGCCGCCGCCATCCTCCGGCGGAGTCGTGCTCGCCAGCGCTCTCAACATTCTCGAAGGCTACGATCTGGCCAAACTCGGCGACCGTAGCCCCGCATCGATCCACCTCATCGTCGAAGCCTTCCGCCGCGCTTACATGGATCGTGCAGACTACCTCGGCGACCCCGACTACAACCGCATTCCCGTCACTGAGTTGACCTCCAAAAACTACGCCGCTGCCTGGCGTGCCTCCTTCGACCCCCGCGCGGCCACCACCAGCGCCGCGCTCCAGCGGCCCGAGGGCTTTTTGCCCCCTGCGCCCAAAACCGCCGGCCGTCGCTCGGAATCGCAGGACACCACCCACTATTCCGTGGTCGATAGCGATGGCAACGCCGTCTCCGTCACCACCACCCTCAACAACGGTTTTGGCGCCCACGTCACCTCAGGCACCTTGGGCTTTCTGCTCAACGACGAGATGGACGACTTCGCCTCCAAGGTCGGCACACCCAATATGTTCGGCCTCATCCAGGGGCCGGCCGATGCCATCGCCCCCGGCAAGCGGCCCCTGAGCGCGATGACCCCCACTATCGTGCTTGAAAACGGCAAGTTGCGCTATGTCCTCGGTTCGCCCGGCGGCGCACGCATCATCTCCACCGTCGCCAATATCTTCCTCTCCGCCTCCCAAAGCGGACTCAACCTTCAGCAGGCCGTTGACGCGCCCCGCTTCCATCACCAGTACCTGCCTGACAAGCTCTATCTCGAACCGGGTTTCCCACCCGAGACCATCTCAGCCTTGCGCGCCATGGGCTACAACATCAGCATTCGAAACGGTTTCTGGGCCAACGGCGAGTGCATCTCGGTGGACCCCAAAACCGGCGACCTCGAGGGCGGTCAGGACCACCGCAGCCATTACGGCAAGGCCGCCGGCTACTGAGCCGGTTTCCGGGGACCAGTCCAATTCAGCACACCACCGTGGCCGAAACTATACAGTTTCACAGCTTGCGTATTCCTGTGAGGGAGACGTGTGTAATTTATTTATTTTGAATGGGTTAGGTGCGGCTCCACGGTTACATAGGCAAAAACGCAAAAAATGCGGAGTTGGCGGTGTTGATGGGGCTGGTTGCGGTTGTGTTGCATATGGCTTCTCCGGACAGATGAAGAGTTTCATGCCCTTGTCGTTTCTCATCCAGTGTGCGCCGACGGAGGGTTATTTTCGGCAAGGACTGGCCCCTTCGACGATGCTCAGGGCAGGCTATCCATGCGGACGCCTCCCTTTGATCGGCAACCTGCGGTGGGGCCGACACCCCTTCGACATAATGGATTCAGGTTCCGGCATCCGGTAATCTCTTCCGGCAAGCCGGCTTGCGAATATAAATCGCCACTCAACCGTTGGCGCAATCTTGCCGCGAAAACTACGCTTACAGTGAATCGCGCTCACTTGCGGCGCCAGTGAGCTGGCGTGCTTTGATGTCGCGCATAGGCGGCTGGCCAAAGAACCGGCTGTACTCCCGGCTGAACTGGCTTGGACTTTCATAGCCGACCTCGAAGGCTGCGCTCGCGGCATCCATGCCGTCCGTGAGCATGCGGACGCGCGCCGTGTGCAATCGAAGCTGCTTCTGATATTGCAGCGGGCTCATCGCGGTCAAAGAGCGGAAATGATGGTGCAGCGTGGAAACGCCCATCTGCGCAACCGACGCGAGTTCCTCAACACGCAAGGGCTTGGCGTAGTTTTCTCTCAGCCATGCTACGGCCTTCGCTGTCCGGTTGCTCTGCTCGCCCAGCGTGGCGATGGCGCGCAGGTTCTCGCCTCGCGGTCCGCGCAGCAAGCGGTAGATGACCTCCCGCTGGATTAGATTGCTGAGAAATGGAATATCCTGGGGCGCGTCAAGCAGATCGAGCAATCGGGAACATGCGTCAAGCAGTTCGACCGAGCTCTCGCCGACGGCCATGCCACGCGTGCCTGATACCGCTGCGGATACGTGGAACTCCTCCTGGCTGAGAATCTCCCGCACGGCCGGCATTTCGAGCTTGAGCATCATCGCCAGAATCGGTTCATCCCGCGACGCCTTTGTCACTTGGCTCACAACCGGCATGTCGATCGAGGTCAACAGGAATGTGGACTCGTTGACCTCCAGCGTCGTCCCGCCAACATTGATGCGCTTTTCTCCCTGAACAAAGACAATCAGCTCAGGCTCGTAGGCCGCGGAAGTGCACTCCGTGGGAGCGCTCTTGCGGTAGAGGCTCAGGCCCGGCACGCCGGTTGCCTCTTTACCGTCCAACTGGATGTGGTCAGCGATCTTGCGCGCCAGTTCGGCTCGCATCACATCCGCCCGCGACCGGGATTCTCCGCTTGCATTCTTCAACTTTGCCATTAAAACTCCGCTTGACTCCTTCTTAATCAGCGTACCGCTGAATCTGTCGCGGCGTGCACAAAAAACTGCGAGTCCAGAGGAATAGGCAATAAATCGGAAGAATTGTGATACCGCTGCAAGAACAGCGCATCCTATCCTTTGGACTGAGAGGAAGTGCGGGGCAAGGCAATTCGCCCGGCGTCTCAAAGATCGGCCGAAAAGGCCAGGAGATTACTTGATGTACAACGCCAAAGCTTATTCCGCCGCCAGCGCGACCTCGCGGCTTGCTTCCACCACGATCGCCCGGCGCAATCCGACTGAAACCGACGTGCAGATCGAAATCCTCTTCTGCGGCATCTGCCACTCCGATCTTCATCAGGTTCGCAACGAGTGGAGCGGCTTCATGCCCACGGTTTATCCCTGCGTCCCCGGCCATGAGATCGTCGGCCGCGTCACGAAAGTTGGCTCCGCAGTCTCCAAATTCAAACTAGGCGACCTTGCAGCAGTTGGCTGTCTGGTTGACTCCGACGGTACATGTCTCGCGTGCAAAGCGGGACTTGAGCAGTTCTGCCGGAATGCGACCTTTACCTACAATTTGCCCGACAAGCACCTGGGAGGAGTCACCTACGGCGGCTACTCGGAGAGCATCGTCGTTGACCAAAGATTTGTCCTCCGTGTGCCCACGAATCTCGACCTTGCCGGGGCCGCTCCCCTGCTTTGCGCCGGAATCACAACGTACTCGCCCATGCGCCACTGGGGCGTTACCAAGGGCAAGAAAGTTGGCGTAGTGGGTCTTGGCGGGCTGGGCCACATGGGCGTGAAGTTTGCTCATGCACTCGGCGCACACGTAGTTGTCTTTACCACCTCGCTCAGCAAGAAGGAAGATGCGCTTCGCCTCGGAGCGGATGAAGTCGTCCTCTCCCGCAATGCAGATGAGATGCAGAAGCACGAGGGCAGCTTCAACTTCATCCTCGACGCCGTCGCCGCAGACCACGACATCAACGCCTACATCAACCTGCTCGGCATCGACGGCAACATTACACTGGTCGGTGCGCCGGAGAAGCCGCTCCCCGTCGCGGCCTTCGGCTTGATCATGGGCCGCCGCAGCCTCTCCGGATCGCCCATTGGCGGCATCCCGGAAACCCAGGAGATGCTCGACTTCTGCGGTCAGCACAACATCACCGCCGACGTCGAAGTCATCCCCATCCAAAAGGTCAACGAAGCCTACGAGAGAATGGTGAAGTCTGACGTGAAGTACCGTTTCTCCATCGACATGGCTTCTCTCAAATCCGAGTAAAAGGAGTCATGTATGGCAAATAAAATCCATCCGACCGGGGCAGAAAAAGCCATTGGCAATTTCTCTCCCAAGCTTGTGAGCCTGACCGATGACGTTCTGTTTGGGGATGTCTGGGAGAGAAGCGCGCTTTCAAAGCGTGATCGCAGCGTGGCCACCATCACCGCTTTGATCGCTCTCCGTGCGTCGGAACAACTTCCCTTCCACCTGAAAAGAGGTGTCGAGAATGGCCTGACGCAAGAAGAAATCGTGGAACTCATCACACACATGGCCTTCTACTCGGGATGGCCAAGCGCTATGTCGGCAATCGCTGTTGCGAAGAAAGTGTTCGAAGAAGACAAGCCGTAGCCACGGGACCGGAAGAAGGTCGAAATTAAACTTTGTGGTTCGGCCCTAAACTGTTCTGAACATCAGACGAGGAGACACAATGCAAAAACGTAAATTGGGAAACAGCAATCTGGAAGTATCAGCTCTCGGTCTTGGCTGTATGGGAATGAGTTTTTCCTACAAGCCCCTCCCTGAAAAGAAGGATTCAATCGCACTTCTCCGTGCGGCCGTCGAGCGCGGTGTTACATTCTTCGACACAGCAGAGGTCTACGGCCCATTTATCAACGAAGAGCTTGTGGGCGAGGCCCTCGAGCCCTTCCGTGGAAAAGTCGCCATAGCCACCAAATTCGGCTTCGATATCAATCCCGACGGTACGCGCGGCGACAAAGGCCTGGACAGCAGCCCCGCGCGTATCCGCAACGTGGCGGAGGCTTCGCTGAAACGCCTCCGCATCGACGCCATCGACTTGTTTTACCAGCATCGCGTCGATCCCGACGTGCCGACTGAAGATGTGGCGGGAGCGGTGAAGGAGTTGATTAATGCAGGCAAGGTGAAGCACTTCGGCATGTCAGAAGCCGCCGCGAAAACCATCCGCCGCGCCCACGCTGTGCAGCCGGTAACTGCGGTTCAGAGCGAATATTCGCTGTGGTGGCGTCGCCCTGAAGCCGAAGTGCTGCCGACTCTCGAAGAACTCGGCATCGGCTTCGTTCCCTACAGTCCGCTGGGTAAAGGCTTCCTGACGGGAAAGATGGACGCGAACACGACCTTCGACAAAACCGATTTCCGCAGCACACTGCCGCGCTTTATGCCGGAAGCTCTCAAGGCAAACCACGCCCTTGTCGATCTACTCGGCAAGATCGCAGCGCAGAAGAAGGCGACACCGGCCCAGATCGCGCTTGCCTGGCTGCTGGCCCAGAAGCCGTGGATTGTTCCCATCCCAGGGACGACGAAGCTTCATCGCTTGGAAGAGAACATCGGCGCCGCCGTGATCGAACTCACTGCTGAAGACCTGCGCCAGATCGAAAGCGCCGCGGCGAAGATCCAGGTGCAAGGCGCCCGCTATCCGGAGAAGCTGGAGCAGATGACGGGCCGCTGAGCGGCCTTTGTGTTTTTAAACTCGTCTCTTACCGAAAGGAAACAAACATGGAGATGCATATTCCGAGTGACAACATAGGCAGTGTCGCCGGCGCTGCCACCGCACAGAGTAAATCACAAGTGTTCTTTACAAGGGATATCAGCGTCAACGGACTGCTGAAAATCTATTCCAAAATCAATGGCGGAATGACCGGAAAAATCGGCATCAAACTGCACAGCGGCGAACCGCATGGGCCGAACCTGTTGCCTATTGAGCTTATTCAAGGCTTGCAGCCGCATATCCCAAACAGCACCATCGTGGAATGTAACGTTCTCTATCCAGGCCCGAGGCAAAACACGGCAACGCATAGGGAGACGTTGAAAACCAACGGATTCACCTTCTGTCCGGTCGACATTATGGACGCCGATGGCGATGCGATGCTGCCGATTCCGGGCATGCGCGAGTTTCTTGATAAGTGGTTATCACCCGCGTTGACGGAGCACCCATTCACTCCGGGAGTGCATGTCGCCGAGATTGCCGTGGGCAAACACCTATTGAACTACGATTCCCTCTTCGTCTACACGCACTTCAAGGGCCACACGATGGGCGGCTTCGGCGGATCGCTCAAAAACATCGGCATCGGTTGTACGTCCGGACGGGTGGGCAAGCGGCAGATTCACGGCGAGGGGTGGCCTACAGGCAAACTCTTTCTGGAGCGTATGGTCGAGTCGGGCAAAGGGACCACCGGACATTTCGGTTCGCACATCACCTATATCAACGTCATGAAGAATATCTCCGTGGACTGCGATTGCGATGCACATGGAATAAAACCCACTTGCGACGATATCGGCATTCTCGGTTCACAGGATGTTCTGGCCATCGACAAGGCTTCCGTCGATATGGTCTACGCGCTTCCGGAAATACAACGGCACGATATGGTGGAGCGCATTGAGTCACGAAGCGGACTGCACCAGCTTGAATACATGAAGACCTTGCAAATGGGCAATGATCAGTACGAACTGATTACGCTCTGAGAGAAAATGAAACCCGGCGTGGACGTGTAACCGGGGCCGGGTGCCAGAAAACAAGCCGCTGAAGGACTCCTGGCCAATATTCATTGGCCCTATTGGAGGAGGCTATATGAGCAAGAAAGTTCTGATTCTTTCTTCGAGTCCAAGAAAACATGGAAACTCGAATGCGTTATGCGACCGGTTCGTGGAAGGCGCAATCGAAGCCACGCATCAGGTTGAAAAAGTCGTCCTGGCGGAAAAGAAAATCAACTACTGCACTGGTTGTTATGCCTGCAAGAAGAATGGGCAATGCGCGCAGAAAGATGATATGGCGCAGATTCTCGACAGCATGATCGCGGCTGACGTCATCGTTCTGGTGACGCCTGTCTACTTCTACACCATGTGCGCCCAGATGAAGACCGCGATTGACCGTACCGTTGCGCGGTATACAAAGATCACCAACAAGGATTTCTATTTCATCGTGACCGCGGCCGACAGCAACAAGGCCGCACTGGAACGAACCATTGAGGGCTTCCGTGGATTCACTTCCTGTCTGCCAGGGGCAAAAGAAAAAGGCGTCGTCTATGGCGCGGGCGCATGGCAGATCGGCGACATCCTCACAAGCCGCGCCATGAAACAAGCGTATGAGATGGGCAAGGCGCTGTAGTCGGCAGAAGGAGATTCAAGAATGGAGATCAAGCGAATTGGTTCTGTGCCTTCAGGCAAAGGACCGGCGGAGTATTTTACCGGCACTGTGCGTGTCGATATGCTCTTTGATGCGCCAGAGCCAGCGCGCGTCGTGGGCGCAAGCGTCACCTTCGGCTGTGGACGTGCGCAGCGTTGGGGCGGCTCCATCGAGGAGATCCGGCCCGGCGACGTAATCTGGTTTGCGCCAGGCGAAAAGCACTGGCACGGCGCGGCGCTAACCACCGCAATGACCCACATCGCCATTCAAGAGAAGCTCAACGGCAAAACCGTGGATTGGATGGAACATGTGAGCGACGAGCCGTATCAGGCGTAGTTCCGCGGCCTGTATCGCTGTTCCAATGGCGGAAGCCAACCGTCAACCGCGCCAATCGATTATCCTGATACTTGCAGCCTGACGCACATTCGGAGCGCTCTTCGCCCAGCAACCTGGCCGTGGCCGCTGTCACTCTGTGTGGAGTGTGCGCGTTTCTCGAGCTCTACATCACCCAACCGCTGCTGCCGCTGCTCACACATCTCTTTCATGCCTCCAAGACCGGCGTCGCGCTGACCGTTTCCGCCGGCACGCTGGGCGCGGCCGTCACGGCTCCCATCGTCGGCGCGTTCACGGAGAGGCTGCCCCGCAAGCGGGTCATCGTCGCCTGGATGATCGCCATCGCCGTGCCCACGCTGCTGGCCGCCACCTCGAACTCGCTGGCCGAGCTTATCTTCTGGCGTTTTCTTCAGGGCATCGCGGTGCCCGGCATCGTCGCCGTGGTGGTCACCTACATTGGCGAGGAGTGGCCGCCCAACCGCGTCGCTTTCATTATGAGCTTCTACATCAGCGGAACCGCACTGGGAGGCTTTCTCAGCCGCTACTTGGCCGGCATTCTGGCCGATTGGTTCAATTGGCGTGTGAGTTTTCTCGTGCTCGGAACGGTCGCTCTGGTCGGGGCCGCAGCCGTGTACGCATGGCTTCCTCACGGATGCCGTCGGCAGCCGCTGGCACTCGACGGCGCGCGGCCTTCATTCTTCGCGCAGGTACGGGACCTATTCCGCCATCGCCGCCTCGTGGCCACATACGCCGTGGGCTTCGACGTTCTCTTTACGCTGGTGGCCGTCTTTACCTGGATCACCTTCCACCTGAGCGCCGCGCCTTTCAGCCTGTCAACGGCCGCCATCAGCTCGCTGTTTCTCGTTTACCTGATCGGCCTCGTGGTCACACCCACCGCCGGTTACATCATCACCCGCGTGGGATTGCGCGCGGGCATCAGCGGAGCAATTGTCTGCGCCATGGCTGGCGCGCTGATTACTCTCGCTCCGTCGTTGCCCATCATCATCCTGGGACTCGCAATGGTTTCTACCGGCACCTTCATCGCGCAAACCGCCGCGCAGAGCCATCTGCGCGTGGCCGCGCCCGCCGAGGCGCGCGTGACCGCTGCCGGAGTTTACCTCACTTGCTACTACGCCGGAGGCACCGCCGCCGGAGTTGTTCCCGGAGCATTCTGGGCGCTGGGTAAGTGGCCGGCCTGCGTAGCCTTTATTGTCGCCATGCAGGTTGTGGCGCTGGCCATCGCGCTGGTGGGTTGGCGCAGGCCCAAAGGCGGCGGGAAAGAAGACCTCGCGCACGCGGCAGGCCTTCACCTTGGCGCCGCCGGAGATTGATGAACCCCAACGGCGGCGAAGAGAATCTAAGTATGCAGCAAGCCAAAATTGAGATGCCTCCAGTGTTTTTCCGCCGCGAGGCTCTCGCCCGGCATCAACTCGCGTTATGTAATCTCTGCAAAAGCCGATGTTTTGAAAGGGCACGACTTTAGTCGTGCCACAAAATCAGGAAAATGAACGCGGGCTTTAGCCCCTGAGGGAATCTTTGATCACAGCAATTACTTGTTCAGAGGTTTCTTAGCGCCGCGCTTCCCCGACGCGCAAATGTTCGAACTGAGAGTCTGAACCAGCAGACAGGAGTAGTTTTTGTCCGACTTTCCGCCCCCATCACCAGGCCAGAACACCGCCCCGGAATCGCCCACGGCTATGGAAATTCACCAGCGTGGCCCCGGCACGCTCTGGAAGCCCAGAGTGAATCCGTGGATTGTTGCCGCGTGCGTGGCGCTGGCCGCGTTCATGGAGAACCTCGACACTTCCATCGCCAACGTAGCCCTGCCCCATATCGCGGGCTCGCTGGGCGCCAGCACCAACGAGGCAACCTGGGTGCTGACCAGCTATCTGCTCTCGAACGCCATCGTGCTGCCCATGGGCGCATGGGCCTCGAGCGTGATGGGGCGGCGAAATTTCTTTGTGCTGTGCATAATAATTTTTACTGTCTCCAGTTTTCTCTGCGGCGCGGCGCCCTCGCTGCCCATGCTGTTGCTCTTTCGCGTGATTCAAGGCATAGGCGGCGGCGGAATGCAGCCCATGGCCCAGGCCATCATGGCCGACAGCTTTGAGCCGCAAAAACGCGGGCAGGCCTTTGCTCTTTACGGCCTGGTCGCCGTGCTCGCGCCCTCCATCGGCCCCACACTGGGAGGTTGGATTACCGACAATTTCACCTGGCGCTGGATCTTCTTCATCAACATTCCGGTAGGCATACTTGCTTTCTTTCTGGTCACGCGGCTGGTTGAAGATCCTCCGTGGATCAAAGCTGACCGCTCTCGCCTGCGCCACATGGACTACCTCGGTTTTGGCTTCCTCACCATCGCCATGGGCGGCATGCAGATCATGCTTGACAAGGGCGAAGAGAATGCGTGGTTCGCCTCCGGCTTCATCCGCTTCGTTGCTGTTCTGTTTGTCGGCGGCATGATCGCGCTGATCTGGTGGGAGTGGCGCCACAAGAATCCGCTCATCAACATCAAGCTCTTCCGCTACAGAAACTTCGCCATCTGCTGTTTTCTGATGATGCTGGTGGGCGGCGTGCTGAACGCCAACACCGTGCTGCAGCCGCAGTTCATGCAGCAACTGCTGGGCTGGACCGCGACCACCGCAGGGTTGGCGCTGACCGCGGGCGGCGTGACGCTGCTGTTTGTCATGCCCATGGCCGGCTACGCCACCGGCAAGGTGGCCGCGCGTTATCTGGCCATGGCGGGCTTCACGCTCTTTGTGCTTACCTTCCGCTACGCGGCCAATGTGACCACGCTGGATATGTCGTTCCCCGCCGCGTCGTGGCTGCGCGTCATTCAGATGATGCCCATCCCCTTCTGCTTCATCTCCATCACCACGGCAGCCTATGTGGGTTTGCCCAGGGAGCAGAGCAATCAGGTCGCAGGCCTCATCAACTTCGCCCGCAACATCGGCGGCAGCATTTTGATCGCCGTCACCAACTCCCAGGTGACCCGCCGCACCATGTGGCATCAGCAGCATCTGCAAAATGCCATGACCTCGGCCTCCAGCGCCTTCCAGCAGCACGTGCAGACACTCAGCGGCTTCCTCGGCTCGAGCTTCGGCGCGCCCAACGGCAAAGCCATGGCGCTTGCAGACATCTATAACCAGCTCAACCGCCAAGCGCAGCTGCAAGGCTATCAGGATGTCTACATGGAGTTATCGTGGATGTCGATGGGACTGGTGGTGCTGGCCCTCATGCTGAGCAGAAACAAGCCCGGCGCGGGCGCGAAAGATGAAGCGGCGCCGATGCACTGAGTTCCGGACGCTGCGCGGCCCATAACTGAGAGGCCATGTTAGCCTAGGGAAGCTCTGATTAGTCGATGTTTTGAAAGGGCATGGATTTATCCGTGCCACAAAGGCTGCAAAATCAACGCGGGCTTTAGCCCCTGAGGGAATGTTTGTCTGACAGAATGGACTTAATTAGGACTTCCCTAGCCTTTATTCGGTCTTGTCAAGAAATGCCGGCTCGTACGAGAAGCAGGTCAACCATGAAAGAAGTTACCCGCGATTCCGGCTTGAATTTCTCGCAGGACCGGGTCTGGACCTTTTCGCGTCGGCGGGCCGCCGCAGTCCTGGCCTTCTTTACCCTCAACCTCGCCGTCTATATCATTCGCATCGTCAGCGTCTGGCGCTATGGCGCTCTGTTCTGCTCCACAGCCGTCGAGTCTCCCATGATCGACTCCGTTTGGAGATGCATGCACCATCGGCCTATATATACTTGGCCGTTCGCATTTCCATTTTCGCTTTCGATGTATAACTACCTCTTCTATTACACCTATGCCTGCGTGCTCAAGCTGGTTGGCGCATGGGACGCTGCCATCCTGACCTGGGGACGCCAGTTCACGCTGCTCTTTGCGCTCGCGGGCGGCCTCGCGCAGTGGAGGCTCGTGCGCTCTTTTCTCAAGCTGCGCGGCGCGGCCAGCGCGTTTTCTCTCGCGCTCTCTCTGGGCCTCTGGCTTTGCACTTCGCTCGTCAAGTATTGGGCGCTTAGTATCCGGCCGGACATGGCCGCAGCCGCGCTGATGATGATCGCCCTTTGGGTCGTCGTGCGTCAGCCGCGCTTCTGCTTTGCGTATGCGGGCCTCCTGCTCTATCTCGCTTGGGCCTTCAAGCAGTCGGTGGTTCTTGCCTTCGCCGGACTCTGCCTCTGGCTGCTCTTGAATAAGCGATGGCGCGATCTCGCTTTGTTAGTCGCGGTCTTTGCCGCGACGGTTGCTGCAACGCTTCTCGTCGGAACACCCGAGTACCGGTTCAGTATTCTGGTCGCGCCGCAAATGGTTAAAGGATTCACCTTCGGCCTTCCCTGGATTCTGCATGCGCTCGGCACGGGAGTTACCGCCATATTCCTCAACCTATATTGGGTCGCCGCTCCCTTCGTTTTGCTGCGCACCTCTGGCGGCGTGCGCAATGCCGATACGAGAATCCGCTTATTAGTCACCGTCTTTGCCGTTGCGTTGCTTGTTGGCGTGGCAGGCATGGGCAAAGTGGGCGGAACATCAAACTATCTCTTTGAGGCCTTCGCCGCGGGTTCCACTTTGCTGCAAATAGCCGTCTTCACCATGCCGGGAAGGTTGGTGACCTCTCTCGTTCTCTTCGGCTGCATACAACCGGCATTGCAGATCGCTGGCGCAGCCATCGGTTATCATCACACTGGTAAGCGGGATATGGCGGCCATTGCCACGGCGTCTGAATACGCAGACGCAGTGGTGCTGCGCGATCAACTAGCAACCATGAAGCGGCCCATCTTCACCACCGATGGAGCATTCGAGTTACCGTGGCTATCCACGGACAACAACGCTCCCGCATTAGTCATTGATCCTAACTTTCAGGATGCAGCGCGCTCGCGCGAACTGAATGGCGGCATCGAAGGCATGTTACAAAGAGGCGAAATTCCCACCGTCATGTTAGCTCCCAACGATCTCGTCTATGTTGAGAGTTTGAATCCGAGTTACCTCAAGGTTGGCGAATCCATCCAGCAAGGCATTACCTACAGCATCTATGAGTTCAACCCCGTGGCGCCCGCGCCGAACCATCCATGAGCTGAATTGAGATGCGCCCCGCCCGCCTGTTCTAAACTTGAAGCAGGCATCGAAGTTTCACGCAAAATCCCGGCACGAGCACAGCCCGGAATTGCACACAAGGAGATATCCCCAATGGCATTGATGAAGACATCCAATCCGGCGCTGGGCGAGGATACTTTTCGCAATCTTTCCGGCGCGCGGTATGGCGGCGTGATCGACGAAACCACCCGCATGTCGCTGAACGGCACCGTAAACAAGACCGGCATTCTGCTGCTCTGCGCCATCGCGACCGCGGCCTGGACATGGCATCTCTTCCTTCCCGAGCAGGATATGTCCACCGTCGCGCCTTTGATGCTCGTTGGCGGTATTGGCGGATTCATTGTCGCCGTGGTCACCGTCTTCAAGAAAGAATGGTCGCCGGTCACCGCGCCCATCTACGCACTGTTTGAAGGCCTCGTGCTCGGCGGCCTCTCGGCGATGCTCAACCTGCGCTATCCCGGCATTGCCATGCAGGCCGTGGCGCTCACGTTTGGAACGCTCTTCGTACTGCTCCTCGCCTATCGCTCGGGACTGATCCAGGTAACAGCGAAGTTTCGCCTGGGCGTGATCGCTGCCACCGGCGGCATCATGGTCTTTTACCTGCTCGAAATGCTGCTGGGATTCTTCGGCATCCAATTCGCTTCCATCAACGGCTCCGGGTTTATCGGCATCGGCTTCAGCCTGATCGTCGTCGCCGTCGCAGCCCTCAATCTGGTCCTCGATTTCGATTTCATTGAGAGAGGCGTGCAGTACGGCGCTCCCAAATATATGGAATGGTATGGCGCCTTCGGAATCATGGTCACGCTGGTCTGGCTCTATCTCGAAATTCTCCGCCTGCTCTCCAAATTGCGCAGCAGAAACTAGAAACTGTGTCGTAGCCTGGTTTTGAAAGGGCACGGCTTTAGCCGTGCCGCCACGAAGCAAATAAAATCGCGGGCTTCAGCCCTTGAGGGAATCTCCCGCAAAGCACCAATCCGGTTGTAACACAGCTTCTAGACATTCGTTCTATTACTAGATGCCCATAAACTAAGACGCCAGAAACCGAAGTCTCTGGCGTCTTATTATGGCAAACTCTAAGGTCACTCAGACCATGCATCGTCCCATTCAGCCCTGCGATCAGGCTCCGAGTCTCCTCGAATCCTGCCTCTTCAGGCGTTGCCGGCGACGGATCTTCGAGTTGCCTCGAATCTCGCATCCTTTGGCGCTACCGGCGGTGAAGCTCCGGGTTGCCCCTGAGCCTGCTCCTCCAATAACGCCTTGCGATGAGGTTCCGGGTTGCCCCGAATCCTGCATCTTCCGGCCGTGCCGGCGATGGACATTCGAGTTGCCTCGAATCTCGCATCCTTCAGCAGCATCGGCGCTGAAGCTCCGGGTTGCCCCGAGTCTTCGCTCTTCCAGTGCCGCCTTCCGATGAGGCTTCGGGTTGCCCCGAACCCTGCATCTTCCGGCCTCACCGGCGACGGAGTCTTGAGTTGCCTCTTGACTCGCATCCTTCAGCGGCATCGGCGGCAGACATCCGAGTTGCCCCGGATCCACGCTCCTCCAGTGCCGCCTTCTGATGAGGCTCCGGGTTGCCCCGAACCCTGCATCTTCCGGCTCTGCCGATGGTGAATCTCCGGGTTGCCCCAAAGCTTCGCTCCTTCGGCGCCGGGTGATGGATCTTCGAGTTTCCCCGAATTTCGCACCCTCCGGCTGTGCCGCCCATGCGTCTTCGGGTTGCCCCGAATCCTGCACCTGCGGCTGGGTCGATGATGACTCCCCGATAGTCCTCGAACTTTGCATCCTCGGCCTAAGCCGCGGATGAATCTTCGTGTCCAACCGGGTCTTGCACATTCCCGCCAAACCCTGGATGCTTTCTTAATTTCATGTCGACCGCCACTGCCGTCGCCGGCTATGGTTTGCCGAGTTCAACCAATTCCGCATCGTCTGCCTGGCTGGAACTGCGTTCCCAATTCCTTACAGGGTCACCAACTGAATGGAGAGTAGGATGGTTCAATCTGTGGAAGCAAGTGCAAAAAACAGATTAATCTGTGGATTTCACCAATGTTGGTGCACTAATCGATGAAGGCAAAATTAATTGAACCAATGTCAGTGCAAACGGCCGATTGTCGTGTATCGAAGAGCTCAATCTTGAGGCCTGAGAAGCCGCGAATTCCGCCTCTGGGCCTTTGCAACTATAGCCAGACCATAGAACAAGTTGCATAAATCGGCTTTGTGTCAGGGCACGACTTCAGTCGTGCCGAAAAACGCGATCCGGAGGGAGGCGGGGTTTCAACCCCCGCATAAAGCTACAAGAATCAACGCGGGCTTCAGCCCCGGAAGAACATTCCCTCGACGGTTCAAGATCGCTTACCCAGCCAGCCTCCGACTTTATACTGAAAGACACAATGAGCACGTTTCTACCCGTAGACGAACAGATGGACCTGCTTCAGAAGGGCGCGGCGGAGATCATCCGCGTCAGCGACCTTCGCGAACGCCTCGAAGAGAGCCGCAAAACCGGACGCCCGCTGCGCATCAAGGCCGGCTTTGACCCCACCGCGCCCGACCTGCACCTCGGTCACACCGTGCTGATGCGCAAGCTCAGCCACTTTCAGCAGTTAGGCCATACGGTCATCTTTCTCGTGGGCGATTTCACCTCGCTCATCGGCGACCCCACCGGCCGCAACGTCACCCGCAAGCCGCTCACGCGCGAGCAAATTGACGCGAACGCCGAAACCTACAAGGCGCAGGTCTTCAAAATCCTCGACGAAAAACTCACCGAGGTGCGCTACAACTCTGAGTGGCTGGGCAAGCTCGACTACGAGAAGATCATCCGCCTCACGGCGCATTTCACCGTCTCGCAGATGCTGGAGCGCGACGACTTCAGCAAGCGCTTCCAGGCCGAGCAGCCCATCAGCCTCCACGAACTGCTCTATCCGGTCATGCAGGGCTACGACTCGGTGGCCCTCCAGTGCGACGTGGAGCTGGGCGGGACGGACCAGAAGTTCAATCTGCTCTGCGGACGCGAGTTGCAGCGCCACTACGGCCAGAAGCCGCAGATCGTCCTGATGACGCCGATTTTGGAGGGTTTAGACGGCGTCCAGAAGATGTCGAAATCGCTCGGCAACGCCATCGGCATCAACGAGCCGCCAGCCGAGATGTATGGCAAGCTCATGTCCATCTCCGACGAGCTGATGTGGAAGTACTGGGTGCTCCTGACCGACCTCAAACAATCCGAAATAGACGCGCTCCATACAGAAGTCTCTGCCGGAATGTTGCACCCGATGGAAGTTAAGAAGCGACTCGCCCGCACCATCACCACCGGCTTTCACGGCGAAATCGAGACCGCACTCGCCGATGCAAACTGGGCGAAGATGTTTCAGCAGAAGTCCGACGAAGTAGAGGGGTTGGAAGATATTCGGGTGAAGGGCCACCATTTTTGGATTGACTCTGAAATGCGGCGAGGCCGAGTCGCAAAGTTAATCACTTTGGCGAAGCTTGCTGATTCTGTCGCTGATGCCGACCGTAAGGTGAAGGCTAATGCAGTGAGGATCGACGGGGAAGTTGTCAACCAGACCCACATTGATATCCCGTCAGGAACCAAGAAAACGATCAGAATCGGAAAACGAGCAAAGGTCGTTCATGTCTATTCTCCCGACGTTGGAGAGTGCGTCACGATTGACGGCAGGGGAGAACTTTATCAAGTGGTGTCTGCGACCTATGGCTCGTTGGCAACTGTAGACCTTCTCGACAGCAAAGGGAATCCAACAGGATTCACCGAGCAGGTTCCACCGGGCGATCTTTCTCCGGCATAGGCCGATGGTGCCCAGGTCCCGCTTTTGGGATCCGGGAAAACACAAACTTCCCGCGCCGCTCTTGCACAGATTTGCCCTCCATCGGCGCACAATCATTAAATGAACAATGACCAGCGGCTTGTGCAGTGTCAGGTATGTGTCCGGTCCGTAGCACCACTGCATACCCCACCCCCTCCCCGAAAAACAGGGGTTTCCCGCCGCCCTAAATACAGTCAACATTAAGATAATAAACAGCTTAGTATGAGCAGTATCTGTACTAAGTAGTAAACAGAACCACCCAATTCTGGCCCATTTTGTGAGTTTTTTGCCCAGATTTTGCCAATTTTTCTCGCTTTTCGCGCAAGGGAAATGGAAACCCCACCTGAAGCGCAAGAAACAAGCGCTCCAAAGGTGGGGCCTCTCCGTCCGTCCGTATAGCGATTTATGCGCCCAGCGCAAACTCCCGCCCCTCCAACGCACCCTCCCAGACAAACCTCGGAAGGCTGTGATTTCCCCGCTCCACCCTCGCCGCCGTAGAATGGTGCAAGACTCAGAAACCATGAATTGCACCTCTCCAGACGAAGAGCGGTTGACTCGCGTTCAGCCCAAGCTGGCCCACTTGGCGCGCCTCATCGGCAATACCCACCTGCTGGCCATTGACTTCCGTTTCCGCGGTCAGGACCGCGTCCTCTACGCCAAATGCGAGCAGTGGAACCTCACCGGAAGCATCAAGGACCGCATGGCCTTCCACATCCTCAAGACGGCCTATCTGGAAGGCGCCATCCAACCCACTGACACCATCGCCGAAGCCACCAGCGGCAACACCGGCATCTCTTTCTCCGCGCTCGGCCACGCGCTGGGCCACCGTGTGAAGATCTTCATGCCCGACTGGATGAGCCTCGAACGCACCCGCATCATGGAGAGCTACGGCGCCACCGTGATTCCCGTTTCGCGCGACCAGGGCGGATTCCTGGGCAGCATCCAAATGACTGAGGAGCTTGCACTTGCGGGCGGCGTCTTTCTGCCCAGGCAGTTCTCCAACCGCGCCAATGTCGAGGCACACGAGAAAACCACCGGACCTGAAATCTGGATGCAATTGGAAGAGGCCGGCCTCTGCCCCGATGCCTTTGTAGCCGGCGTCGGCACCGGCGGCACGGTGATGGGTGTAGGCAACTATCTGCGCTCCCGGAATCCCGCCATTCGGGTCTTTCCCGTGGAGCCGGCCGAGTCCCCCACCCTATCCACCGGCTGCAAAGTCGGCTCGCATCGCATTCAGGGAATCTCCGACGAGTTCATCCCCGCCATCATCGATTTCCGCTCCCTCGATGCCCCGATCAGGGTCTCGGATGGGGATTCAATTCTGATGGCGCAGAACCTGGCTGCCTGCCTTGGGCTGGGCGTGGGCATCTCCTCGGGATGCAACTTCCTGGCCGCCGTCAAGGTCCAGCAGGAGATAGGCCCGGATGCGGTCGTCGTCACCGTTTTTGCCGACGACAACAAAAAATACCTCTCCACCGGCCTCCTCCAACAAGAACCAATTCGCGAAAATTTTTTGACTCCGCAGATTGAGCTAACCGGAATTCGCGTCTTTCCCGCAGCCAGGCTTGTCCCTAAAATGTCCTAGCAACTGCCATAGCGACACGTGCGGGCGTCAGCCTGCCTTGGTACAATTTATGGGCTATGGCAACCAAAAAATTCACCACCTCTATTCAACCGTGCTCGCCCCAGGGCGGGTTTGTGAATGAACCATTTACCGACTTCAAAGCGCCCGAGAACGCGCGCCAGATGCAAGCCGCGCTGGCCGCAGTCGCCGGCCAACTGGGCCGCGAGTATGACTTGACCATCGGCGGCAGGCGCATCAAAACCGAAGGAAAAATCCAATCCGTAAATCCTGCGCGCCCCGCTCAGGTGGTCGGCATTCATCAGAAGGCCGGCGCAGAGCACGCAGAGCAGGCAATGCAGGCCGCGCTTCACGCCTTCGAATCCTGGAGCAGGACATCGACCGGGGAACGGGTTTCCCTGCTTCTCAATGCTGCCAGGATCATCCGCACGCGCAAGTTCGAATTCTGCGCCTGGCTCACCTTCGAGGTGGGCAAAAACTGGGCAGAAGGCGACGCCGACGTAGGCGAAACTATCGATTTTCTTGAGTTCTATGCGCGCGAGGCGTTGCGGCTCGCCGACGCAAAAACGCCCATCCAACTCCCCGGCGAACGCGACGAATTGCTCTATGTTCCGCTCGGCGTGGGCGCGGTAATTCCTCCATGGAATTTTCCGTTCGCCATCATGGCCGGCATGACTGCGGCCGCCGTCGTCACAGGGAACACAGTGATTCTCAAGCCCTCCTCCGACGCGCCCACCATCGCAGCCAAATTCTTTGAGGTGCTGGAGGAGGCAGGGATGCCAACTGGCGTGGTCAACTTCTGCCCCGGCTCCGGCGCCACGTTTGGCAATGCCATCGTCGAGCATCCCAAGACACGCTTCATCTCCTTCACCGGCTCCAAGACAGTTGGCCTGGAGATTCACGAGCGCGCCGCGCACACTCGCAAGGGCCAGATCTGGATCAAACGGACGATTCTCGAAATGGGCGGCAAAGACACCATCCTGGTCTGCGCCGACGCCAATTTAGACGCGGCCGCCGACGGTGTTGTGGCCTCGGCCTACGGCTTCAGCGGGCAAAAGTGCTCGGCCTGCTCCAGAGCCATCGTCGACGGCTCGGTCTATGACACCTTCATCGAGAAGCTGCGCGAGCGAGTGGCGAAACTGACCGTGGGTGACCCGGCGGCCAACCACAACCTCGGCCCGGTGATCAACAAGAGCGCGCTCGATTCGATGCTGCGCTACATCGAGACCGGCAAAAAGGAAGGCCGGCTGATTGCCGGCGG
>Ga0224555_1002751_pt1 | contig 19726 bp, 24 predicted proteins | sample 714S23034metaG_FD_180687 | JGI IMG/M metagenome (GOLD analysis project Ga0224555, IMG submission 180687) | Peat soil microbial communities from Stordalen Mire, Sweden - 717 S2 30-34 | ecosystem: Environmental > Terrestrial > Soil > Wetlands > Peat | place: Sweden: Norrbotten County, Stordalen...
TGGAGGCGGTGTTGGGTACCAGGCCCAATTCCGCCGCGGCCGCGCTGACCGAGATGCCGGGTCGCCGGCCGACCAGCCACAGCAGTTCCGACTGCGATTCGGTGAGCCGAGTGGAGTCGAAACCGCGCCCGGCTGACCTGCGGAGCTGCCGACGGAATCTGCCGACGACGCGCGACACCTCGGTGACTGGGTCGATGAGAGTGTTCACTTGTCTCTGTTTACGAGCTAAATATGTGTGGACGCTATGTCTGAGCTAACAGGGAGCTACTTCTCCAGGCGATGCAGGACGACATCGGCGAGCGCGCCGTCCTCGACGCGTGCAGTCATGTAGGTGCAGAACGGTTGCCTGCGGCGATCGGTCGGCGATCCGGGGTTCAGCAGCCGCAGGCCGGTGCTGGTCGTGGTGTCCCAAGGGATGTGGCTGTGGCCGAACACCAAGACGTCGGTATCGGGGTAGCGGCGGGACATCCGGGATTCTCGGCCGGCGGTGCCACCGGTTTCGTGGACAACGGTGAAGTGCAGCCCGTCCAACACCACGTCGGCACGTTCGGGCAGCCGCGACCGCAGCATCGGCCCGTCGTTGTTTCCCCAGCACGCTACGAGCCGCACGGCCTTTTCCGCCAGCTCGTCGAGCAACTCGGGTACCACCCAGTCGCCGGCGTGCAGGACGACATCTGCCTGTGCCACCTCGTCCCACACCTGCGGCGGTAGATCGCGGGCGCGTCGCGGAACGTGCGTGTCGGCGAGCAGCAGCAATCTCACAGAGTCATCCTGCAACAGGCCCGCCCACTACTTGTCTTTGCTGCGCGCTTCCGCTCCGGTCTCGCCGACGTCGATAGCGTCATCGGCGCCTGTCCGCCCGACATAGCTGCCGTCGTCGTGCCCCTTGCGGGACCGGACCTGGTCGCTGTCGGCCTCGACGTCTGATTCAGCCTTGTGGCCCTTCGGGTCAGCCATGCTCGGTCCCTTCCGGTGCCGTCGTGTGGTCTGGCATGGTTACCCGGGCGGCTTTCCAGGCCAAACATCCCGGTCGCGCGGCTTCATCGGTTGGGGCTGGCGGCGGCCCCCCGACCGTGCAGTGGCACGATGCTTAACAGCGTGGCCCGCTTCCCCGTCGGGCCGACACAGAGGAGAGAACGCCATGCGCACCTTCGAGTCAGTCGCCGACCTCGCCGCGATCCAGGGTCAAAGCATCGGGCAGAGCGACTGGGTGACGATCAGCCAGGAAGACGTCAATCTCTTCGCCGACGCAACGGGTGATCACCAGTGGATTCATGTCGACCCGGAAAGAGCGGCCAAGGGCCCGTTCGGCAAGACGATCGCCCACGGTTTCATGACGCTGGCGTTGCTGCCGCGGCTGCAGCACCAGATGTACACCGTCAATGGCATCAAACTCGCAATCAACTACGGCCTCAACAAGGTCCGCTTCCCCGCGCCGGTGCCGGTCGGCTCCCGGGTTCGGGCGCAGAGCTCGTTGGTCGGTGTCGAGGACCTTGGTAATGGCGCGGTGCAGACGACCGTGTCGACCACTGTGGAGATCGAGGGGTCGGAGAAGCCCGCCTGTGTGGCCGAGAGCGTCGTTCGCTACGTCTCCTAGGCCGCAGACCATGGACGCTGAATTGGCATCCTGGCTGGATGCCGGAAACTACTTCGACTACCTCGGCTTCGACATCTTCTACCGGCTAGAGGGCAGCGGACCTCCGCTACTGCTGATCCACGGTTACCCGTTCAATTCCTTTGACTGGGCACCGATCTGGCCGACGCTGACGCGACGGTTCACCGTCATCGCGCCGGACATGATGGGCATGGGCTTCTCGGCTAAGCCGGTCGCCTACGAGTACTCGGTGCACGACCACGCCGACATGCACGAGGCGCTGCTGGCCCACCTGGGCATCGGCAACGCGCACATCCTGGCCCACGACATCGGTGACTCCGTAGGACAGGAACTGTTGGCCCGTAACGAGTTTGGTCAACACGTCTACGGTGCGCCGCACATCGAGTCGATCACCTGGCTCAACGGAGGAATGTTCGTCGAGACCTACACGCCCCGGGCGGCGCAGAAGCTGATGTCACGAACTCCCCTGGGTGACATCTTCAGTCACGTGCAGAACAGCCCGTTGTCTCGTCGCCTGCTGGAACCGACGCTGCGCGAGATGTTCGGCCCGAACACGAAACCGACGCGGCACATGATGGACGTGTTCAACCAGATCCTGGATTACAACGACGGCCGCCGCGTGCTGCACAAGGTCGGCCGCTTCATCAACGACCGCTACACGCATCGAAATCGGTGGGTGCGGGCCATGCGGCAGACCAAGGTTCCGATGCGGCTGATCGACGGGCCGGTCGATCCCAACTCCGGTGCGCACATGGCACGCCGCTACACCGAGGTGATACCCGAACCCGATGTGGTGATGCTCGCCGACGACATCGGGCATTGGCCGCAACTCGAGGCACCCGATGCCGTGCTGACGCACTTTCTCGCCCACATCGACCGCGTCACCGGTAGCGAAGGCGTGCCCAGTGGGTAGCTGCTGCGACGGGAAAGGCGTTGACACCGGCTGATATTCGCGCAGGGTACGGCGGAGGACGGTTATCCTGTGCAGCCCGGTGACGCCGTCTCATCGCAGCTAGGCAAGGCGAGCATGCGGCACCGACGAGCCGTCCAGGAGACCTGATTGCTTTAGCGCATCCCGCACGAACTGCTGCACTGGTCGCGAGCGAAAGAACCCGATGTGGCCGCCGGGATACCACATGATCTGCGGTCTGCCCCAGTGCTTCCAGAGCCGCGTCACCTGTTCGCGTGGATGCACCAGCCGATCAGCCACGCCGGCGTAGATGAAACGGCCCGGCATGGGCACCAGCGGGGTAAGCGATAGCGGTGAGACCATTCGTCCGATGGGTGCGGCCAATTCGAATGTGCGACGTCGGGGATCGTTGCGAGCGAGCCCAGCGTGGCGCTCCACCACCTCGACCACATCGGCCACCGGCACACCGAGGATCGCACAGCTGAGACCCTTTTCGAGACTGGCAACCAATCCTGCGATGTAGCCCCCCAGCGACAGACTGTTCAACCCGATCGGCGACTGCGGCTCTTGGGAACGTATCCAGGTCAACAGCCGCCTGATATCCCAGACCGCCTGCGCTGTCGCGTGCACGTCATCGAGGATGTCTTCACCCGGAAATACGGCGCCCTTCGGCAGTCCGCGCGCACGAGGGCCGTGCATCGGAAGGACGGGCATGACGACGTTCAGGCCGAATTCGTCATGCAATTGCCAAGCACGAAACGCCGTGAGATCAAGCGCCGCGCGGCCCATCTCGGTTCCGTGCACACACACCAACCACGGCCGTGGCTCCGGGTGGCGCAACAACAGCGCGTACTCGCGGTTGTTGGCGGTATATCCCAGCCATCGCTCTGCACCCGGTTCACCCGGGTGCGGTGCGTATCCGCTGTCGAATTCGATCCGGTGAAAGGTGTGTCTGCGCCCCTTCACCGGCCGGACGGTGACATCCGAAAGCGGAGGGGGCTGAACGTAGAATCCCCTTGGTCTTTCCAGCCACCCTTTGTTCCCGTAAAACTCCAGTGCCGCGACGACTTCGCGGTCGATTCGCTCGAACGCACGCGGGTGGCTAACCGGGCGGCGAGCCTTCAGCCCCATCAGGACGATCTCATCGCGAAAAGCTTGCCCCGTCAAAGCGATAGTGGGTCGAGCGATCGGAAGGTCATCAGGCTTGCGATCGATGGATTTCAGCCACGAACGAGCAACGAACAGACCGGTACGCGTGAGCGGTCGGACCGCATTGCCCAAAACCGCACCGGGTAGGCCCCGGTACGAGTGTGGATCGGCCTCCTCGGGCGACGGTATTGCCATGGTGGCAGACACTAAGACCACGTCACAGGTCGTGGTAGGGACTTATGTCCCGCCGAAGGTCACCGTGGAAGCTTGTCGACGGGTACAGCGATCGACGCGCCTACGACGCCCCAGTAAGAGCCGAATTATGCGGTCATTCATGACCTTAGGCACTCGTCTGCGCTGTGGGGCCGCCATAGTGTCGGAGAGTCAGATCAACAAAGGGAGACAAATCATGACACAAGCGCCGCAAAAGACCGAGCCACGCTGGGCCGAACTTTCCGACGACGTCCTCGAATCACTCGAGGCCGGACGTAAGAGAGGGATCGAAGCCGTCCGCACATTCGTCGATGAGGTGAAGCCAGGGGTCGACGGAGAGTCGGGGAGCAAGAACGTCATCGACGCTGCCCTGAAGTTGGCTGAAGAGCTGGCCACCACGCAGATCGAATTCATGCGCAGTGTAGTGCGAAGTGCCGGCGAGGCGGTTACCAAGTAGTAGCCCAAGACCTACGGCCAAAACGGTGGCCGTCCATAGCCTCCCCGCTATGGGCGGCCCCAATCCGTTTTCGGCAGACGTGACTTTCGATTACATCGCCTGACTTGGAAACCGCCTACTTGCTCGTAGGGTGGACGATCGCCGACTGCACCGCGCCGAACCGATGCCGCGCCCGCTCGTCAGCCGCTTTCTGGTCTTCGGGGGTCACGACAATGGCGTCCGGGCCCGGAAATACCGTTGCGAGGTGGTCGGTGTCGAGCCACCGCACCACATACGGCGCGGAACCATCGGATGAGTGGACCTCGGTGATCAGCCCCCGCTGGTCGGGTCGATCGATCGTCGTGCCCTTGATCACCAGCCAGTCTCCAACCTTCGCCTTCATGAACATCCCTTTCGTTTGAAAGTTCAATCGTGCAGGTATCCGGGGCGACGGCGGAAGGGCATCAGGCCCTGACTCCCGTGGCCGAAAGTCCCACACGGCCAGGACTTCAGCGAGGCTGAGTCGACCGCCAAGGACCCACCATCGCGGTGGCTTTGCACTCTACGGCGCGAGAGGTGGGCGTGGTGGAATCGAATCCACAGGATCGTTCGACGAGGAGGCCATCATGGGTCTTTCATCCCTGGCCGAAGCTAGGCACGCATGGTCGCTGCGGCGCTATTTCCATGTAGGAGCCGCTGTTTCACCGACGACCCTGTATCAAGTGACAGATCACCTGCACCAAGGACGCACCGTTCGCGTGCCGGTCAACGCCATTGGTCCTACGGTCTCCGCGTGGTTGGCTGAGTTGGGCGCCCACAGTCCAATGGTTGAAGATCTCACCCGAGCGGTCCGAAAACGGCGACTGGCCCGCCGCCTATGCTGTCGGTGAGCACCTATCGGTTCACGTGGCTGTTGCGCCTAAGCAACGTCTTCGCGATCGACGCCGACGCCGTCCGACATCTCGACCATGAGGGCATCAACGCCTGGCCGCTGAATCGGCACCGCGGATTCCTCGCAAAAGGACGCCAGTGATCCACTCGGATCGCGGGGCAGAGTGTCTGCGCCGACGAGCTGGCACCGACCTTGCAGTTCGATGAGTCCGAATCGCACATCCAACGGCGGTGCCTGCTCGAAGGCCACGGTCGCGGTGATCTTCCACTGATCGGCGTCGAAATACGCATCTCGGAAATCGCGGACGCTTATCGAGCCGTGCTGACATGTGTCAGCGGTCAGGTGGGCCACAATCAGTTGAGTTTTCTCCGGAGAGAGTTGCTCGCGAAGAACGCCAGACGTAATACTGCGCAGTTCGTCGATGTCGGCTTCCTGCACTGCGCGGGCGTATCTTTCGATAGCGTTGCGCACGCTGGACAAGTTCACTTCGGTTCCTCTCCACCGCACTGGGTGTCATTTCGATTGCCAGCGTCCACTATCGCTAGGCCACAAGTGGCACCCGGAACGCCGACGTCTTCTACCGCCCAGCCGGCGGGTGAACTTGCGAGGTCGACTTACTCCTCGTCTTCGATGATGTGAACCGCCGCTTCCTCAGCGGAGGCCGCGCCGCCGCTGATACCGGCGTCCTCAGCTACCAACTCCGCCTCTGTGTCTTCGCCAAACCCCCAGTCTGGCGCGACAAGCCGACCTGCTCGCACACGGCCGACTTCACGTGACTCGGGAAATTCGGCTTCACGCTCAGTCGCGTCGGAGCGTTGCTGCTCCTCGTCGTCGAGCCAGACATTAATTCGTGCCGCCGGATCCGGCTCTTCCTCGGCGAGCAGCTGGTCCAAGCTCTCCGACGGTCCGTATGCGCCGGGCCCGTATGGCTGCTCGGGCGGCGAAAAACCTTCATCGAGTACGTCATCGACGCCACGGTCGATGAGAGTGTCCTCTGGCTGCAGCTGGTTGTCATCGTCCGGGCTGTATTCGCCCGCTGCCGGGCCAGCCTCGTAGTGAGTGCTCATAGTAATGTCTCAGCTCTCGTAGGGTGGTGGCTGGTGATGGCTCGTGGTGGCTTTTGGGGGGCAACTCGAAGCTAAACAACGCCGGCGGCGCCGATCTAGGGCCGTTTGGCCTTCGATCCAGCGACTTTGGACCTGCCGACCGGTCCTGGACCAGTCAATTCGCCTGGACGCGGACGTAAGTCCGCTCTCAGAACTCGGCGACCGCGTGCTCCATGCGCTCGGCCAGCCGTGCCTGCGCCTCGGCGCGTCGAGTGGGTAGATGCTGCGACGGGAAAGGCGTTGACACCGGCTGATATTCGCGCAGGGTACGGCGGGCGACCGTCATCTTGTGCAGCTCGGTGGCGCCGTCGGCAATCCCCAAGGACTCCGCGGCGATCATCATCTTGATGAACGGCATTTCGTTGGAGACCCCGAGCGCGCCGTGCAGGTGCAAGGCGCGTTGCACGACATCGTGCAACACCTGCGGCATCGCAACCTTGACCGCGGCGATATCGCGGCGCACCTTCTGATAGTCGTGATGCTTGTCGATCAGCCACGCGGTGCGCAGCACCAACAACCGGAACTGCTCGATCTGGATCCAGCTGTCGGCGATCTTCTCCTGGGTCATCTGGAAATTCGACAGCGGACCCATCCGGGTCTGGCGTGAGACCGCCCGCTCACACATCATGTCGAACGCCCGCCGGGCCAACGCGATGGTGCGCATGGCGTGATGAATGCGACCGCCGCCCAACCGGGTCTGCGCGATCGCGAAGGCCTGCCCCTCGCCGCCGAGTATGTGGTCGGCCGGCACCCGCACGTCTTTATAGCTGACGTAGCCATGAGTGGCGTGTGACTCCGTGCCGACCCCCACGTTGCGGATGATGTCGACGCCCGGTGTCTCGGCGGGGACGATGAACAACGACATCTTGTCGCGGGTGCGCGCGTCGGGGTTTGTCACCGCCATGACGATGAAAAACGTCGCGTGCCTGGCGTTGGTGGAAAACCATTTCTCGCCGTTGATGACCCACGAGTCGCCGTCGCGCTCGGCGCGGGTCACGAACAGGCCCGGATCGGAGCCGCCTTGCGGTTCGGTCATCGAATAACAGGAGGTGATGTCGCCGTCTAGCAGCGGCTGCAAGTAGCGCGCCTTCTGGTCAGCAGTCCCGAACAGGGCCAGGATTTCGGCGTTTCCGGAGTCGGGTGCCTGCGAGCCGAACACCGACGGGGCCCAACGAGACCGGCCGAGGATTTCGTTGAGCAGCGCGAGCTTGACCTGGCCATAGCCCTGCCCGCCCAGCTCTGGCTTCAGGTGTGCGGCCCACAGTCCGTGGTCTTTGACCTGCTGCTGCAGGGGCCGCAGGAGCGCCATCGTCTCGGCGTTCTTCTTGTCGTACGGGTCGAGCGCCACCAGGTCGAGTGGCTCGAGCTCGTCGACCATGAACTCTTCGACCCAGTCCAGTTTCTCCTGGTATTCAGGGTCCGTTTCAAAGTCCCACACGATGACATCTCCCGGCTCGTTTTTTCCAACGTCATAGCTCAGACTGCTACAGCCAACCCGGCGGTGAAACGAGATGACTAATCTGGCTACCGATGGCGATCCACACACGTCCCGCACGAAAAGCTGACATCACCGAGCTGTCCCACGCCCTCGGCCGGGCTTTCTACGATGACCCGGTCTCGATCTGGATCATGCCCGACGACAAAGCGCGGGCGGCGCATCTGCGGAAATTTTTCGCGACAGTCACCCGCTACCACCACCTCGCCGGCGGCGGTGCGGAAGTGGCCTGCGACGGGCCGACCATCGGCGCGGCGGCGCTCTGGGATCCGCCGGGCCGGTGGAAGCAGTCGGTGCGCGAACAACTGATGATGCTGCCGTCGTTCATTTTCGGATTCGGACCGCGGCTGACCACTGGCCGCAAACTCGGCGCACTGCTCGAGCAGATGAAGCACCAACATCCCGAGGAACCGCACTGGTATCTGGCGGTGATCGGCAGTGACACGTCCGTGCGCGGGAAAGGCTATGGGCAGGCCTTGATGCGCTCACGCCTCGATCGCGTCGACGCCGAACATGCCCCCGCCTATCTCGAATCCAGCAAAGCGGACAACGTGCCTTACTACCAACGGTTCGGCTTCGAGGTCACCGGCGAGATCGTTCTGCCCAATGGCGGCCCGACCCTGTGGCCGATGTGGCGGGCACCGAGATAGTAACGGCAATGCCTCAGCCCTCACAGCGCACATCGAGTGTGCACTGAGGGCGACGACACGCCGAAACGCGTCGCCGTCACTGCACACTCGAAGTCCTGACCGCGGAGTCAATGCGACCGTCACGTGTTTAGCGGCCCAAGCATGAGGGGACTCGAGTGGCTATGGCTAGCGACGACACCCTGAGCCCGAGTGAGTCGACCGACTCCGACGAGGTGCGAAACGACGACGGTGACATCGTCGTTGACCCGCCCGACGATTGGAGCGAGGCCGATAAGTTCGGGATGACGGCTCGCGAAGAGCGCGAGGGGGAGCCCCTCGACTACAAGCTCCTCGCCGAGGAGCCCGACGTGCCCACTGACGCGGGTCCCGCTCCGCTGCGCCCAGATCGCGTGCATCGGGGTCAGATCGACGGAGCTCCCGAGGACGGCGATTCGCTGTTCAACGTCGACGAGTGACGCGACATCGTGGTGTCGTGCAGCGTCGCACGGAATTGCATTGCCCGGTAAGGCCATCCATGTGTGGTGTTCCACTGCGAAACCATCAGGCCGACGCCGCCAAGAGCACCCAGTGTCGACCCCGGCAGGATATATCCGCCGTAGAGTTGCGCGACCCGGCTCTTCGCGTGGTCTTCGGCGTCCCAGGCTGATCCGACAACCGGCTGCTGCAGCGGCGAATCATGCACTGTGGTAGGGGATTCGACGACCCGGTATCCGAGCGCGTAATCCGAGGACACGAATCCGCCGAGAATCCATTTCTCCTTTGCCAGCCGTCGCAACGACAGCTCTCCCCACGTCTCGCCCTCGGGTGTGATCGGCGTCGGCTCCGTGCCCCACGACCAGCGACCGTCGATGCGTCCCCACCCGGAGTATCTGCGGCGATCGCCGATGTGCTCGGGACGGACCCGTTTCAGGATGATCCCTTTGTCGCGCTGAAAGCCGGTGGACACAACGTAGATCCAGCCGTCGACCGGGTCGTAATCCCATGACCAGCATTGCGCGTGACCGTTGTGCAATCCTGCCGGAAAGTTCGTGTCTTTGCCCAAGTGCCGCCACGAGATGCCGCTGTCATCGGACTGCCAGATCTCGGTCCACACCACGTTGCCGAAACCCCGGTTGACGATCGCATGCAGGTAAAGCGTGTCACCCACCCGCAGCAGGTCGGACGGGATCACCGTGCTGATGCCGCGGCGCGGCCGGCCCGACGCGACGGCGCGATGCGTGTAGCGCCAAAGTTGGTGGGCGTACTCAGGATCGGCACCACCGGCGCGGTGGTAGCTGATCGGGTGAGTGGCGTCGCCGGTACCAATGAGGATCACCGGCGAACACCAGGCGCCTTGCCCAACGCGGTTGCCCGAGAAGGTATCTCCGAATACCGACACCAGCGTCCCGTTGGGGGCGACGATCGACGCGCCCAGGTCCGTACACGTCACGCCCCACCGGTCGGTGATGCCGGGACCGGTGATGTCGGCCAGCTTGCCCTCTGTGCGACGCGCGGTAGCCAATGCGGTCAGTCCGACCACGGGGTGGTAGGTCGTTGTCGGCGTTGGCCATCGACAACGACGTCGACCCGCTCGTTGAAAAACGCGACGTGATCCCGGACGGGTTCTGCTTCGCGGAGTGGCTGGTGATACGTCCACGCGACATCCGCGGGGCCGTCCGGCACCGAGAGATACGACGCCCGGCCCTTGTATGCGCAGTAGCTGACCGTGTCGCTCGGCTCCAGGTCGACGACCACGTCAGCGCGCGGAAGGTAGAACCGCACGGGCAGCGAGGTTTCGAACAACAGCAGCGGACGAGACGACTCGGCCAGCAGCCGGCCTTCCCGCTCGAGCCGGACATGCCGGGTGCTGGCGAGGATGTCGATGCGTTTGAACGGATCACGCGGGTGGGCGACGATCGGCTCGTCTTCTTCGTTCCACTCGAAGGCGGCGAAGTCGAACGTGAGGTAGCCGGTGAGGTCCGGATCGTCCGGCCGGAAGGCCGCCGACGGGCATCGCCTCCCGTCGACGACGACGTCGAACAGCTCGCCCGTACATGTGTGCGCCGTGAAGGGGTCGGTCGGGACCAGAATCGGAAGCGCGGCGAGATCGTCGACTCTGCCGGCCGATTCCAGCCTGGCCGCGACATCGGATTCCGGCACCGCGTATGTCGGGACCACCCGCCGCGGCTCCCACACCAGCAGTCCGTTGAAGGTGTCGGCTACCGGTTCGCCGTCCAGGTGAATTCGGAGATGCTTCTCGGTGGGCTCGTAGCGCAGCGACGGCAGCGCGCTGTCGAGCAGATCTCGCATTCTGGTGCCCATTGCACCATCATCGCGCCGCGGGCTAGGACCCGGCGGTGTGCACCGACTCAACGGTGTACAGGTGGGGGTCGTAGCCGTCGGCCAACTCGGCACATTGCGCCATGTGTTGCTGGGCTGTGGCGTCCTGCAGCATCGCCTGGAATGCCGCCGCGCTGCGCCACTGCGCGTAGTTGACGACTCGGGTGCCGTCGGTGCTGAGGTGAATGTTCGCCGAGATGAACCCGTCGATGTGCTGCATCACTTCCTCGGTGGCAGCCGTCAAAAGGTCGGCGAGTTGTCGTGCCCGTTCGGGTTCCACGGTGAACACATTGATCAGCGTCGCGTGATCGGCGTGTGCGGTGATGACAGGCATGGCATCCTCCTATGTAAGGTTCCTGACAATACCGTAGCACTGATGTAAGGTTCCTGTCATGCAGCTGTCGGAGGCCGAACGCTCAGTCGGGTATCTGGTCAAACGGGTCCAGCAAGGACTGCGGCGCCGATGCGACACCGCGTTGAAACCGACCGGCCTATCCATGGCCCAGTACGCGACGTTGCGGGCGCTTGCCGAACATCCGGATGCCTCGGCCGCTGAGCTGGCACGACTGTGTTTCGTAACGAGGCAGTCCTTGCAGGACGTGCTGGCGGGATTGCGCGCGGCGGGTTTGGTGGAGACCGCCGACGCTCCGCCGCGGGGACGATCCCGGTCGCTGGCACTGACGCGCCTGGGCTCGCGGCGGCTCAGCGCTGCCCACGATGCCGTGTTCGCCGTTCAAGGGACGATGCTGCACGGTGTCTCGGCGCGCGAACAGCGAAGCGTTGCCGACGTTTTGATTCGCTGCGCCCAGAACCTGGAAGGTTAGAAAGCGTCTGATTAAGGGCTGCTGCGCCAGCCGTTGACGCCGATCACGATGAGCCGCAGCTGCTTGACCGCGGTTCGCCGGATGTCTTCGATCGCCTCGGCGCCCTGGGCGTCTTCCAGCGCCTCGGCGACGACGATCATCGAGTTGACGAACAGGGTCGCCAGCACGTTGAGGTCGTCGGTGCTCCAGGCGTTCAGCCCCGGAAACCGGGCGAGGTCGGTGGCCAGCTCCGAGGTCAGCAGGCGCAATTCGGTGCGGATGGCGTAGCGCAGCACGGTGACCCCGCTGGATCGCTCGCGCACAATGAACCGCCAGTGTTCGCGTCGCTCGGTCACGCTGGCGATAACGATCTCCACGGACGACTCGATCACCCGGTTGGGGTCGAGCTTGCCGGTACGGGCGCCGCGCAACATGTCGCGCAACGTTCGAAACGACTCGTCGATCAAGACCAGTCCGAGGGCGTCCATCGACTCGAAGTGACGGTAGAACGCCGCAGGCACGATACCGGCCTCGCGGGTCACCTCACGCAGGCTCAGGCCACTGAAACTGCGGTCGCTGAGCAGTTTGAGCGCCGCGGCGACGATGGCCCTACGGGTGGCCTCCTTGCGCTCCTCGCGCGACGGGCTCTCGCGGGTACGGCCGTGGCCTGACCGGTGCGCCCGTGAGCTAGGCATACGACTGTTCACTGTTGTGAACCGTAACACATACCCCCATAAAGCCTTGACTATCTGCGCCAATGAAGCGCACGGTATACATATGTTCACCGAAACTTTGACGAAGCGGGTACTGGGGTCTGACCTGGTAAACCTGCTCACCGGCCCGCACGGCGTCGACCGGTACACCGAGCAGGTGGACCCGACGTGGACGCTGGCCGAGGCCCGCGCGAAGGTTGTCGATGTGCGGCGAAGCACCCCGCGCAGCGTCACCCTGGTGCTGGCGCCCAACGCGGCATTCGCCGACACCGGCCAGACTCTCCGCGCCGGGCAATACGTCAACCTCAGCGTTGAAATCGACGGACGCCGATACACCCGCTGCTACTCGCCCGCCAACGCCGAGGGCTCCTCGCACCTCGAGCTGACGATCGGACATCACGACGGCGGGCTGGTCTCGACATTTCTGTACGAACGCGCGCGGCGCGGGATGGTGGTCGGGCTGGCCGGCGTCGGCGGCGACTTCACGCTGCCCGGCGGAAACGGCGAGCCGCGGCCGCGGCGGATTCTGTTCGTCTCCGGTGGCAGTGGGATCACCCCCGTCATGGCGATGCTGCGCACGCTGGTCAACGAAGGCCACGACGGCGAAATCGTGTTCGTGCACTACGCACGCAACCGCGCCGAGGCGTGCTATCGCGACGAGCTCGCCGCGATGCCCAGCGTCCGGGCGCTGCACGGCTACACCCGATCGGCCGGCGGTGATCTGGAAGGCCGGTTCGGCCCCGAACACCTGTCGGCGGCGATGCCGGCGCCGGACGCCGTATTCGTCTGTGGCCCAACCGCCTTGGTGGATGCTGTCCGGGAGCACTGCGAGAACGTGCACTCGGAGAGCTTCGTAGCCCCGAGGCTCGACCTGACCGGGGAGCCTTCTGGCGGGCGAGTCAGCTTCGCGGACAGCGGTATTGACGTTGTCGACGATGGTCGCCCACTGCTCGAGCAGGCGGAGTCGGCCGGCCTCACCCCGGAGAGTGGATGCCGGATGGGCATCTGCCACACCTGCACACGCCGCAAAACCAGCGGTGTCGTGCGCAACCTGACCACCGGTGCGGTGTCGACCGCGCCCGACGAGGACGTGCAGATCTGTGTGTCCGTCCCCGTCGGCGATGTCGACATCGCTCTCTAGAGACTCGGAGGCTCCACCATGTCGCAGCCCACGCTCACCCTCACACCCGACCAGGCCGACGCGTTCGGCCGTGAACTCGACGCCATCAAGGAACGCGTCATGGCCGACCTTGGCCAGCGCGACGCCGACTACATCCGCCGCGTCATCAAGACGCAGCGCGAACTCGAAGTGGGCGGCCGCGCTCTGCTGTTCGCCGGGATCCTGCCGCCGGCCTGGTTGGCCGGTACCGCGATGCTCGGAATAGCAAAGATCCTCGACAACATGGAGATCGGCCACAACATCATGCACGGCCAGTACGACTGGATGCGTGACCCGGCGATCCGCGGCCAGGACTTCGAATGGGACACCGCGTGCCCTGCCGATCAATGGCGGCACTCGCACAACTACATGCACCACACCCACACCAACATCGTGGGCATGGACCGCGACATCGGCTACGGCATCCTGCGGATGAGCGAGGACCAGCCGTGGAAGCCCTATTTCTTGGGCAACCCGCTCTACGCCTTCCTGCTGATGGTGCTGTTCCAGTACGGGGTGGCATTGCACGAAGTGGAAACCGAGCGCATCCGCGCCGGCGAGATCCGGCTTGCTGACAAACGGGAGATCCTGCAAGAGATCTGGAGCAAGGCCCGCAAGCAGATGCTGAAGGACTACGTCGCCTTCCCGCTGTTGGCCGGACCGTTTGCCCCGTTCGTCTTCGCCGGCAACCTGTCGGCCAATCTGATCCGCAACGTGTGGTCCTACATGATCATCTTCTGCGGCCACTTTCCCGATGGCACACAGGTATTCACTGTCGAGGAGACGCAGGGCGAATCACGCGGCATGTGGTACTTCCGTCAGATTCTGGGCTCGGCGAACCTGACCGGCGGCAAGCTCTTCCATTTGCTGTCCGGCAACCTGTCCTACCAGATCGAACACCACCTGTTCCCCGACATCCCGGCCCGCCGCTATACGGAGATCGCGCCCGAGGTTCGCGAGATCTGCCGGCGCTACGGCATCCCGTACAACGCGGGCTCGCTGCCGAAACAGTTCGGCACCGTCGTGCGCAAGATCGTCAAGCTGGCGTTGCCGCCGAAGGACCGCAGCGTCGATACCACGTCCAAGGAACGCGAGCGGGCTGTCGCCTGAGCAGCACACCGCACATCGGGCCGGGACCGTCCAGAGCGGTTCCGGTTCGACGCGTCGATCGGCTACGTTGCAAGCCATGGTTCCTCTGCCCGCCCTGGATGGTGTCGATCACAAGTTCGTCGATCTGGGCAACGGTGTGACGATCCACGTCGCCGACGCCGGACCCGCCGAGGGGCCGCCGGTGATGCTGGTCCACGGCTTCCCGGAAAACTGGTGGGAGTGGCACGAGCTGATCGGCCCACTGGCTGCCGACGGCTACCGCGTGCTGTGCCCCGACCTGCGCGGTGCGGGGTGGAGTTCGGCGCCGCGTTCCCGTTACCTGAAGAACGAGATGGCCGACGATCTGGCGGCTGTGCTGGACCGGTTGGGTGTCGGGCCGGTGAAACTGGTGGCCCACGACTGGGGCGGGCCGGTCGCGTTCATCATGATGCTGCTCCACCCGGCGAAGGTGACCGGATTCTTCGGCGTCAACACCGTCGCGCCTTATGTGAAGCGCGATTTGTCGTCGCTTCGCAATCTTTGGCGGTTTTGGTACCAGATTCCGATGGCGCTCCCGGTAATCGGTCCGCGGGTGATCGGCGATCCCAAGGCGCGGTTTTTCCGGTTCCTGGGGTCGTGGGTCGGTGGCGGATTTCAGTTACCCGAGGACGACGTCGCGATGTACATCGAGTGCATGCGCCAGCCCGGGCATGCCGTGGCCGGTTCGCGGTGGTACCGGTCATTTCAGACCACGGAGTCGCTGCGCTGGATGCGCGGCGAGTTCGATCACACTCATGTCGACGTCCCGGTTCGCTGGCTGAGCGGCACGGCAGACCCGGTGATAACACCGGACCTGCTCGATGGATATGCAAAGCACATCAGCGATTTCGAGGTCGAGTTGGTCGACGGCGTCGGCCACTGGATTGTCGAGCAACGCCCGGATCTGGTGCTGGACCGGCTGCGGGCCTTCCTCAAGCTTTGATCAGCAGCCGCAGCTAGCGGCGATACCCGAGCAGCGCGACCGATGCATCCATTGCGGGCTCGACAATCTCGCGCACACTGCGCCCGTCTTCAACTGCGAGCGCGGTGAGTTCACGAAGGCCGCTCACCAGGATCACCGCTTTCGGGCGGGTCAATGACGGTAGGCCGACCTTCTGAAAGCCAGGGCTGCCGCTGAGGTTGATCAACAGACTGGTCAACAGTTGCATGCCGCGACGCTGGAACGGCCGCGCCGCGGCGTCCAGCGACGGCAGCTCGCGGATCCAGCTCAGCGTCAGCGCCGGTCGGGACTCGATGTGGCCGACGTAGGCCTGCACGGCCTGACGGATCTGAGTCTGCCAGTCGGCGTCGGGATCGACAGCGTCGCGAATGTCCTCGGCCAGTTTCCCGACGTCGGCATGCAGCAACTCGAGAAAGCACTGCTCCTTGCTGGGGAACTGGTCATAGAACGTGCGCTTGGACGTGCGGGCGTGCCGGACGATGTCGGCCACGGTGCTGGCACGGTATCCGCGCTCGGTGATCGAGTCCGCGAGGCCGTCGAGCAGCCGCCGCCGAAACGGGTCGATGTCGGTGGGCTTGTCCGAAGCCCCAGCCGAAGCCGCGTCGTCAGCGACGGTCGTCGCCACAGCGCCTCCTCCTCGTGAAACCTGCGCGTTTCAACCCTTGCCAGCACTTGGTACCACACGGTACCGTACCGGAGAGAGTGGTGGTACGGCGCAGTACCGCAGCTCAACGCATGGGCGAGCAGACACAAAAGCTCCCGACACGCCGAGCCCGCGGGAGCTTTTACGTCTGCTCGGCGGGCTAAATGTTGGGAGTGCACAGGCCATGAGCACCGTCGAAACGCACGCGGCCCCGGCGCCGCCCGCTGTCCGGTTGCCCCCGGCCGCGCGGATCCCGAAGGCCGTTCAGGGCGTGGCATTCTCGATCTCGCGGCGATGGATCGTCCGGCAGATGGCCCGCCGCCATGGCGACGTCTTCATGCTCAATGTCCCGGTCTATGGCCCCATCGTGGTGGTGGCCAATCCGCAACTGGCCAAACAGATTTTCACCACCAGCCCCGAGGTGCTCGGCAACATCCGACCCAACCTGAGTCGGCTGCTCGGGTCGGGCTCGGTGTTCGCGCTCGACGGCGACGAACACCGACAGCGGCGCCGCCTGTTGGCCCCGCCCTTCCACGGCAAGAGCATCAAGAACTACGAGCACATCATCGAAGAAGAGACGCTGCGCGAGATCGCCGGCTGGCCGGAGGGCACGACGATCGCCACGCTTCCGTCGACGATGCGGATCACGCTCAACGCCATCCTGCGCGCGGTCTTCGGGGCCGAAGGCGCCGAGCTCGATCAGCTGCGCGAGATCCTGCCGCCGTGGGTCACCTTGGGTTCACGGATGGCGATTCTGCCCAAGCCAAAGCGAACGTATGGTCGCTATTCTCCCTGGGGCCGGATGGTCGAGTGGCGGCGCCGATACGACGTCATCCTCGACAAGCTCATCGAAGAGGAGCTCGCCGATCCGAATTTGGAGGATCGCACCGATGTGCTGGCGGTGATGTTGCGCAGCACCTACGAAGACGGTTCGACCATGTCGCGCAACGACATCGGTGATGAGCTGTTGACTCTGCTCGCGGCCGGACATGAAACCACGGCTGCCACGTTGGGTTGGGCGTTCGAACGGGTGAGCCGGCACCCCAATGTGCTCGCCGCGTTGGTCGCCGAGGCCGACACCGACGGCAACGAACTGCGGCAGGCGACGATCCTCGAGGTGCAGCGCAGCAGAACGGTGATCGATTTCGCCGGCCGTCATGTCTATGCGCCCGTCTATCAACTCGGCGAGTGGGCAATTCCGCGCGGGTCGTCGATCCTCATCAGCATCGGGCGACTGCACGCCAACCCTGATGTGTTCCCTGACCCGGACCGCTTCGACCCGCAACGCTTCGTCGGAGCCAAACCACCCAGCTTCGCCTGGATCCCGTTCGGCGGCGGCGCTCGGCGCTGCGTGGGCGCCGTGTTCGCGAACATGGAGATGGATGTCGTGCTGCGAACGGTATTGCGGCACTTCACTATCGAGACCACGACCACGCCAGGGGAGAAGTGGCATTCTCGCGGTGTCGCCTTTACCCCGAAAGACGGCGGGAAGATCATCGTCCACCGGCGACACCGTTGATCGGCACCGCAGTCCGTACCAGTTACGCGGGGTGGGCAACTAGCGGTCGGCGGCGGCCCGTCTCGGCAGTTTCCAGCCCGGCCTGATGAAGTGGCAGGTGTACCCGTTGGGGTAGTGCTCCAGGTAGTCCTGATGCTCGGGCTCGGCTTCCCAGAAGTCGCCGGCGCGGCTGACTTCGGTCACCACCTTGCCGGGCCATAGACCTGAGGCCTCGACGTCGGCGACCGTGTCCGCCGCAATGTGCTTCTGGTCCTCGTCGACGTAGAAGATCGCGGAACGGTAGCTGGTTCCGACGTCGTTGCCCTGCCGGTTCTTGGTGGTCGGGTCGTGGATCTGGAAAAAGAACTCCAGCAGCGTCCGGAAGTCGGTGCGTGCCGGGTCATAGGTGATCTCGATGGCTTCGGCGTGGGTTCCGTGATTGCGATACGTCGCGTTGGGGACACTTTGGTCGCCGGTGTAGCCGACCCTGGTGGAAACGACTCCGGGTTGCTTGCGGATCAGGTCCTGCATGCCCCAAAAGCAGCCGCCGGCCAATATTGCCTTGCTGTAGTCCGTCATTCTTCGGATTATCCCGTGTTGCAGCACGGGCTGCCAGAAGCGCCGGTCGGCGGTCGGAGAGTTGCGGCAGTTCCTCGACAAACCGCGATAGAACGTGTTCTAGTTTCTTGCGTGAAGCAGGTTTTTGCCCGCGACGAACTCGCCGCCGCGTTCGAGAGTTTCGAGCAGACAGTGGCCCGCGCGGCCGAGACCAAGTACTGGGATGACTGGGTGCAGCAGTACACCCCGGACGTCGACTACATCGAGCACGCGGCCGGCACCATGAAGGGCCGCGAACAGGTGCTCACCTGGATCCGTAAGACGATGACGACCTTCCCCGGAAGCCACATGACGGCCTTTCCGTCGCTGTGGTCGGTCATCGACGCGCCCACCGCGCGGATCATCTGCGAACTGGACAACCCGATGGTCGACCCCGGCGACGGCACCATCATCAGCGCGACGAACATCTCGATCGTCACCTACGCGGGTGACGGCCAGTGGTGCCGGCAAGAAGACATCTACAACCCGCTGCGCTTTTTGCAGGCGGGAATCAAGTGGTGCAAAAAAGCGGAGGCGCTGGGCACGCTCGACGACGACGCCGCTCGCTGGATGCAGGTATACGGCGGGACTTATGGAGGGACACAGTGAGCGCTCCCAAGCTGGTCATCGGCGCCAACGGCTTTTTAGGTTCGCATGTCACCCGCCACCTCGTCGCCGCGGGCGCCGACGTGCGCGCGATGGTGCGCCCGACCGCGAACACCCGCAGCATCGACGATCTGGAGGTCACCCGATTTCACGGAGACGTCTTCGACACCGCCACCGTGCGCGAGGCGATGGACGGCTGCGACCAGGTGTACTACTGCGTGGTCGACACCCGCGCGTGGCTGCAAGACCCGTCACCGCTGTTTCGCACCAACGTCGAGGGACTGCGCAATGTCTTGGATGTTGCTGTGGAAGCGCCCATTTCCGCCACGCTGAAGCGGTTCGTGTTCACCAGCAGCTACGCGACGGTGGGCCGTCGTCATGGCCACGTGGCAACCGAGGACGACCTGATCGACCGCCGCGGCCTCACCCCGTATGTCGAGTCGAGGGTCCAGGCCGAGGAGATGGTTTTGCGGTATGCGGCCGAAGCAGGCCTGCCCGCCGTGGCCATGTGCGTCTCGACGACCTACGGCAGCGGCGACTGGGGCCGCACCCCGCACGGGGCGTTCATCGCCGGCGCGGTCTTCGGCAAGCTGCCGTTCCTGATGAATGGCATCCAGTTGGAGGTCGTTGGTGTCGACGACGCGGCGAGGGCACTGCTGCTGGCCGCCGAGCGGGGCCGCACCGGCGAGCGCTACCTGATTTCCGAGCGGATGATCCCGCTCAAAGAGGTCGTCAAGATCGCGGCCGACGAGGCCGGTGTGCCAGCGCCACGGCGGTCGATATCGGTGCCGGTGCTGTACGGTCTGGGCGCACTGGGGAGCCTGAGGGCCCGG
>Ga0224555_1002752_pt1 | contig 19706 bp, 18 predicted proteins | sample 714S23034metaG_FD_180687 | JGI IMG/M metagenome (GOLD analysis project Ga0224555, IMG submission 180687) | Peat soil microbial communities from Stordalen Mire, Sweden - 717 S2 30-34 | ecosystem: Environmental > Terrestrial > Soil > Wetlands > Peat | place: Sweden: Norrbotten County, Stordalen...
CAGCGGCAGGTTTTTCAGACGGGCGGCGGAGGATTCACCCTCTCCTTCGAGGAGAGGGCCGGGGTGAGGTCGAGCCTGCCAACATTCCCAGCCAGAGTTTTGTCCTGCACCCTGAGAAGAATGTGCCACGAGACGGGGCTGCTTCTGGAGTCGTTACTTGCCGCCGATGGTATTTCCGCTGCCGTGGATATGATTGATCGAGTTATGGTCCCCGGTCGCGGTCGCAGTTTTTTCCCTTTGTAACCTTGGTTACCTTCTGTTTGGCTCCGAAAGACTTACAGAAGCAAACCAAGGCAACGAAGAAGAAATCCCCGCACCGGCGAAGTTTCTGCTCAAGACGCGGGATGGTGAAGGCATGCGGCGGAAAGGAGTGGGGCGTGCGTCCGCCGTCATGGTCCCTGACGCCCGAAAAAGGGTCCTCGGAAGTTGGTATTTTACTAAAAAAGAGGCCGGAGGAAGTGCATAAAATGAATTGACACCAACTTCCGATGCCTCCAATGACTGAGTGCGGATTTGGCGGGCGCGGTTGCGCGGGGGAATCAGCGCGAGGTGCGGAAGACCAGGGATCACCGTGTTCCTATGGCCCTGAATTTGGACGATGATGTTATGCGAGCCGTCAATTTCGGCGGACTGCGATTGCGCGTCTTTTCTCCCAGGCATGGCGTTTCCGTCTTTGGCTTTTCGCTATCTGTTCACTGCCGGATTGCGAAAGGAGTTTAGTGTTCTGTGGCGGCTTCGCAACGAGAAAAACAATTTTTTGGCCAAGGCAGACGCCGCCCAGAAAGACGGGTCAACAGAAGATAACGAAGGAAACGAAGAAGGCCATGGCCCTCGCGCCGGCCTTTGCCCAGTATCTCTCATAATCACGCTTGCATTCCCATCTAAGTGTGTTAGTATAGGCACGTGCAAGGCGCGTCCGCCGCCGCTAAAGCTATGGCGGACAGGCCGGAGCCTGTTCTTTGAAATATTGTTGTGGGACGGGGGAGGCAAATTTTGCCGGTCCAAGGCCACTGACGGAATCGCCGCCCAAAAGCAAAAGGCGCACAACGACGGGACGTTTTGCGCTGCAATCCTGCAGAATCACACATGACCGAAAAGAATTGGCAGAGGAATGAGAGGCAGGGGAATAACTTCAAAATGTTGTCTTTTCCCCATTCCCCATTCCTCTGCCTCTTATTCCTCTGCCAATCATTCCCTTGCCTTTCCCCTGGCAGGCCCCGCCAAAACGGTCGAAAAGGTCAGATGTTGGCGTGTTAGAGTTGCATGAAATCGAACCTAGTCTAAGCCAGTCGAAGCTAACCGAACCTTCCGCTTTTTACGGGAAAGGGCGGCAAAGCAGGCATCGTCTGTCGCCTTACGTAATGGCGTTTGTGACGGTTGTGACGGGTATGAGCCGTCACATGTGACGGGTTGAGCTTTTGTAAGTTGTTGATTATAAACACTTGTGACGGTGTGACGGCTCAAAACCCCTGCGCCCGTCAAAGCCATGAGACCCATGCGCCCAACCCACCTTATGGGTGGGCCGGCAATCGTAACGCTCATGAGTCGGGTGTAAACTCATGGGCATCGCCCTCAAAACCGCCTTGCTTGGGGCGGGCCGTTCCGTTAGCGTCCAGTTGATTTGGATGTTGTTTGGCCCGCGTTTATGGAAGATGTGCCCATACCCAGTGCGGACGCGGAAATCACCGCGTCTCCTTCCTTGCGCGTCGAGCAGGAGCGGGGCTGTCTGTCGCTTTTCTTCCTGGGTGACTGGACCTGGCGCGCGCCGCCGACCGCCTTGCCGGCGTTTGAGCAGGTCCTGGCCAAAGGTGTGACGGCGGTCTGCTGCCACGCGGAAGGGGTGAAACAATGGGACAGCAGCTTGCTGGCCTTGCTGCTGCGCTTGCGCCGCCAGTGCGAAAAGGGGCGGGTTCCGTTCCGCGCGGAAAACCTCCCGCCCCACCTCAAACGATTGCTGGATAACGCGCCCGCCATTGAGTGGCCGAAGCAGCCTCCGCCCGAGCACAGCGGCATGTTCAAAATCGCGGGGCTTCGGGCCTTGGAATTGCTCAGGGGCGGTTACCGCGCGCTTTACTTCACGGGCGAATGCGCGCAGGCACTGGTCAATGTCTGCCGCTTTCCCAAGGCCTTGCGCTGGCCGGAATGCCGTCTGATCATGCAGGAGTGCGGGCCGGCCTCGTTGGGTATTGTGGGCCTGATCAGTTTCTTGACCGGCTGCATCCTGGCCTGGCAGGGCGCCCTGCAATTGCGCCAATTCGGCGCGGAAATTTACGTGGCGGACCTGGTCAGCGTGGCTCTGGTGCGCGAAATGGGGCCGATCATGGTCGCCATTGTCCTGGCCGGGCGCATTGGCGCCTCCTTCGCCGCGCACCTGGCCTGCATGGAAGCCTCGGAGGAAGTGGACGCCCTGCGGACGTGGGGATTCTCGCCGGTCCAATTTCTAGTGGTACCCCGCCTGGTGGCCTTGACCTGCATGATGCCCTTGCTGGTGCTTTACGCCGATTTGCTCGGCATGCTCGGCGGCATGGCCGTCGGCGTCGGCGTCCTGGGCCTGGCGCAAACGGCCTTTTTAGCGGAGATATGGAAGGCGCTGCATCTGGCGGACCTGCAAGTGGGCCTGTTGAAGAGCCTGGTCTTTGCCGCCGGCGTCGCCGCCATCGGCTGCGCCACCGGACTCAAGGCGGAGAGAAGCGCCGACGGCGTGGGCGCGGCCACCACGGCCTCGGTTGTCAAGAGCATCCTGTTTATCATCGTGGCGGACGCCCTCTTTGGAGCGTGTTCCCACCCCTGACACCATGAGCGCGGCAAACAACAATGACCTTGTGGCGCGCAACCTGGATTGCGGCTATGGCCGGGAACCCATCCTGCGCGGACTGAACTTCGAGGTGCGCCGGGGTGAAATTTTCGTCATCATGGGCGAGAGCGGTTGCGGCAAAAGCACCCTGCTCAAGCATCTCATCGGCCTGAACCCGCCGTCGTCGGGCGAGGTGGTCCTCCTGGGCCGCGATTTTTCCCGCGCGCGCGGCCCGGAGCGGAATGAAATCCAGAAGCGTTTTGGAGTGCTCTACCAAAGCGGCGCGTTGTGGAGTTCGCTGACGGTGGCGGAAAACGTGGCCCTGCCGTTGATCGAGCACACGGCGCTGGACAGAAACATCATTGACGAATTGGTCATGCTCAAGCTGGCGCTGGTGCGCATGGAATCCTTTGCCTTTCTTTTCCCGTCGCAGTTAAGCGGCGGCATGAAGAAGCGCGCCGGCCTGGCGCGGGCCATGGCCCTGGACCCAAGGATTCTGTTTTTTGACGAACCGTCCGCCGGCCTGGACCCGTCGTCCTCGCGGGAATTGGACGATTTGATGAAAGGCGTGCGCGACACCCTGGGCACCACCCTGGTGGTGGTGTCGCACGAACTGCCCAGCATTTTCGCCATTGCCGACCATGCCATGATGTTAAGCAAAAAAAGCCAGGGCATCGTGGAAATCGGGCGTCCGGCCGACATGGCCCAACATTCCCCGCATCCTTTGGTGCGCCAATTCCTGAACCGGCTGCCGCGAGGCCCTGCTGAAGCGACCAGATGATATGACACGAACTGAATTCCATCCCGCCAAACTCGGCGCCTTTATTGTCGGCTCCTTGCTGCTGGCCGTCACGGCGATCATTCTGTGGGGGCCGTTCAACAGCTTATGGCAGAAGAAATACATCCTGTTCTTCGACGAAACGTCCAAGGGCCTGGACGCCGGGGCGACCGTGCGTTTGAACGGCGTGGCCATCGGCAAGGTGGATGCCATTGACCTGTTTTACGATCAAAACAACAAAGTCTTTTCCGCCGTCGTCGTGCAATTGGACCGCACCAAAGTCAAGCGCATCAGCAAGGGCGGCCAGTCGTTTGACGACATGCTGCGGAACCAGGAAATCTCGGCCCAATTGGGTATTTCCGGCGTCATCAGTTTTAAATTGGACGTGGAACTGGACGTCGGGCCGCTCAAGCCGGGGGAATACCGCGCCTGGCGGTATTCTGAATACAAACAGTACTACGGCGACGCCGGCTGGATTCCGACCCGCGAATCCACCATCGCCAAGGTGATCGCCAAGCTCGATGACGTTCTCAACAGCGAGGGCATCACCAACCTGATCGGCTCCATCGGCAGGATTCTGGACGAAAGCACCAGCAACCGCCTGGTCTTCAAGGCTTCCGCCGCCGTGGATGCCGTCCGCGTCCTGGCCACCAACGTCAACGAGATTCTCCTGACCAATAGAAACCAGATCAAGATAACCCTCAGCAACCTGGCCCAACTGTCCTCCTCCGCCGGCCCAAGATTGGACAAAACATTCCTCAAGCTGGACTCCGCGGCCGACAGCGTCGAAACCAACATGATGGCGCTTGGCTCCGGCGTTGATCTGATGGCCACCAATTTCTACGCCATCCGCACCAACCTGGACGCCCGCTCGGCGGAAATAGGCGTCCTGCTGCGCGGGGCCGCCCCCTTGCCGCCACAGGCGGCCGAAACCTTGCGCAGCCTGCAAGACACCATCGAAAGTTTGCAACGGCTTATTGACTACGCGGAACGCCATCCCGACTCGTTTTTGTGGGGGCGCGCCAAGGAGAAATAACTTATGACACCTCGACTTGTCCTGTTCTCAGCGCTGGCGGCGGGCCTGGTATCCGGCTGTTTGTCCCGCTCCGACCACACGCAATACTATCTGCTCACGACGCCCGCGGACGCGCCGTCCCAAGCCGTGGAGAGCAGCCGCGTGTTTTTGGTGGGCCTTAACATCGCGTCCGTCGAATACCTCCACACCCGGCAGATGCTCGTGCAGTCCGGCCCCAATCAGTTGCGGCTCTCGGAGGACAACGTCTGGCGGGAGACGCCCCAGGCCGGATTCGCCCGCGTCCTGGCCCAACGCTTCGCGCACAATCTGCCCGATTGCCAGTTGTGCGGCCTGCCTTTGGCCACGACCAATACGCCGGAGCTTGTCCTGGAAATCCAGTTGGGTTCCTTGCAAGGCCGGCTTCAGCCCAAGAGCGAAGCGGAAGTTTCGGCGGAAATCCGCATTTTGGACGCGGGCGGCCGCCTGTTGGAGCGGGACGAATTGCGCCAGACCGCGCCCTGGAGTCCAACGGCCCCGCCCGACGGCTACCCGGCCCTGGCCGCGGCGGAAAGCCGGGCGGCGGCGGCGCTGGCCGATGAGATTGGGCAAAAAGTTTTGGCCTGCCATCGCCACCTGTCGAAGCAATGAACTCGGCTTCGGAGACGGCCCCCGGGTTCCCTTTCTCCATTATTGAGTCCCGCGCCCGACAAAATGGCGTGCGCTAAAGATGGCTAGGCTTCGCCAATAAATGTTTAGCAGATAAATCCTAAAACCGGACAATAAATAATAAATGAGTGAAGATTTGATTATTGGAATCGCCGGCGCCGGAGGAGACGGCGTGATCTCCGCGGGTGAATCCTTGATTACCGCCGCCGCCCTGGAAGGCTACCACGGCATCATGACCAAGAGCTTCGGGTCGCAAATCCGCGGGGGCGAGGCCATGTGCCGCGTCCGCCTGGCCACCCAGCCGGTGCTCAATCCCAACGGGCCGCTGGGCGTGGCGGTGGTGCTCAACTGGGAGGATTTCCGCCGGTTTGGCTGGGAGCTGCCGGTCGAATCCTCCACCATCATCGTCTATGAAACCGACACCGGGGTCGTTCCCGACAAATTGCCCCTGGAAGGAGTCACGCCGACGGTGGTGTTCAGCGTGCCCATCACCGGCATGGCCCAGGAACACGCCGGCACGGACAAGGCCAAGAACATCGTGGTGGTCGGGTTGCTGGCGGGATGGTTCGGCATCGGACGCGAGAGCACACTGGCCGGGATTCGCAAGAAATTCGCCAAAAAAGGAGCCGCGGTTGTGGAAGGCAACGTGCGGGCGTTTCAGGCGGGATTGGACTTTGCCGCGGCGCATCCGCTCCCGCAAGACCGCAGGCTGGCCGCCCCCAAAACGGGCGCGGAAGCCAAGCTGCTGACCGATGGCAATGATATTTGCGCGGCGGCGGCGATTTTCGCCGGATGCACGTTCTTCTCCGGCTACCCCATTACGCCTTCGACGGAGATCATGCAGTTTCTCGACCGCGAAATTTGGAAGTATGGCGGGACGGTCCTGCAGGCCGAGGATGAAATCGCGGGCCTCGGCGCGGTGGTGGGAGCGTCCTTTGCCGGCAAGAAAGCGATGACGGCCACCTCCGGCCCCGGCATGTCCCTCAAGACCGAGATGCTGGGGCTGGCCAGCATTGCCGAGTTGCCGCTGGTGTGCGTCAACGTGCAGCGGGGCGGCCCGTCCACCGGCATGCCGACCAAGGCGGAGCAGGCCGATTTGTTCCAGGCGGCGTTTTCCGCGCACGGGGATTGCCTGCGGCCGGTGCTGGCGCCGACCAGCGTGGGCGACATGTTCGGCATGACGGTGGAAGCCTTCAATTTGGCGGAGTATTACCAGACCCCGGTCATCGTTTTGTCCGATCAGGAAATCGCGCAGCGCAAGGAAACCGTCGAACCAATAGATACTTCAACCTTTACGATTATCGAGCGCCGCCGTCCCACCGAGACGGAACTGGCCGGCTACGCGCGGTTCAAGCTGACGGAATCCGGCATCAGCCCCATCAGCCAGCCGGGGATGGCCGGGGGCAACTATCTGGCGGCGGGCATCGAGCACAACGAACTGGGCCGTCCCACCGCCAGCGGCGAGCTGCACGCGCGGATGAACGAAAAGCGGTTTCGCAAATTCAACCCGCTCAAGAACCGGCGCGATTTGTTCGTGGTGGAAGGCGATCCGAACGCGCCCATCGGGCTGGTCAGTTGGGGGAGCGTGGCCGGCGTGGCGCGGGAAGCGCTCCGGCTGGCCCTGGCGGAAGGGTTGCACGCCAAATTGCTCGTGCCCAAATTGCTCTACCCGGTGGCCGAACAGGTTTACCAGGATTTCTTCGCGACGGTCAGCCGGGGGTTGTTCATCGAGCAATCCTACCAGGGGCAACTCTACCGGCTGGTCCGGATGTACGTGGACCTGCCGGCTTCTGTCAAATCCATGGCCAAAAGCGGCTCCAACCCCATTCAGCCGGCGGAAGTGCTTGAAAGGCTGCGCGAAATGGTCTTCGCCTTGCAAGGCAGCCACAACCACCATCAACTTGAGCCGGCGGCCGGCTGAACCCGTGAACCTCTTAACAAAAGCATCCAACATGACCAGCCTCGAAACCATCCCGGCCAGCAAGTTCCAGCCCGGTGAATTCAAGAGTGACCTCAAACCGATTTGGTGCCCCGGCTGCGGCGATTACGGGGTCGTCTCGGCCATCACGCGGGCGCTGGCGGCCATTGGACGGCCGCCGCACGAGATCGCCTTTATTTCAGGCATCGGTTGTTCGAGCCGCATTCCGGGCTACACCACCGCCTACGGGTTTAACACCGTGCATGGGCGTTCGCTGCCTATCGCCCAAGGCATCAAACTGGCCAACCCCGATCTGCTGGTGCTGGTGGCCAGCGGCGACGGCGACGGCTTTTCCATCGGCGGCGGCCACGTGCCGCACGTCATCCGGCGCAACATAGACCTGACCTACATTGTAATGGACAATCAAATATACGGCCTGACCAAGGGGCAGTTGTCCCCCACTTCCCAGCGCGGACGCAAGACGGCCACCTCGAACTTCGGAAGCCTGGAAGCCCCGGTCAATCCGCTGCTTTTTGTCTTGGGCTACGGCGCCTCGTTTGTGGCGCAAGGTTCGCCAGCGGACATGCCCGGTTTGGCGCGCATCATCGAAGAGGGCATCCGTTTTCCGGGATTCGCCTTTATCAACGTGCAGTCCCCGTGCGTGACTTACGGCGAGGAAGATCAGCAACTCAAAGCGCAGAAGTCCAAGCTGCAAACCCTGGAATCCATCGGCCACGATCCGTCGGACCGCGCCCTGGCCGCCGAGCGGGCGCGCGAATACGGGAGCAAGCTTTACACGGGCATCCTCTATCGCGACCCCAACCCGCCGCCGACTTACGGCCAGGGAGTGGCCGAGCGCCAGCAAGCGCTCAAGCCGCAAGCCGTGCCGCGCCACGAAATTCTAAAACGGTTCATTCCGCACAACTGACAAAAGAATATGAATGCGATTGTTGAAGAAAAACAGCCCCCGGCGCTCACCACGCTGCCCTCCGACGACCTCCGCCAGATTATGTGGCGCTTTGCGGATCGTTATGACCTGCAGATGCTCGTGCAATCCGCGCGCGGCGTCGCCCGCGGGCCTGTCGCCAGGCTCGTCGCCAAGGGCGGCCGCAATTCGCACGACTGGACGCCGGACAAGGCCAGTCTCCTGGCCCATTTCGACGAAAGCGGCATCACCGCGGCGTTCCTCGATCCGGACTACGGCGGGTTCATCGCCGGGCCAAAGAACCTCGCCCTGGCGCTGATCGCGTTTGAATTGTCCTGGGTGGACGCGGGTGCGGCCACGTGCAGTTTGGCCGGCAACCTGGGCCTGGCCCCGATTCAGGAGCGTGGCACGCCGGAGCAACGCGCCACCTACATGGCCCAAGCCGCGCCGCTCAAGCCTGGAGAAAACCGCCGCCAGGTTCGCGCCGCCTTCGCCCTGACCGAACCGATTCCGTTTGTGGGCGTCGAGACGGGCATGCTGGCCGGCAAAGTGCGCATCGCCGAATGGCAGGACGGACGGGAACCACTGCTGCAAGTGGCTAAACGCGGACGCTTCATCACCAACATGGATTTCGCCAATGTCGTCACCGCCGCCGTTGAGTCCGACGACCCCAGGATCAAGGGCAGTTGCCTGGTCATTTTAGAGGAAGGCGATCCGGGCCTGTGGGATCGGGGCACCCCCACAAAAAAACTGGTTCACCAGCTTTCCTCCACCAACGATCCCGTCTTCAACCTCAAGGTGCCCGCCAGCCGTATCGTCGGCGGCTACACCATCAAGGACGGCGTCATCCTCCCGAACTACTCCCATGGCGAAATCATCGAAGCCGTCTTCCGCCGCACGCGCGTGACCGTCGGGTTAATGACGGCGGCCAAACTGCTTTCGGCCATTGAGCCGGTGATTCTTTATCAACGCCGGCGCTTTCGCGGCGGCCAGGGCGCGCCCGGCACGCCGCGTTACGAACTGGGCATCCAGCAAAAACAAGACGCCCTGCACCGTTTGGTGGATGTCTGGGCCACGGGCGAAGCCAGCGCGTCCCTGGGCTTCGAGGCCGCCCGCTTGTTCGACGAACTCGACGCGCTGGAAAAGGAAAAGGACCGCATCCTGGCCGCGAAAAAATTGACCGGCCGCGCCGCGTTCAAGGAGTTGTCCAAGGCCCAGGATGAAGCGCTGCAATGTCTCAACTCGCGCCAGCCGGCGGCCAATCCGCTGGCCGGATTCACCCAACTCGATTCCCTCGCCAACGTCCTTTGCCCCGCCTGCAAACTGTGGAACACCGGCCACGGCGCCAACATGATGCGCGAAGCCGTCAGCCTCATGGGCGGCTACGGTGTCACGGAGGATTGCCCCGGTTTCCTCGGCCAGAAATGGATGGACGCGCAACTCGAAGCGACCTACGAAGGCCCGGAGGCGGTACAGCGGTTGCAGCTTTCCATCACCATGACCAACGAACTGTTTCTCGCCCAGTTCAAGCAATGGACGGCGGATTTGAAACGAATCTCCTCCGAACGGCCCGGCACCGGCGCTTGTGCGCTGGCCACGGCCATGCAGCTCTGGCTTTGGACGCTGCAACACGCGCAATCGGCCACCGATGCCGACGGCGCCAAGCTTTACCACAAAACGCGCCAAGGGGTGACCTTCCCGCTGGCCGACGCCCTCTGCTGGTTGCTGGCCGCGCGCCAATTCATACTTGACGTCATTGAGCTGGAGAAAAAAGGCGCGGACAACCCCGCGCTGGCCGGCGGACTGGCTGGCACGGTGGCTTTCTTCACCGACCTTTGCCACGTGCAGGCGGCCCGCGCCGCGGGCGAAGTCGGACGCATCTGCGCCGAAATCGTGCATGGCTACAACCGCCACCCGGCGTGGGATGAAGCCAGTTGCCGCGCCTGTTACGGCGCGGAGGAACTCACGGCGCTGGAAGGCATCATGCCCGGCCTGGACGCCTCGGCCCGCGCCTATTCCGATGTCTCCGAACCCGGCCAGGCGCATCCGCCCAAAGCCGGCCCGTGCGTCAAAGGCGAAGGGCTGGAAGGATTCATCACCCTCCGCGCCAAGCTTGACACCTGCCTGACCGGTTGCCGCCTGGCCAAGGACCGCGCCGCCGAAGCGCTAACCACCGTCATGACGCGCGAGGCGCTGGATTATCCGGCATGAAAACCGCGTCTTCACGGAACACGGCGCGATCATGGCGGCGAATGTTCTGAACAGTCCGCGCGCGGTTCAGATGAGCGTCTAAATGTCACAGCCAGCGTCAGAAACCCCGATCATGGACCGCCCGCGTATGGACGCGGACATCGTTTGCGTCGGATTCGGCCCGGCCATGGCGGGGTTTCTCACCACGCTGTCCAAACAACTCCTCAACGCCGACGGCACTCCCGCCGTGCCAAGCGCCGTCGCGCCCGGCCTGCCGCCCCAGGTGCTTTGCTACGAACGCGCCGACGACCTTGGCTTCGGCGTCTCCGGCGTGGTCACCAAGGCGCGCGCATTGCGGGCAAGCATCCCGGATATCGAGAAAGCCGGCATCCCCATGGCCGCGCCGGTCGGCGAAGAAAAAGTGCTTTATTTGCTGGATCCCGTCGGCGCCAGCCGCCGCCCGGCCCTGCTGCGGCTGGCCGATGGCTTCATTCGCGCCTGCAAATGGGCGCTGCCTTTTGAGCGCGCGGCGCTGAATCTGCCGTGGACACCCGGCTTCCTCCACAAACACGGCGGCATGGTGCTCTCCATGGGACAATTTATGCAATGGGCCGGCGCGCAGGTGCAAAATTCCGGCACGGTTCAAATCTGGCCCGGCACGCCCGTCTCGCAGGCGCTCATCGAAGACAACAAAGTGGTGGGCGTCCGCCTGCTGGATCAAGGCGTGACCAAACAAGGCGCGCCCGCCGACGGCTTCGCGCCGGGCATGGACATTCGCGCCGCGCTAACCGTCGTGGGCGATGGTCCGATTGGCCCCATCGGAAGGCAATTGGATGACATGTTCGGTCTGCCGCCCGGCCATCACGCGCGCGATTGGGCGGTCGGCATGAAGTTCGTGGTGGATTTGCCGGAGGACACGCCGCTCAAACCGGGCACGGTGCTGCACACCTTCGGCTATCCCGAACCGGAGATTTTCGGTTTCCTCTACGTGCATCCCGACCGCGTCGCTTCGCTGGGAATCTTCGTCCCTTCGTGGTTCGAAAGTCCGGTGCGCGCGACCTACCGCTACCTGCAACATTGGATGCTGCACCCGTATCTCTGGCATTTTCTCAAGGGCGGCAAACTCCGGTCCTGGGGCGCCAAGACCCTCGGCGAATCCGGCCGCCGCGGCGAACCGCGTCTCGCCGGCGACGGCTACGCGCGCATCGGCGAAGGCAGCGGCAGCACCAACGTCCTGACCGGTTCGGGCGTGGACGAAGCCTGGGCCACCGGCGCGCAACTGGCGGAAGCCGTGCTCGAATTGCTCAAGGCCGGAAAACCTTTCACGAAGGAGAATCTCGAGGCGGCCTACGTGCAACGCCGCCGCGCCAGTTGGGTGGATCAGGAAGCCCGCGCCGCCGAAAAATCGCGCGACGGTTTTCAACGCGGCGTTGTCCCCGGCCTGCTCGGCATGGCGCTGGCCGGTTTGAGCGGCGGACGGCTTGCCCTGCCCGGCCGCCCGCTGCGGCCCTGGGAACGCATTCCCTCGCTCGAAGATTATTTTCGAGGCCGCATCCCTCCCGCTGAGACGCGGAAAATTCGCGATGACTGTTACGCCCGCGGCGTTTCCGCGCATGCCGCCCTCATGGAACGCGCCGGCTGGCCGGCCATTCCGCACGACGGCCAGTTGCTCGTCTCGCATCAGGACGCCTTGCTCATGGGCGGGAAAGTGCAGGCCCCGCAAGGTTACGCCGATCATGTCGCGTTTGTTTTTCCCAATCAATGCCAGCAATGCGGCACCAAACTGTGCGTCGAAATCTGTTCCGGCCAGGCCATCACGCCTGGCGAAAACGGCCTGCCCGCCTTTGACCGCGAGAAATGCGTCCACTGCGGGGCCTGCCTGTGGAACTGCGCCTCCCCCTCGCCGGAAAACCCCGAACGCATGGCCGTCGCCTTCCGCGCCGGCGCGGGCGGGTTGCATTCGGCCGAAAACTGATGAATATCTCGATCATTCTTGCTCATCCCAATCCTGGAAGTTTCAACCACGCCATCGCCAGTGCGGCGGCGGAGGAGCTTCGGCTCCACGGCCACCAAGCCGCGCTCCACGATCTGTGCCAGGAACAATTCCCGCCGCTTCTTCCCGCCTCCGAGTTGCAAACCCACGCCAACCTTGATCCAGTTATCCTTGCTCATTGCCGGGAAATCGTCCAGGCCGACGGCATCATTATTGTGCATCCAAACTGGTGGGGCATGCCGCCGGCGATTTTGAAGGGCTGGATTGACCGCGTGTTGCGGATGGAAATCGCCTATCGTTTCGTCGCCAATGACAAAGGCGAAGGCGTGCCCGTGGGTCTGCTCAAAGCCAGGACGGCCATTGTTTTCAACACCGCCAACACGCCGCCGGACCGCGAACAGGAAATCTTTGGCGACCCGCTGGAAACGCTCTGGAAGCGATGCGTTTTTGATTTGTGCGGCGTCAAGAATGTCCAGCGGCGCACGTTCGCCGTGGTCATCACCAGCACGCCGGCACAGCGCGCCGGCTGGTTGCGGGAAGCGCGGGCCATGGTGGCCGGGTGTTTTCCGCCGGCAAAATGACTTTGAAATAATCAATATTATGACCACCGCCTATCAAATCGTCGTCTGCGCGGGCATCGTGCCCGATCCGCTGCAAACTCTTGAACCCGTCGCGTCGCCGTCCGGCCCGGCCTTGAAAAATGAAATGATGCTGCCCGCCGTCCTTGATCCCTGGGCCAGCCACGCCCTTTACGAGGCGGGGAACCTTGCCAAAAACGCCCCTGGCAGCAAGGTCTGGCTCGTCAGCCTCGGCCCCAAAGCCAAACTTCAGCAGGTGATGATGACCGTCGCGCAAAAAGTCCCCTTCGACCTCGTGGCCCTCGACGGTCCGGCCAGCGGTTTCACCGAGGCGTCCGAAGTCGCCGCCGCGCTGGCTGGCGCCATCCAGGCCATCCCCGGCCTCGACGCTTCCAGGCTGCTGGTTTTCGGCGGCTGGGAATCCGCCTCGCGCGGCGCGGGCGTGACCCTGCAAATGGTCGGCGAGCTTATGGGCATTGTGGACCAATTCCAAGGCGTGGACCAACTCACCGTCAACGCCGACGGCTCGCTGGAAATTCTGGAGCGCGTCGAAGGCGGCAAACATCAAATCTCCAAGTGTGCCGGCCCGCCGGCCTTGTTGGGGTGGGCCACGGGAAACCTGCCCGAACCCAGGAATAATCCCCAGATCGGCATGACCAACATGCGCACCCTCATGCCGGCCTTGCAGAAATCCAAGCCGGCCAAGCTTCCCGGCCAAGGGTTGAAGTTCGTCAGCGTGACGCTGCCCAAACAACTCCGCGCCACCAAAATCGTCAAAGACAAATCCCCCGGCGAAATCGCCCAGGAAATCGTGCAATGGATCACGAAATGAGAAATCGAAAATCACACGCCCCACACCCACACCGCTAATATGGAAACCATTCTTCTCCTGGCTCACGTCGAACCCGGCGGCTCGCTCGCCACATCCGCCCGCGAAGCCTTGCACGCCGCCCGCGAATTGAACAAAGCCATCGCCGGTTCGAGTCTTTTCGTTGGATTGGTCGGTGAAAGCATTCAAGCTGCGGCCGATTCCATCGCGGCCTGTCCCGCCACAAAGTATTTCGGCGCGGTTGGCGCGGAACTCGGCCAGTCGCGCTACGCCACCGACGCGGCGGCGGCGGCGGCCTTATGCAAGGCGGCGGGGGCCACCCTGGTCGTCGCTCCGGCCACTTCGCGCTGGAATCGCGTGTTGCCCGGCGTGGCGCAACGGCTGGGCGGGCGCGTGGATGCGCACGTGACCGGCCTCGCCTGCGCGGAGGGCGCGCCAACGGCCAGCCGCTGGTACTATCGCCAGCGCATCGAAACCACCCTGGCCAGAACGCAACGCCCCTGGTTCCTGCTCATTGATCCCGGCAGCCAGACGGCCTGCGAGTGCGGCGCGGGCGCGGCGGCGGTTGAATTGGTGCCCGTGAACCTGGCCGAGGTCAGCCGGCGCACGCAGGTGCTCGGCCTCCGCGAGCCAAAAGCCGACGCGCAAACGATCCGTCCTGACGCGCCACTGCTCTTCGTCACCGGCGCGGGCTGGACAAAAAAGCAGGCCGATTGCCAGACCCACGTGCCCGAGGCGGCGCGGTTGATCCTCGATTTTCTCAAGCTGACCCGCGCTTCGCTGGGCAGCAGCAAATCCTTGGTGGATTTGGGGAGCGAAGGCCAGGCGGTGCTGCCATTCCTCTCCCACCTGAACCAGATCGGCCAAACCGGCGCCACACCGCGGCACGCCAAAGGACTGAGCACCTGTTGCCACGGCGAGGAGCCGCACACCGTCGGCTGGCGTTTCATCGGCGAGCGCCGCGCCATCAGTCTCGACCCCAATTGCGGCTGGGCGCGCGGCAAAGCCGACGTGCTTTACGTAGCCGACGCCTTCGCCGTGATTTCAAAAGTGAACGAACTTTTGGCGGCGAATCCATCCGGGACTTGATTCCCGGATTCCCGTCCCTGTTGTTTTGCCAGGCCGCCTTGACGCCCTTTCCGTAAAAAGCTCAAGGCGTGTTTAGGCGCGTTTAGCCCGACTTTCGCAACTGGAGGGCTATTTCAACTATTTTTGACCGGTTCGGGCATGGGCTTACGAGGGAACGGCGTTGATTTTGGCGCAATTTTTCGTTTGGTGCAGACCTACCCCCTTCCACAGGTGTCCGCCATTTTGGTAGGATGCGGGCTATTGTTATGGCCAAGCCTTATTTGCACTGTCACCACCGGTTTAAGAACGGCAAGGATCATTGCTATTGGAGCATCGCCGAGAAGGTGCGCACCCGCCAGGGATGGGTGCAGCGGCCTCTGCTGGCCGAAAGCAAAGACCGGGTCAACAAGGAACGCGCCATGCGGCGGCGTCAATTAAAGAAACTGGTCCAACGCCTCAAGGAGTTGGCCCAGATGGAACTGAGCCGGGACCAGTTGCTGCTCAAACTGGGGGCGGCCAAAAGCCAATATCGCGCGGCCTGGCGTCTGCTGAAAATCGAAGTGCCGGAAGAGGAATCAGCCCAGGGTCCGGCACGATTCACGTTTGCCTTGCTGCGGGACAAGCTGCGCCAGGGGCGTCGGCGGGAAGGGCGTTATCTGTTGCGGTGCAACCTCGACGCGCAAGAACAGGAGCAGGCGTGGCAGTTTTACATGCAACTGTCGCACGGGGAAGAGGCCTTCAAAGACTTCAAAAACGATTTGAGCCTGCGCCCCATTTTCCATCAGTTGGAGCGGCGGATCGAGGCGCACATATTTGTTTCCTTTTTGGCCTATTGTCTGCACGTCCATGTGCGCGCCTGTTGGAGGCCGCTGGCGCCGGGCCTGACGCCGCGCTCGTTGTTGGAGAAGTTTGCAGCCATTCAAATGCTGGACGTTCATTTTCCCACCAGCGACGGGCGCGAACTTGTTTTTTGCCGCTACACCCAGCCGGAGAAGGACCACAAGATGTTGCTGGCGCAACTGGGCTGGGAACTGCCGCCGCAATCGCCGCCGCGTATCACGCAGAAAGGCCAACTATTGCCGGAATAGCCTTGGTGCAGACCTTTTTGCCTCGAAGGCGCGTTTTCAACCACTTACGCGCTCAACCACCCTCCAGTTGCGAAAGTCGGGCTAATGGCGGCCGGGATGGTTTCCATTGGCAGTTAAAGTCTGCGATCCAACGCGCGGTTTCACCAACAAACCGGGACCACCCTGCTGTCAACAGGCGGCACAAAATACCGGCAAGGGCTTTCACCCCCGCCGCCCACTGTTTCGGTGTGCCCACGCCCCATAATCTCCTCATCAGTTGGGAGAGGTTGTAGATGGCGGCCGCCACTTGAAAGCGTTTGTTTAAGTTCTCCAAGCCCCTCAAGGTCGTGCGCCGCGCGCCCCCCGCATCCAGCACATGGGCAAAACTCCGTTCCAAGTGCAGGCCTCTTTTCTTCAGCAATTTCTTGCCCGATTCACTGCGGGCGCTCCGCCGCGCTTGGCGCACCGCGCGGGCTTCTGGCGGGGAGAGTTTCCCGAACTGGCGGTGCTTGACCGGATCAGAAATCACCGTCCTGATCCCTTCCTGCTGTAGGGGGATTAACTCCCTGGCCGCGTGATATCTTCCTCCATCATTTTGCATCTGCCACAATTGCCGCCTTGGCCACCGCTTGTGGCGATTCAACCGGCGACATTGTCAACACTGCCACAATCCGCCCGCCGCGTCCATCGTCAATCAGGACACCCCGCCAGCGTCACCAGCAAGCCCCAGGGCGGCCTTTTGGACGCCGGACGGCCAAAAAGTTGCGGCGAACGGGAAATGCATAATCTCCTTGGTTGACAGAAACCCTCTCCCGGCATTAAACCATCCCCCATGACAACTTTATCAAGCTTAACGACCGCCCAACTCCAACGCATCCTGTCCATCAAGGAGCGAATCGAAGTTCTGCAAGGCGAAATCGATTCAATCGCCGGTGGTGGTGAAGTTCCGACTCCGTCCCCGGGCGAAGCCCCTGCACCCGCCAAGCGCAAATATCACATGACCGCCGCCCACCGTCGCAAGCTGATCAAGGCTCTGGCCAAGGCACGGAAAATACGATTGGCCAATTTGAAAGGCGCAAAGGCCACACCAGAGCCGGCCAAGAAGCGAAGGAAAATGAGCGCCGAGGGAAGGGCAAAGATTGCAGCGGCTGCCCGGGCGAGATGGGCGAAGGCTAGGCTGGAGGGAAAGAAGACGTTGTGAGGTTCGAGCAATAGGTAAACATGATGACCCTATTGGGAATTCGCGGACGCAGATATCCGTTCAAGCGCTTGGAAATTGATTTCATATAGACAACACTAAAATGCGCAAATGCTTTATTCTGGCATTGCTGGCCGGATTTCTGGCCGTTCCGGCCCACGCTCAAACCAACCTGTGGCAATTGGCCAAAGACTCCGGCACCGTCCACCGCTTCTCGACGCTCTTTACTGCACAGGACGTTCGCGATTCCTTGTCGTCGGCCACCGCGAGTGACGAGGCCATGCGATGGTGCAAGGCTTCTGGTGTGACCAAGGTTTACTTGGAGGAATTCCGCGATGGCTACCAGGCGGACCACGCCACGCTGGAGCGAGCGCGGGATCATTTTCTAAAGCAGGGTTTTCTTGTTTCCGGCTGCGTGACGACCACTCGTGTCGGGAAGGCATCGGATCATTGGTCCAGTGCAATCTCCTGTTACACCGATCCCGCCACTCAGAATCATCTCCAATCGATCTTCGAATACGCCGCCGGCCTGTTCGATGAGATTATGATTGATGACTTCTGGTTCACCGATTGCACCTGTTCTAATTGCGATGCGGCACGGCGGAGCCAGGTCGTTGCCATCGGCTCGCGCACTTATCCTGTCAGCGGTGATATGTGGTCCGATTATCGCCGCGAGCTGATGCTCCACCTCTCCGAGGACCGCTTGCTTGCCGCAGCCAAAAGCGTCAATCCAAAAGTGCGTCTGATTATCAAATACCCCCAATGGTACGACAAGTTCCAGGAACGAGGCTACGACGTGACACGGGAGACCGCCGTATTTGACCGCATTTGGGTCGGCACCGAAACCCGCGACTACACCAACGCCCATTGGGGCCACACTCCGCAGTACGAGGGGTATTTTTTGATGCGCTGGCTCGGCGGCATCGGCGGCGAAAAGTGCGGCGGCGGCTGGTACGACTGGCTTGGCACGACAGAACACACTTACCTGGAACAAGCCCGCCAGACAGTGCTGGCCGGGGCCCGCGAATCCATGCTGTTCTGCTTCGGCGGGCTTCATCGTGAGACGGGGCCGGCTGACATGGAAGCATTGCGAAACAACCTACCTGAATTGCTCGCTGTCGCCCGTGAAGTCCAACGCTGCAAGCCGGTGGGAATCGCCGCCTACAAACCGCCCAACAGCAGCCCGCAGGATGAACCATACGTCTTCGATTTTGCCGGGATGATCGGTCTGCCTTTGGTGCCTTGTCATCAATTTCCAACCAATGCCCCGGCCGCGTTCCTTTCTGTTCATGCGTTGAGCGACCTCAACCTGCCATCGGAACTGGGCCCATTCATCCAAACGGGAAGGCCAGTATTATTGACAGACAGTTTGGCCCGGCGGATCGGGAATCAGATCAACCTCAAGGCGACCAATGTTTATGTTCTGAACGTGCAGTCGCATCCTGACTCCCTGCTGGCGCTGTCACAAGCGCGGCTGGATGACCTTCGCACGCCGTTGCTCAGTGCGCTCCATACGACTTTTCAAGCCCCGAACCGCGTTGCGCTGTATTTATTCTCGTCAGATCGCGGGGTGGTTCCAATATCAAGCGACTCCGAGGGACCAAGCCGGGCGGCGTTGAATTCACTCACGAACGAAGGGTGGGTGGTGGAGAACTTCAACAACGAGCCGGTCACTGTCGTTTTGAACGGGCAGAGCCTCAGCATCGCCGCACGCGGTTGGATTTGCCATTGGAATTAGCCATGAAGACCGGACGCTCTGTCCAATTCACAAAACCAAGCCTTTTTTAATCCTTCGTCCTGACCGCCAATTTAATCGTCGGCCCTTTGTGCCTCAAAACCGTGTTCCCATAGTTTTTGCGGCGGCGGCGCTGGAGCCGGGCCTCCGCGCTGAACAGGCTGCGCACCAACAACAGCCCGGCTGCGAATGCAACGAAGTCGAGCAACCAAACCGATGGATTTAATGTCCCAAGCATGGCGGCAGCTTAAACGAGCGTTTGCCGTTTTGCCAAGATGTTCGTGAAAGGGATGTTGTGCCACATGGGTTGTCGGGTGGATGCGGCCAATATAAAAACGAAACGGAGTCCAGATATTGAGCTTATCCGAACTCCGCCCAAACCGCACACGCGGGTTGGTGAGACACGCAATTATGAATAATGCAGGAAGCGTGCCGACTGCATGATTGAGTGCGGTGCCGGGCTTTGATTTCGCTCGCGGCATTGCCTGCCCGGGAGATAAAACAAACCGATGGGAGAAATGATGGCAGGTGCCAGAATTGGCACCTCCGGCAGCAAATCCTTCACGGCCGGAATCTTGCCCGATTTGCTCAAGGCAATAACCACGGGAATGGCCAGGAGCGCCAGCGCGACCGGCGCCACCAGCGACAAAAGACCCGGCATGAGGGAGGCCGGCGTGCAGCCGCAGAGAAGCAGTGAAAACAACGGGATGCCAAAATGAATTAAATGATTTGAGTGTTTGCGATTCAATTTTCCTTTCCAAAGCAAAACACCCCTGTTTGATGCCGGGGCGCTTGCTCGTTTATTGGGGTGGACAAGGCGGCGGAGACTCCAGAACTCCTGACATAGGCATCAAGCAAAATGTCCGCTTTTTGCCTCAAGAGACCTCCCGAACCGCGTAATGGAGGCGCAATCGCGAACCTGGAAAAATGGTATTCATTTGGTTGAGTTCCT
>Ga0224555_1002755_pt1 | contig 19693 bp, 15 predicted proteins | sample 714S23034metaG_FD_180687 | JGI IMG/M metagenome (GOLD analysis project Ga0224555, IMG submission 180687) | Peat soil microbial communities from Stordalen Mire, Sweden - 717 S2 30-34 | ecosystem: Environmental > Terrestrial > Soil > Wetlands > Peat | place: Sweden: Norrbotten County, Stordalen...
TGCTCGGCTTTCTCATCAAGCGCAATCTGATCACCGTCTTCATGTCCATTGAGCTCATGCTCAACGGCGTCAATCTGTCCTTCGTGACCTTCGCCCACCAATGGCACCAGGTGCGAGGCCAGATCTTTGTCTTCTTTGTGATGATGGTGGCCGCGGCGGAGGCAGCCGTAGGCTTGGCCATCATCATTGCCGTCTTTCGCGCCCGTGCAACCCTGGCCGTCGACCGTATCGACCTGATGAAACTATGAACGGACCTTACCATCTTTGGCTGATTCCGCTGCTGCCCTTCGCGGGATTCTTGATCAACGGGATGCTTGGCAAGCATTTGCCGAAGGTGCTCGTGACGACGGTCGCATTGCTTGCGCCTCTGGCAGCATTCTTGGCCGTTTTGGGGAACGCGGTAGGGTTCTTCGGCGATATGCCAATGCTGAACGTGCCGGTCGTCGAGACCTTCGGCACCTGGATCAACACAAGCGCCCTCCACGTTACCTTTACCTTCGTCCTCGACCAGCTCTCCCTCGTCATGCTCCTCGTAGTCACCGGCGTCGGCTTCCTCATCCACATCTACTCCGCCGGATACATGAAGGGCGACGAAGGCTACGCCCGCTATTTCTCCTATCTGAATCTCTTCCTCTTCTTCATGACCACGCTTGTCCTCGCCGGCAATGCCCTGCTGATGTTTGTTGGATGGGAAGGTGTAGGCCTCGCCTCCTACCTGCTGATCGGCTTCTGGTTCCAGAAAAAGTCCGCTGCTGACGCCGGCAAGAAGGCCTTCGTCGTCAACCGCATCGGCGACTTCGGCTTCCTCATTGGCATGTTTCTCCTGCTGGCCAACTTCGGCACCTTGACCTTCAGTGAGATCGCCGCCAAGCTCTCCGCGAATCCCGCATGGACCGGTGGCGTGCTCACCGTGACTGCGCTCTGTCTACTGCTGGGAGCAACCGGAAAGTCCGCGCAACTTCCGCTCTACATCTGGCTGCCCGACGCCATGGAAGGCCCCACGCCCGTCTCCGCCCTCATCCACGCAGCCACCATGGTAACGGCGGGCGTCTACATGATCGCGCGCACACATGTTCTGTTTGACCACTCGCCCTTCGCTCTCAGCGTCGTGGCCATCATCGGCGCGGCAACCGCGCTCTTCGCGGCCACCATCGGCCTGGTACAGAACGACATCAAGCGTGTGCTGGCCTACTCCACCATCTCGCAGCTTGGCTACATGTTTCTGGGATGCGGTGTCGCCGCATATTCAGCGGCCATCTTCCACCTGGTCACTCACGCCTTCTTCAAAGCTCTGCTCTTTCTCGCGGCTGGGTCCATCATCCACGGCCTCGGCGGCGAACAGGATCTGCGCAAGATGGGCGGCCTGCGCAAAAAACTCCCGGTCACTTTCTGGACCATGACCGCGGGCGTGATCGCCATCGCGGGAATCTGGCCCTTCGCGGGCTTCTTCTCCAAAGATGCAATCCTCTACGCCGCATTTTTGCAGGGAACAAGCGGTAAAGTGCTCTGGTTCGTGGGACTCGTCACTGCGCTCCTCACTGCCTTCTATATGTTCCGGCTTTGGTATCTGACTTTCTGGGGTGAATCACGCAGCCCAGAAATCCATCCCCATGAGAGCCCCTGGTCGATGCTCGGTCCGCTTGTGGTTCTGGCGCTGCTTTCGGTCTGCGGCGGCTGGATCGGCATTGAGCGCTTCGGTGTGTTTCTCGCACCTTCAGTTGGCGCAAGTGCATCAGACGCGGGTAGCGCTCAGCTTGAACTCATCCTCAGCGTAGCCGCAGTCGCGGTGGCACTGCTTGGCTGGTACATCGCGTACATCTTCTATCTGCGGAAGCCTCAGCAGCCAGCGGAACTCGCCGCAACTCTGCCCACCGGCTACAAGATTCTTTTCAACAAGTACTACGTCGACGAGTTCTACGGCGCAACCGTCGTCAAGCCGCTGTTCGCAATCTCCACCTATGTCCTCGGATGGGTTGTCGAGAAAGCCATCCTCGGCGGCGCAACCTGGTTGCTCGGCGGCATCGCCACCTTCTCTGGAGCACTCCTGCAACGCTGGCAATCGGGCAATCTGCGCTCCTACGCTGCGTGGCTGGCCGCGGGCGCTGCCGCAGTGTTGCTCTTCGTCGTCGTGCCGTGGCCCACTGTGCTGGCAAATCTTGGAATTCACTTCACTCTGGCGGGGCACTGAGAATGGACGCGATCAACAACTCGATTCTCACGCTGCTTCTCCTCGTACCGCTTGCCGGCGCGCTTATGGTGGCGATCGTTCCCGACCGCGCCAAGCTGCCAAACTGGATCGCGCTGCTCACCACTCTGGTCAGCTTAGGGCTGGCCCTCCATCTGCCGTTTCACTATGACTTGGCGCAGGGCAGCTTTCAGTTCGTCATCAATAACGCCTGGATCGAAAGCCCCGCGATCTTTTATCACGTCGGCGTCGATGGACTGAGCCTTTGGCTGGTCGTCCTCACCGGCCTACTTGGGCCCATCGGCGTGCTCGCCAGTTGGAACGCCATCAACGAGCGCCGCAAGATATTCTTCGCGCTTTTCCTCGTTCAACAGACCGCCATGGTCGGCGTCTTTATCTCACTCGACCTCATGCTCTACTACGCCTTCTGGGAACTGTCCCTGGTGCCCATGGCCATCCTCATCGCCATGTACGGCCGCAAGGACGGGCCCAAGGCCGCGATGAAGTTCTTCCTCTTCACCTTCATCCCCTCGGCTCCGCTCCTGGTCGCAATCCTGTGGCTCTACTCCAAAACCGGCAGCTTCGACTTCGTCACCCTTCACAACTCGATTGCTCTTGGGTTGATTTCAAGCGGCCCACTGTGCTGGGTAGCACTGGCGTTTCTCTTCGCCTTTGCCGTCAAGGTGCCGGTATTCCCGCTCCACGGCTGGCTCGCCGACAGCTACAGCGAAGCGCCGGTCGCGCTCTCCATGGTCATCGCCGGCAAGCTCGGCCTTTACTCCATGCTTCGCTTCCACATCGGCCTCTTCCCTGCGCAAGCCAAGGCGCTGGCTCCCTGGCTCATTGCGCTCGCCGTCATCGGCATCCTTTACGGCGCGTGCCTGGCCCTGGTGCAGCGCGACTTCTGGCGGCTGCTCGCCTTTGCCTCACTCAGCCATCTCAGTCTCATCGTTCTCGGCATCTACGGCTTCACGCTCACCGGCACAACCGGCGCGGTCTACCAGATTCTCAACCACGGCGTGATCGACGGCGCGCTCTTCATGCTGCTCGGGATTCTTTACGATCGCTACGGGACCAGCGAGATCGGCGTATACGGCGGCCTTGCTAGCAAGCTGCCGCGCACCGCTACAGTGTTCGTGATTGCCTCCCTCGCCATGATCGGCCTGCCGTTGCTGAACAACTTCATCGGCGAGTTCCTGATCCTGTCCAACACCTTCATTGGCGTGAGCCGCGGCTGGGCGATTGCCGCCGCAGTGGGCGTCATTCTGGGCGCTGCTTACATGCTCAGCCTCGTGCAGCGCATTTTCTATGGGACAGAGAGCGCGCTCGTAACATCCAAGCCGCCCGACGATCTGCATTTTCGCGAATTGATTGTGCTGTGGCCACTGGCCGTGCTGATGCTGGTCATGGGCGTGGTCCCGTCTCTGTGGCTGCCAACCATCGAGCAAGGCGTACGCCCGCATCCTCAGCTCAACGTGCGATACGACCATGTACTAACCTACGTCATTCACATTCAGGGAGGCCAGCGGTGAATCCCGTTCCCGATATCTACCGCATCCTCCCCGAAGTCATACTCACGCTGACCGGCGTTGCCGTCATGCTGATCGACGCCTCGCTGCCGCCCGCGCTGCCACGCCGAAACCTCGGCTGGATCGCCGCCATTGGAACCACCGTGGCCCTCTGGGCCAGCCTCTGGCAGCTCTCTCTGCCCCAGGGCACTGGCTTCTTTGCGACCGTCGAGACCAGCGCCTTCACCATCTTCTTCCACGTTCTCATCTGCGGCATCGTGCTGGTGGCCCTTCTGCTCTCCCTCGATACGCTGCCTGAAGACAGCCATCACCAGGGCGAGTACTACGCGCTGATAGTCTTTGGCGCGGTCGGCATGTGCCTGCTCACCGGCGCGGTTGAACTGCTGGTAGTCTTCATCGCCCTTGAAATCTCCTCCATCTCCACCTACATTCTGGCCGGCTACCGCAAAAATACGGCCCGCGGGCCCGAAGCATCCATCAAATACTTCCTTCTCGGCTCCTTTGCCACCGCTTTCCTTCTCTACGGCGTTGCGCTCACCTTTGGCGCCACAGGCACCACGCAGATTTACGAAATTGCCCGCCTCGCACCCACGGCACAGAATCATTCGCTGATCCTGGCTGGCTCCGCGCTGATGCTGGTCGGCATTCTCTTCAAGGTATCCGCGGCGCCCTTCCACGTGTGGACGCCCGATGTCTACGAAGGCGCGCCGTCACCGGTAGTGGCTTTGCTCTCCACCGCGCCCAAAGCCGCTGCCTTCGCTTTGCTTCTGCGCGTCATCTATGAGATATTCCCTTCACTCCACGGCCTCTGGGCGCCGCTCATGTGGTTCGTGGCCGTGCTTTCCATGACCGTGGGCAACCTGGCCGCACTGCGCCAGGAAAACGTGAAGCGCATGCTCGCCTATTCGGCGATTGCCCACGCCGGCTACCTCCTGGCCGCATTCGCAGGCCTTGGAACCACGGGCATTGCCGCCGCCAGCTTCTACATTGCCGCCTATGCGGCCATGAATGTCGGCATCTTTGCCGTAATCACCCTGGTCAGCGGCTACGACGAACAGCTACCCTTCGTCCAGGATTTCCGAGGGCTGATCTTTCGCTCGCCTCTGCTCGGCAGCCTGCTGATCTTTTTCCTGGTTTCGCTGGTCGGCATCCCCTTCACCGGCGGATTCTTCGGCAAGTTCTACTCCTTTACCGCGGCCGTCGGTGGAGGAGCAATCTGGCTGGCCATCATCGGCCTGCTCAATTCAGGACTGGCCGCAGCGTACTATCTGCGCCTCGCGCTGGTTGCAGTGCAGCGTCCGTCCAACAACCAAGGCGATGATACGGGTCCCGCACCCCATGTCGGCGTCGCTGTCGGCGCTGCCCTCCTGCTTGCCGTCGCCGCCACGCTGGTCCTCGGCATTGCCCCCGGAGAAGTGCTTCACGCCGCGGACAACGGAGCGCACACGCTGCAAGCGCCGCCTCAGGCCGACACCCCCTCGCTCAATGCCGATCCGCCACCAGCACGCTGACAGAGCCGGCTCTTTCCGCTTCCGCCAACGGCTCCATCAGGCTCCGGTAATAGTTCTGCGTTAGCAAGAGTACGCGCCTGTCCTGAAAGTGCTCCAGAATCCACGCCCGCGCCGCCATCCCCATCCGCCGCCTGCGCTCCGGATCGCCCAGGAGCTTAAGAACCGCCTCCGAAATCGCCTCCGCGTAACCGGGCGGAATCAGCAGTCCCGTCACCTCAGGCACCACGGCATCGCGCGATCCAGTGCAGATTGTAGCGATCACCGGAATCCCCGTGGCAGCGGCCTCCAGCACCACATTAGGAAACCCCTCCCGGTACGTTGGCAGCACCATCACGTCCATGGCACGGTAATAGGAAGATGTGTCCTCGACAAATTCCGTGAAGTGGATTTGCGAATGTATCTGGATGCGTGAACGCAATTCGTCGTCCAGCGCGTCCTCAGCCTTGTCGAACCAGCCCACCAGCAAAAGGCGCGTGCGTGGCGCCGCAGTCAGAATCATGTCGAAGGCATCCAGCAACTCCGGCACGCCCTTGTCGCGAGTTAATCTACCCACGAATCCGATCACGGGAGCGTCAAGCGGTATCCCCAGCCGTTCTCGCACTTCGCTCGGCCCCGGCGAGAATCGCTCCACGTCGACGCCGTTCGTACTCCCGTCGCCGAGCAGATGCAGCTTTGCCTCCGGCGCAATTCCCAGCGCCCGCGCTTCTGTGCGCAGGCTCGCGCTGTTGCACAGCACCACATGCGCGCAAGCAGCGGTCACCTGTTCTGCCAGCAACAGTATCCGGCGCTTAAACCCCGTGCATGTCTCCAGTTTGAGGCCGCGCAGCATGTAGATGCGCCGTGGCACGCCGCAGAGCATTGCCGCCAGCGTTCCCAGCAGCCCCGCCTTGGGCGTGCTGAATTCGGTCAGGTCCGGCCTCAGCCGCCGCAGCAGCATCCAAAGCCGCAGCAGCGATACAGTATCCGCAAACGGCGCAATGCCGCGTTGCATTGGCAGCGCAATCCGCTCTACCCCTTCGCGCTGAGCCGTCCTATCCAGCAACTCGCCGGGGCTTGAGACCAGTGTCACTCGAAAGCCCGCCTCGCGCAGTGCGCGCAGCCGCCCGGTGAGTGTCAGGCAAGTCTGACAATGCGTGATGCCCACAACAATATGAGGCGGCAGCGTTGACCGGCGGTTCAGCTCGGAAACGAGTCCAGGAACTTCAGATGTGAACATAGGCCTGACCGCACTCCCTGCAATTCACGGACAGCTCTCTGCATCCGTCCGTAAACATTTCCCAACGCAGGGGTCCAGAACGATCATGCTTTCGCCGATGCACCTGGTAAGGAAGACACAACTACGCATTGCCCCGAGGAGAGAATATCCGCGGGAGTCGTTTTGAAGTCCTTGTACGGGTTGTTAGTGAGCAAAACAGAACTGTATCACTTCGGCACAGTGTGAATGCGTGACAGAGGCAACACGAAAGTATCGAATCACTGCCCTATACTCAGTTTTCTGTGGAAAAGCTCATAATGCATAGGCTCAAGGTTCTCCTATTGATTCCACATCTCGGCGGCGGCGGCGCGGAGCGAGTCACCGCCCACTTGGCGCGCAATCTTTCGAGCACGAAGTATGAGCTGCATCTCGGACTCATCACCCAGGCGGATGCTGGCCCGGAAGTTTTTCCACGTTGTGTAAATCTTCACGCGCTCGGTCGATCCAGAGTGCGTGCCGCTGCCATTCCACTGCTTCGCCTGATCCGTCTGCTTCAGCCGGATGTGATCCTGTCCGGAATGGCCCATCTGAACTTTCTGGTCTTGATGATGCGCCCATTCCTACGGCGAAACACATGTGTCCTGGTACGCCAGAATGCGTCCATCTCTGCTTCTCTGGCCTTTGCCGAACTACCCATTGGTACGCGCATCCTGTATCGCCTCTTCTACCCCAGGGCCGACCGGGTGATCTGCCAGACGCCAGCCATGGCTGCGGAACTTGCTGCACAGCTCGGAATCCCCACGCTGCGCCTCGCTGTGTTGCCCAATCCGGTGCAGGTTGAAATGCTCCGTACCTCACGCGAAGATGCCCCAACTCAATGGTCCGGCGCAGGCCCGCATCTGCTCGCCGTCGGCAGACTCTCGCGGGAGAAAGGCTTCGACCTGCTGCTCAATGCGTTTGCAAAGGTCTGCGAAACGTTCCCCAATGCCGATCTGGTCATCGCCGGCGCCGGTCCGGAGCATGCGGCTCTGCAAGCTGAGTGTCGCAGGTTGGGGTTGGCAGCCGCCGTGCGCTTTGCGGGTTACGTGGACCACCCACACAGTTACTTTCCGGGCGCATCGGCATTTGTGCTTTCGTCTCGCCAAGAGGGCTTGCCCAACGCACTGCTGGAAGCCGCGGCCGGCGGCCTTCCCATCGTGGCCCTGCCGGCCTCTGCCGGCCTGAAGGATCTGCTTCGAAGCCAACCCGGCGTTTGGCTGGCGCAGGAAGTCTCGTCCGAAGCGCTTGGTTCCAGCCTGCTATTAGCCCTCAAAGCATTGCGGCCCTGTCAGCGGTTCGAACACGCTTTCGTCGAGCAGTTCCGAATGGACCGCGCGATCCATGCCTATGAAGAGCTGATCGACTTGGTTTTCAAAGAGGGTGCCCGATGAGACACATTGCCCTCATCATTCCCGGTCTCGATCGCATTGGCGGCGCGGAGCGCCAGGTGATCCTGTTGGCGCATGGGCTGTGCGCACGCGGATGGCGGGTCAGCGTGGTCGCGCTTTCGGGCGCGGGAGGCGATGCAGCTGCCCAACTGACCGCCTCGGGTGTCGCCTTCCTGAGCCTCAGCATGCGCAAGGGTCTCGCCGATCCGCGCGGATGGATGCGCTTTCACCGCTGGCTCCAGCAGGAGGCGCCGGATGTGGTCCACGCTCACCTTCCGCACGCAGCCTGGATGGCGCGCTGGTCGAGGCTGGGGGCGCCCGTGCGCGTAGTGGTTGACACGCTGCACAGCTCCTTCACTGGCACTCCAGGCCGGCGCCTTGGCTATCGCGTCAGCGGCTGGCTTTCCGACCAGGTCACCGCCGTCAGCCACGCAGTGGCGGATGCGCACCGGTTGGCCGGGATGGCCGGCAGCATCGAAGTGTTTCCCAACGGCGTCGATGTTGCGGCCTGGCGGCCCAATGCCGCAATTCGGACTGCGCTTCGCCGCGAGCTTGCGCTTGAACACGAGTTTATCTGGTTCGCCGCCGGACGTCTCGAACCGGTAAAGGACTATCCCACGCTTCTTCAGGCGATGGCCGACCTCCCGGAGTCAGCGCGCCTCATCGTTGCAGGCAGCGGCCCGCTTGAGATTCAACTCCGCCAACTGTCAACGGAGTTCGGCCTCGACTCACATGTGCGCTTTCTCGGCTTTGACCCGAATATCTTGCGCTGGATGCAGGCGGCCGATGGATTCGTTCTCTCCTCGCGCTGGGAAGGGCTGCCGATGGCCCTGCTTGAGGCCGCGGCATGTGCCTTGCCTGCTGTAGCAACCGATGTTCCCGGCACGCGCGAGGTCGTTGTCGATGGCGACACCGGGCTGCTTGCCCCGCAAGGCCGTGCGGCGTCCCTGGCGGGAGCGATGAGCTGGATGATGAATGCCTCGGCCGAGGAGCGCAAAGCGATGGGCGTGCGCGCGCGCCAGCGTGTAATCGATCATTTCGGCCTGGAATGCGCGTTGAACCGCTGGGAGGCGCTCTACGCCGACCTGCTCCAGCGAAATCGAAGGCCGACGCGTTTTGCGCGAAAACGCATGTGAGAACGCCTATTTCGTGCAGACCTTTTTCATCTGCCGTCGCCATCGCTTCCTGAACCGCGAAGACTGCACGCGACCCAGCATCGCCGCGCCCGATACCCGCTCCATTAAACTCAGCCGCATCGGGTTCCATTCGCGCTCCACACGCTCCACTGAAGTGAACTGCGCCGCATGAACTTCAAGGAAATCGCGTACCTCATCCACCAGCGCGTCGCCGGCTGCATTGCTGTGGATACAAATGGTCCAAAGACCTTTTGATTTCTCCACCGGCGCCCAAAGCTGTTGCGGAATCCAGATTATTCCGTCGCGCTTGAAAGGAACACGCGCAAATCCGTCAGAGACCAGCCCAATTCCTTCTTCGCGTAGTGCCAGCAGCGTGGCATGGTCAAAGCCGTGGCGTGGCGCAACAAACACACGCGGATTCAACCCGTGACCGCGCAGGATCTCGAGACCCGCGTGAATCCACGCCCGCTGCGTCTCCTTTGGCACGCCGGAAAACTCCGAATGCCGATGCAGCGGCACAAAGCTTTCTCCGCTGCTCTTGCAAACATGCCGGTAACCATGCAAAGCGATCGTCGCCCCCGCGGTTTCCATCGCGCGCATTTGCTCCCAGAACGCAGGGTCCGGCCGCGAAACATTCAGTTCCCGATCCATGTTGTCGGGAACCACCGCAAGAATCGGGCGAATGCCGAACTGCTCGATCAGCGGCACAAAACGCTCCCACCGCCGGCGCAAGAGGGTGGGACAGAGATCGTCGAAGCGAAGCAGATACTGCGCCGTCACGGGCATCATGGTTGTTCCTCACGCGGCAAAACCCTGGCGGTCCAATACCAGAGAAAGAAGAATGTACTCACGGTCCAGAGAGAAGTGGCCAGCGCGATACCGGCCACGCCATACCAGCGCATCAGAATCAGGTTCAAGACAATATCCAGAACCAGATTCAACACGCCGCAATACAAAATGAGATCCGTGCGCCGCATGGCAATCAAAAAGCGGTAGAAGACCCGGCTGGATACAAAGAAAGGAATTTGCATGGCGTACATGGCGAGCACCGGCGCAACCACGGCCGCATCGTGCGGACCAAACGCGCCGCGCTGGAATGCAATGCGGATCAGCAAGTGCGATCCAGCGATGAGCACCACCGCGACAGGCGCTGACACCAGCGCGGTCAGCCGCACCCAGGTCCGCAGGGTTCGCCGGCAGCTGGTCCACTCCCGCCTGGCAATCATGCCGGAAAAGTAAGGCGTGACAGCCGTAGAAACCGCCCCGGCGAGCAGCCAGAGCACTACGCTCACAAAGCGGTTTGCGTACACCAGTGCGGAGACGCTGCCCGCCGGGAGCATCGCGGCCATCGCCTGATCCACCAGCAACCCACTCGACGCCACTGCTCCGCTCAGCAGCACCGGCCCGTACTGGTGCGCCACTTCGCGCGTCGCCTCGGTCATCCCATACCAGCGCAGGCTCAGGCGATAACCCTGGGCGTTCATCATCCGCGTCACCACCGCCGTGTGAATGAGCGCGCCCGCGAGCGTCGAGTAGACCATCGCCCAGATGCCGAAGCGGCCGTTCAGCACCAGCACACCCACGATGATCGATATGGAGATCGTCGCCGGAGCAAGTGCAGGCCACGCAAACTTCTCGAAAACATTTAGAACGGCGGTACAGTTGGTGGCGATTCCGGTCAGCAGCACCACCGGCAGCAGGGCATAAAAAAGCCGTACCGAAAGATCCAGCTTTGCCGCTGGAAAGCGCGACGCAATCACCGGAAAGAATTCTCGCGCTGTCAACGCCATGCCAGCCGAGGCGGCAATGAGCAGAACGCACATCCACAGCGTGGCATTCGACAGCAGCCGCTGGGCGCTCTCGTGGCCCTCCCGTTCCCTCACCCGGATCAGCGTGGGCACAAGCGCCTGGTTCATCGACTCGGAGATCAGGTTAATCAGCAGTCCGGGAATGAGCGCTGCCGTGAGAAATGCATCCATGGCGTCCGATCGGCCATAGACCCCGGCAACAGAAACCTCCTTCAACGTTGCGACAAGCTTCACCAGAATCCCGGCCGCCGTAACCGATGCGGCGGCGCGAAAGATGCGCCGATTGACGCTGGCGCCGTTGAAGAGCTGTCCGATTTTGGCGATGGTTGACATGGGTCGGGCCAGCCGCCAATCTACAGCGCAGGATGTGCGGCCGGCGCGGGCCCTGCCAACGCAGCCCCAGAAGGATGGGTGCGGTCCGCGAAACACGCAGCCAAACGTTGTGGTTCTTCCCTGGCCAGCCGCCCGGCCAGTGCAATCGCTCCCAGCAGTAGCCAGGTCGTGCGGCTCTCCTCCACGGTGGCCACAAGCGATGTGAGTGCCCAGACCGACAGTGCCGTCGCCAGCGCCAGCAGCAGCGGCCCGCGGGTCTGCAACAACCCCCACACTGTCGCGGCCACAATGCATGCAGCAATGAACAAGGCGCACAACCCTCCACCCACAAGAATCGATAGCACGCTGTTATGCGCTGTATCCTGCGGATTCATTCCCGCGGCGGCAACAAATGAACCGGCTCCCGTGCCCAGCCACGGAGCTTGCACAAACGCATGCCAACCCGCGTCCCAGATATTTAGTCGCTGGTTCAGGTCTCCGCCTGCCATCTGTGCGGGAATGGTTGTCAGTCGTTCAAATGTCTCATGGGGAACACCGAACCAGAGAACAAAAGCGATCACCGGCAAAACAAATGCCGCGGCCATCATTGCCCGAGTAGGCCTGCGCAAAAACAGCAGCGCACTTCCCGCCAGCGCTACCAACGCCGCCAGAAATCCGCCGCGAGAGGCAGTCAACAGGACGGCAACCAGGCCCAGTGGCAAATAGCCGAGCGCCAGTACGCGAGCCGGCCAGCGCGGCTCGCAGTTCACCAGTAGGGCCGCCAACGGAATTCCAATATCAAGAAAGCGGGCAACGTCGTTCGGGTCCTGTCCAACTGCAACAAAGCGAGTCTGGCCCGCCGCCATCGCTTCCGCCGATGCGAGGTTAGCCACAGTCAGCGCGGCCAGCACCCACGATCCGGCAACGTAGGCGCGCAGCAATGCGCGCAAGTCACGCGGGCTTTCAGCAAACTCCCATATTAGCCAGACAATCATCATCTCCTGAAAATAGCCGCGCAGCCTCTCCAGGGTTGCATGCTGATCGATGGCCCAGAAATACGAGCAGCAGAACCAGAGGTAGAAGACAAGCACCACCCACTGCAGGAGCCCAGGAGTGCGCAGGCGCCCGGAATGCAGAATGGCCGGAATCGCTACCAGGAGCAGCAGCAATCCAATGATGCGGGCAACGTTGCCGAGTGGTTCGCCGGAGTCGAGCGAATACTCCCATGGAATTGCAAAGGCGAACAGCAGCAACAATCCCCACGCAAGCTTTCGCATTCCTAAAACCTCTGCGAGTAAACCAGCCCGGCGTAGATGGTCACGCCGATCGCCGATTGGATGGCTGACTCCATCGTCTTGTTCATCAGGTTCTTGGCCATCGAGTCGGGCACGTACAAAATGTCATGATCGTGAATTGGCTGGTCAGGATCCTGCCCATGCAGCATGCGCCGCAGGTTCAACGTGGTTAGCGTGCGTCCGCCTTTTTGTTCGCGAATCAGCAGCGCCTTTCCTGCGGCTGCGTTTTGCGTCGGACCCCAGGCCAGCGAAAGCGCCTGAACCACCGTCAGCCCCTGCGCCGGATCGACTGGAAATCCACCCGGCCGAATCACATCGCCGACCACGTACACCAGCCCTGCGCGGCTCACCTGCACCGTGTCTCCAGGCGCAAGTTCCGGATTGTGATCTGCGCTGGTGTCGGTACCACTTGGGTCCAGCACCACCGGATGCGGCGTATTCGGTTCGCTGCGATGGAAGATATTCACCAGTGTTCCGGCGGCTGGCGCGACTCCTGAGGCAGCGGAGATCAGGTCCAGCAGGCGATGGTGCAACGTAAATGGATACACCCCCGGACGCGTCACTTCCCCCAGAACGCTCACGTCCTGGCCGGCATACGCCGTCACCAACACCGACACCTGCGGATGAAGCAGCATTCCCTTAGCCACCAGCGCCGCTTCCACCGCGTGCGCCGCCGCCCGTTCATCCATGCCGCCCACCTGCACCTCGTCAATCATGGGAAGCGTGACGGTGCCCGCCGCGGACACACGCACCGCCGAATGAAACTCCGGCGTGCGAAACTCGCTCACATCCAAAAAATCACCTGGCCCGATGGGAGCCGGCATGGGCAACGTCGCCTGCGCTGTGCCCGGCGGCAACTCAGCCTGATTCGCTTCATTCCAAATTGGAGGAGCTTCTTTCGGGCTAGGCAGCGTCCGAATTTCCTGCGTTTGCGGAAACTTCACCACGCCCGACGGAAGTCCTGACGTGTTCGGTGTCGGCGCCTGCCCCCGCGCTGCTGCGCCGGCCAGGACCACCACCAGCAGCGCCGCAACCGCGCCTTTCCCGGAGCGTCCAAGCGAATCCATCATGAGCGCGCCTCCCACAGCCAGCCATAGGCTGACAAACAACGTAATCGCCATATAGAGCGGCAGGTCCGGCGAAACCGGCTTGACCGGCTGCCGCGCAAAGTCCACGACCGAGATGCTGGAGCCATGGACGCCCGCCGCCATTCCCGCCTCCTCCACCTTCTCGAGCACCCGCATATAAACTTCGTGACTCGCGTCGGCCTCGCGGCGCATAACCTCATACTCGGCGGAGGCCTCATTCAGCTTCATTCCCTCCGCGGTGTGTTCTTCCAGGCTTTTGCGCACTAGCTCTTCGCGGTCCACCGCTGTTTGCCAAGCCGTCTTGAATCGCTCCACAAGCTTGCTGTCCTCAGCCAGTTTCTGCTTGTCCAGGTTCTTCAACTCGCTGCGAATCTCCACGACACGTGGAAAATTCGGCCCATGCTCCGCCGCAAGTTGCGCGGCCTCCAGCTCCAGTTCGCTTTGCTGCGCATGAATCTGTTGCAAAAGCGCTGTCGCAAAGCCGCCGCTTTCCTCCTGCAACCGGGGGTCGGAAGCGATCACAACCTCCGGATCGCCTTGCGATGCGGAACGGTATTCAGCCTCGCGCAGGAGGCGATCGGTAGTGGCGGCCACCAACTGCCGTCCCAGTTCGTCCACCTCGAGTAGGGCCGTCGCATGCTGGCTCTCGCCCGGTTGGCCATTTGCCAGTGTCTCCGGCGTGCTCAGAATCCCGTGATCGCGCTGAAAAGCCGCCAGACGCTGCTGATCCTGCTCTCCCCGTGCCTTCAAATCCTTCAACTGGCTCTCCAGCCAGCTCACGGCCTTACTCGTCGCCTGCACATGCGACTCGCCTTCCTGCTCCCCATACGCGCGAATCAACGCGTTCACTACGGCAGCCGAAAGCGCCGCGTCCCTGCAGCGAAATCGAATCTGGATCAGCAGCGTGCGCGGAAGGCTCTGCACCTGAAGACGCCTCTGAAACCGCTCCAGCAGCCACGCCTGCGCCGCGGCATTGGCTCCATCGTCCGCCGGCGCTTCGGGGCGAAACTGCGGAAAGCGTCCGGCAAAATTGCCCATGAATCCCGGCGCTTGGTAGAGCTTGAGCCTCGTGATCACGCGCCACGCCAGTTGGTCGCTGCGAAAGACGTTGGCCAGCGTCTCCAGTTGCATTGGCGCGGAGAGAATCGACGAGGATACCTGGGGCTCGACCTCATCCATGCTTAGGGACGAAGCTGGCGACGTGCGCAGTTCCACCCGTGCGGTCGCTTCATATTGATTGGGAGCGATCAGACAGTAGAGCAGGCAGAGCAGCAGCAATCCGCCGACCACAAGCGCAACCAGTTTGCGCCGGCGCACCAGAATCGCCCAAACCTCGCGCAGAGATGTTGAGGATCCTTGCCGGCTGACCCCGGTCCCGGATCTCTCAGTCCTGGAACCGCCATCCTCTTCATGCGGCAAATCGTTCAGGCGAGCGGAAACGTTCGTCACGGCGCGGGAACCTCACACCCATGAGCCCTCGCGCAGGACTACCGCCCCTATTCAATCCAAAAATACGCTGCGGAGAAATCCCCAGCAGTATTTCAGACCTGGGACCGAAAGTTAGTGCGTTCCATCACATACCAAATTGAACGGATTCACCGGGGTCGTTGACCCGGATTCAATTCATTCCTCCGCCCGCCCGGTACCATTCAACGGTACGGCGTAACCCCTCCCTGAAATCGACAATTGGCTCGTAACCGATTAGTTCCCCGGCCAGTCGAATGTCCGCCAGCGAGTCGCGAATGTCCCCGGCGCGCTGGGGCGCGTATACCGGCTTGCCCTTGTAGCCGGTCAATTCGCACAGCAGCGCAAACGTCTCGTTCAGCGTAAAGCGTTTGCCAACTGCAATATTCACCACCGAGCCGGATACCTCTTGCGCCGGCGCTTCGGCTGCCAGGAGATTGGCGTGGACCACGTTGTCGATGTAGGTAAAGTCGCGGCTCTGCCCGCCGTCCCCGTAGATGGTTGGCTGCTCTCCGGCCAGCATGCGTTGGCAGAAAATCGCCAGCACCCCGGAGTACTGCGAGGTTGGATCCTGGTAGGGCCCGAAGACATTGAAGTAGCGCAGCACCACCGTTTCCAGCCCGTAAACCCGCGCGAAGGCACGCATGTAGAGCTCACCGGCCAGCTTTGCCACGGCATAAGGCGAAATCGGATTCGGCAGCATCCCCTCGTGCTTGGGCAAGGTGGGCGTGTCTCCGTACGCCGACGACGAGCCTGCATAAATCACCCGCCGCACTCCAGCCGGGCGCGCAGCCACCAGCAGATTCAGCGTTGCATCCACGCAATTTCGATTGGTGGCAATTGGGTCGGCCACTGAGCGCGGGACCGATGCCAGCGCCGCCTCGTGAAAGACGATCTCCACGCCGGCGCAAGCCTGCGCGCAGGCATCCGGATCGGCCAGGTCGCCCTCGATGAACTCCATCGCCTCAAGCCCGGCCAGGTTGGCGCGCTTGCCGGTGTTGAAGCTGTCGATGCCGCGCACGGAATCACCGCGCGCCACCAGCGCAGCGGCAATGGAGCGTCCAATGAACCCCGCAACTCCGGTAACAAGAAAACGTGCCAATCCCTGCTCCTCTGAGGCCACAATGCGAGACAGCAATGCTCAACTACCGCAAGGCAAAGGATACTACTGCGTGCCGCCGAACACCGTGCTCGCTCCGCCGCCTCCTGGCTCTACAATCGACAACATGGCAACTGCAACAGAAAACCGGCTGGCCGAGCTCAAACTCCGAATGGCGACCCGCGAAGCCCATATCGGGATTATCGGGATGGGGTATGTGGGGCTTCCGCTGGCACTCCTTTTCAGCGGCGAACGCTTCCACGTGACGGGCTTCGATATAGCTCGCGACAAGGTGAGCAAGCTCAACGCCGGCGGCTCGTACATCGTCCGCATTCTGCCATCCGCCATTCAGCAGGCCCAGCAGACCGGCTTCCGCGCTACATCGGACTACTCCCAGATCGCCAAAATGGATGCGGTCATCATCTGCGTCCCGACGCCGCTCAACGAGCATCACGAACCCGACCTCAGCTACGTCACCGGCACCATCGAGTCCATTGCGCCCCATATTCATTCGGGACAGTTGATCGTCCTCGAAAGCACCACCTATCCGGGCACCACCGAAGAAATCGTGGTCCCGCTGCTTGAAGCCGGCAACCTCCAAGCTCTGAAAGTGACGCGCAACGCCGATCAGCCCGGCGTCTACGTAGCCTTCTCGCCCGAACGCGAAGACCCCGGCAACGACACCGTAGCACGGCACGATATTCCCAAGGTGGTTGGCGGCTGCAGCCCGCAGGCCACTGAGCTGGCCTCGGCTCTCTACGGTGCGATCTTTCGCCGCGTGGTTCCTGTCAGCAGCCCCTCGGTCGCAGAGATGACCAAGCTGCTTGAAAACATCTACCGCTGCGTCAACATCGCCCTGGTCAACGAGTTGAAACAGCTTTGCATGCGAATGGGCATCGACATCCACGAGGTCATCGACGCCGCCAAAACCAAGCCCTTCGGCTTCCAGGCATTTTATCCCGGCCCTGGCCTTGGCGGCCATTGCATTCCCATCGACCCCTTTTATCTCTCGTGGAAGGCCCGGGAATTCGACTTCCGCACCCGCTTCATCGAGCTCGCCGGCGCCGTCAACCGCGACATGCCCTACTTTGTGCTCGATCAGATCGCCGCCGGCCTCAATGAGCACTCCAAAGCCCTCAAGGGATCGAAGATGCTGGTCCTCGGCGTGGCCTACAAGCGCGACATCGACGATCTGCGCGAATCTCCGTCGCTGACCATCATTGAGCTGCTACGAGACAAAGGCGCCATCGTCGCCTACAACGACCCCTATTTCCCCTCCGTGGGCCACGGCCGCCATTACGACCTGAACATGATCAACACCCCGCTCGACAACCTCGGCCAGTACGACGCAGTGGTTATCGTCACCGACCACACCACCTACGACTACCGCGCCATCGTCGAGCAATCGCAGTTGGTCGTAGACACCCGAAACGCCACCAAAGGCATCGACTCACCCAACATCCTCCGCTGCTGAGAGAGAGTCCACGCAATCATCTACGAGAAAGCGGGGTTTCGACTCTCGCAGCGGAACTGCCCTCGGCTTGCCAACAATCGTTGCCGATCGGATAATGACACCATGAGCGCCGAAGCAGTGCAGTCCGACTTTGTGAGTCTTTACAACCGCGCCTTTGCGGAGTACCGCGCGCACGCCCTTTGGTACATGCGCCGGTTCGATGAGCCCACGGAGGCGGACGCACTGGCGGTGGCTCGCGCTCTTCGCGTTGAAGGCGATCTCGCGGCTCGTCGCCTGGCCGAGCAGATCGAGCAAGCCTGCCATGCCGCTGACTAATCTGCAAATCGGCGTACTTCGGCTACTCGCCTCACATCGCGATCCGGGAAGCTTTGTTGCGGGATCGACCCCTCTCAATCGAAACACTCTCCGCTACTCTGGTGACATCGACGTCTTTCACGATCGCGAAGAGAGCGCGGCAGAAATCGCTGAGAGCGACGCAAAAGTTTTGGAGGCGGCAGGCTATCGCGTTACCTGGCTTCGCAGGCTTCCCGGAATCCACAGCGCGCAAATCGGTATGGGGGACGAGGCAACTCGCCTCGAATGGGTGGCCGACAGCGACTACCGCTTCTTCCCCGCCGTTCCGGATGAAGTTTTCGGATTCGTTTTGCACCCAGTCGACCTGGCCATGAACAAGGCCATGGCCGCTGCGGGACGGCGCGAGGTGCGCGATATCGTCGACCTGGTAATGATCCATGAAACCGTCCTGCCACTCGGCGCGATTGTGTGGGCCGCGGTCGATAAATCACCGGGCTTTACCCCCGAAGGCCTTATCGCCGAGATCCGTCGCAATGCCCGCCATTCAGCCGCCGACTGGAAGGCGCTCATATCTGCGGAACCCATCGATCCAACCAGCGTCCTCGCCCGTCTGCGTGTTGCTCTCGATGAGGCCGAAGCCTTCGCTTCCCGCATGCCCACCGAAAAGGCCGGACTCCTGTTTCTCGAAAACGGCCGCGTTGTCCAGCCGGACCCCGACCGCCTGGATCGTTACCAGACTCATGCGGGGCAACGGCGCGGCCATTGGCCCGCCAGCGCCGATATTGGCTCCGCCATGCTGGAAAAATACAACCAGAAACCAAGCCAGTAGCTATCATTTGACCTCAGGTCCCCATGCAGATTGACATGCAAGGCCTTTGCCCCCTGCTCGCCGTCTACGATATGCCCACCTCGCTTCGCTTTTATCGCGACTTGCTTGGATTCGAAATCCACATGAGATCCGATCCCGAGCCCGACGGCCACATTGACTGGGTCTGGCTCCGCCGCAACGACGCCAACCTCATGCTCAACACCATGTTCGAGCGCACCCACCGCCCGCCCCAGCCCGATCCTGCCCGCATCGCCATGCACGGCGACACACAGATCTACATCGGATGCCAGGACGTCGACGCGGCCGCCCAATACCTCCAGGCCGCCGGCATAGCAGTCAAGGGGCCCATAGTCCGCCCATTTGGCATGAAGCAGCTCTTCTTTCGCGACCCCGACAACTACGAACTCTGCCTCCAATGGCGTGCCTGAACAATCATCATTCTGGGCCTGAACAGATCGCGCGAGCCAATGCCAGCTCAGCTGCGATCTCGCTGCCCCTGAATCTAGTCTCGGCGTTGCGAAGTTTCGCGATCACCGCCGAGGACCTGGCCCATTCCTGCAATTGCATGTACTGTGCTTCCCGACCCTTCCAGAAGGCGTTCCATCCCGTGCGACCCTCGCGCAAGATAGCGCTGGTCCGCAAAAACGAGGACAGCGCAAGTATGGCCGATTGACGCTCATCCTCGATCCATTCGCGCAGATAGGGTCCGAGGGCTTCTTCGCATTGACCGATCGAGCATATCCAGCATTCGACGTCAGCATAGCTGTCATCAAGCGGTGGATCGTTGAGTACACCTTTCCACACAGCATGAAGAAACGATTCCACCGCGTTTTGTTCAGCCTTGGGCCATGTCCGCAAATCTCCATGGCGAAGTTTGCCGAATTGAATCTCCGTGTCTATTAGCGACGATGAAGGATCCGGAAGATTCGCAACGAGATCGAATATTCTTGGCAGGAAGTGTTTGAACACATCCAGGTCGCCCCACACGTTGAGCGCATCGACCGCATAGTCACGCAGATGTTCCAGGTCAAGCTCTCGAAGCGGCTG
>Ga0224555_1002756_pt1 | contig 19690 bp, 12 predicted proteins | sample 714S23034metaG_FD_180687 | JGI IMG/M metagenome (GOLD analysis project Ga0224555, IMG submission 180687) | Peat soil microbial communities from Stordalen Mire, Sweden - 717 S2 30-34 | ecosystem: Environmental > Terrestrial > Soil > Wetlands > Peat | place: Sweden: Norrbotten County, Stordalen...
CTTGCCCTTGCCCTTGCTCTTGCCCTTGCTGTTGCTGTTGCACTTGCACTTGCACTTGCACTTGCACTTGCACTTGCTGTTGCCCTTGCTGTTGCTGTTGCACTTGCCCTTGCTGTTGCTGTTGCACTTGCCCTTGCTGTTGCACTTGCCCTTGCTGTTGCACTTGCCCTTGCTGTTGCACTTGCCCTTGCTGTTGCACTTGCCCTTGCTGTTGCTCTTGCTGTTGCTGTTGCTGTTGCTGTTGCTGTTGCTGTTGAGCTTTTAGAGCCCAGTCAGGGCTCCTAATCCTTTCCATTCTCCGTGTAGGATTTTGGATTAGGATTGGCGGCTCTCCCGCCCTCCTAGGATTAATAATGGGATATACGGAGCTCATCCTGACCCCACGTACAACCAGCATGAGCCAACGAATGAACAGAATGAGCTCACGCATAGTCTCACAGTGAGCCTACGCTGACCTTCCGCGCTCACGGTGGACACTGGCCCCCTCGCCGTCGTCTAGAGTGCCACAAATGCCTTCGTACCGCCAACATCAACCGGCACCTCAGCCCCGCCCGTACGCGCCTACCCTCTATCTGAGCCCAAGACACATAACTTGCGCACCACAGCGGTCCCTTGCACTACAATCGCGACTGACATCATGGCGACTCTTCCTTACATCCAAGCAGCCGTACCGAGCATCTTTTCCGCCTGCAAGCCAAAGGACGATGTACTCCGAGGCGCTATGGCAGATGCGGAGTTTGCCGCCGATTTAGCCCAGGTACTCCGGGGTACCGCCCCCGCCCAGTATTCCGATCCTAGTCGGTTTTTCTCGAACACCTACCCCACCCGGGGATTGAAGGATCTGCTCTCTAACGTCTGTGCTCGACTGAGTAAGGGCCAAGGGGTGGCCTCCATTTTCCGCTTAGACACCTCATACGGCGGCGGCAAGACTCACGGACTAATTGCGCTGGTACACGCTGTTCGTAGTGGCAGAAACATCCCCGGTATCAGAGAGTTTGTAGACCCGGCGCTTCTCCCAACAGGGAATGTCCGCATTGCTGCCTACGACGGTGAGAACGCAGATCCGTCCAACGGGCGGAAGATGGAGTGCGGCGTCTTGGCATATACCCCTTGGGGGGAGCTGGCGGCTCAGTTGGCGGGAACCGAAGGCTACGAGCGCATCCGCAGGAGTGATGAAGCCCGCACCGCTCCCGGAGCTGAAACCCTCCAGGAGCTTTTCGGCGGAGAACCCACGTTGATTCTCCTCGACGAGCTGTCGGTATACCTGCGCAAGGTTCAGAGTATGCCAGCTGCGCGGGAGCAGTTGACGGCTTTCCTGACGGCCTTATTCAAGGCGGTCGAAAGCACCCCGAATGCGGTACTCGTTTACACCCTGGCCGTAGGGCGAGACGGTAAGGCGCAAGACGCCTATGCCCAGGAGAATCAGTTTCTGGCAGAGAGGATGGCTGAGGCAGAGAGCGTGTCTGCCCGGAAGGCTACGCTGCTGAATCCAACGGAGGATGACGAAACCATCCTCGTCTTACGTCGCCGCCTGTTTGAATCGGTTGATGAAGACCTCGCGAAACAAGCGGTGGACGCATATCTGGCCCTGTGGCGCTCGCAGCAGGATTTGATCCCAAGCGAAGCACTCAAACCAGAGATCGTGGATTCGTTTCGCAGGTCTTACCCCTTCCATCCCGAGGTTCTTGACACCCTCACGGGCAAAACCTCAACCTTGGCGAACTTCCAGCGAGTACGAGGCATGCTGCGTCTCCTCGGCCGCACGGTCAGCCATTTATGGGAGAAGGGCAACCAGCCAGCCGATGCGACCGCTATCCACGTCCACCACATTGATCCGGGCTTTGGTCCAATTCACCAGGAGTTTGTAACCCGGCTCAACCTTCAAATCTACAACCCGGCGATTCGGAACGATATTGTGGGCGAAGGCACCCGCACCGCGTTGGCCCAGGAGATAGATTCGAGCTTCTATCGCGGCCTGCCGCCCTACGCCACTTACGTAGCGCGGACGATCTTTATCCACTCATTGGGGTTTCCTTCTCAAATTCAGGGGATCGCCCCTGACCAATTGCGATTCAGCATCATGGCTCCGTCGTTGGACGTGGGCTTCATCGAGGATGCTCGAAAGCGTTTCCAGGAGCGCTCTGCATACCTGGACGACAAGCCGGGTGCACCGCTCAAGTTCCTCACCGACGCGAACCTTACGCAGATCGTCGAGCGGCAGATTCAACTCGTCGACCCGGGCGAGGTTCGCTCTGAGCTATCCGCGAGGATTCGTACGCTCTATATACAAGGTGAGTTTGAGCTCAAAGCGTTCCCGGCGGCTCCGGTCGATGTGCCGGACGAGATCGGCAGCGGCAAGCCGCTGCTCGCGCTGATGTCGTACGACAGCGTGTCTGTGGGTAACACCGTGGATGCAGTGCCCGAACTGATCGCACGCATCCATAAGAATGTGGGATCGGATGGAGCGGGGTTCAGGAAGCTCCGCAATAACCTCATCTTTGTGGTAGCTGAAGAGGCCAAGATCAATGAGATGCGCCGGGAGATGGCCCGCTTCCTGGCTTTGCAGGAGTTGATCAAGCCTCAGCGGATGAACGAACTGGCGCAGCATCAGCAGAACACGTTGCTGGAGTGGTCCCGCAAGGCGGGTGGACGGGTGAACACCGCCATTCAGCTCTGCTATCGCCACATCTTCTATCCCTCCCGACAGCCTCTTTCGCCGGACACGGAGCTGGCGCACTCGGCCGTCGAGGTCCATCAGAACGACACGCTCGACAACGGTCAGCGGCCCCCCACGCAGGTGCTGCGCGAGAGCAATAAGCTGCGGTTGCCTGAAGACGCTCCCGATTCTCCCAGCTTCGTTAGGGACCGTACGCCGTTGCGCAAAGGGCAGATCAGTACTTTTGATCTCCGTGCTGAGTTCCGGCGCGATCCGGCTCTGCCTATCCTCATCAGCGATGTGCCGTTCACGCGAGGCATACAGAACGGCGTCGAACGCGGCGAGTATGTGTACCGGTACCGTGAGCTTCTCTTCGGCCCTGGTGATCCCTTCACCCACATCACGATCAGCGATGACGCCTTCGTCTTCACGATGACGTACGCCCGCGAGCATGGGATCTGGCCCAGGTCCCAGCCGGTCTCAACTGAACCCGCGACTCCCACTGAACCATCGGGATCGGTTGTAGATGTCCCCGGAGCGCCGGACTCGAAAGCTACAGCGAAACCGGTGCTCGCTGGGCAGATCGCGCCTCCGGGACCCAACGGATCGACCTCTGGCCCAAGACCCTTCACCCATGAGGGAGTGCTTCGCGAAGCGCTCAAGGTTCTTTGGGAGAAAAGCCGGTCGGCTGGAATCAAGCAGATTCGGCTGCTGACGATTCGCCCGTTCGAGCAGATAGATGCCTTCAAGATGTTGACCATCGTCGGGGGCATTCCCGGAGCGAAGGTGAAAGTCGAGTTCGAGGGTGAGTACGGCACCCAGGACGGAGGCGAGTTCAGCTTCAGATTCGCAGGCCCCGTGGAGGATGCGCTACCGGTCAAGGACTTCCTCGGCCCTCAGTACCGCGCTGCCGCGGACAAAGACTTGGTAGCCACCTTTAATCTCAGTTTCGCCAACGGTCTTTCTCTCGATGGCGACGCTGCCGATAAACTTATAGAGAGGCTCACACAGCAATCCATGGGAGCAGCCTACGTCACCGCATCAGCAGAGGCCCAGTCATGAGCAATACCGCACGGATTCCCCGCCTTCGCCTGATCGAGACACCCAAGTCCGTGCCCCAGTATGAAGTGCGCATCCGCCCGCATGGACTTGGCGATACTGAGATCGAGGTCTGGCGCATGCCCTCGCCCGCTACGCCGCAGCTCACGACGCCCACGCGCTTAGCCGGGTTGCGAGGAGAGGCGCTGGAGATGGTTGAGCACCGGGTGTTCCGACAGATGCAGCGTGCAGGTTTACGTATCTCGTCGCTGCGGCCGGTTCCAACCCGAAAGCAGGTGGAACCTCGGGTGCAGGGATACAACATTCCCGAGGAGTTGGCCCTTACCCTGGGGCTGTTGTTCCGGGTGTTGGCTCCGATGCGCAGCCGCCCTCGGATGCGGCAGGTGGCAGAGGGCGTTGAGGCCATGGAACGTGAAGAGGCAAGCTACTGGCTCAGCATGGCCATACATCGCAAGAATCCACGACGCGTCCTGACCGCGCTCCGTTATCTCTTGACCGATCCGCAGCGGTAGGTGGCGGGGGGATATCTCATCCCGAAAATGGTTGGTGCATTCCCCTCCTCCCGGCATAGAATGAAGGTGCTCTGGCGATGATGATTGCGGCCTCCGTGCACGCGTAGGATCAGGTTTGCCCTGATAAACGTTCGCGCATCCTCAACAGTCTATCCCATTGAGAAGTTGAGGCTTATGCCGCGCAAGCCAAAACAGTCCGGAGAGTTTTACCTCACCATCGACGCTTTTACGCCGAGCACGATACCCCTGCACCGTCTGGCTGAGTATATGGCAGACTTTGCCGTGCTACTTGGGAATGAGAAGAGCGTTCATCCTGGCGGTCTGAGGAAGGGAAGCACCATTCTGGTCGCGAAGGTTGAATGGGAGGCTGAGCCGAAGGTGCGTGAACGCCTTCAGGCTGTTCGGAGCCGCAGCGCAAACGACCACACGATGGAGGCGGCGGCACGATTGGACGATCGGCTCGCTCTAGACAACGCCAAGGGTGCGATTACTGATCCATCTGGCTCTAAGGTAGTCATCTTCCCCGGCAGAGATCGTTTCCAGATGCCCGCCTTCGGTCCGATTCACCAGCCTGGCACGTTCCAGGGCGTTCCTATAAAGGTCGGCGGGGAAAAAGATCCCGTCCCAGTGCACCTTGAGGACGGCAAGGAGAAATACATTGTCCATGCCAAGCGAGGTCTCGCGAAGGAGATTGCCGAGCATCTATTTACCGGCGTGGTTCGCGTAGAGGGAGTTGGCAGTTGGACCAGAACCGCAACCGGCGCATGGGAGATGAAATCCTTTCTTGCCCAATCGATGCAGGTCATCGAAGATGCCAACATCCAGAAGAATCTTGGCGAACTTCGCAGTATCGAGTCCGGATGGAAGAGGGCGAAGGATCCGCTGAAGCAGCTTGAGCAGCTTCGCCACGGCACTAAATAGAACGCAGGCAAGCAAGAATGGTGGCAATCGACAACACGACTCTGGCTCTGCTTCTCCATCCAAAGGCGAAACCGCCCAACGATCCAGTGACCAAGCTGCCGCTTGAAAAGTGCCGGGAGCGGATCGAGCAACTGATCCTCGACCTCGATGCTGAGGATGAGCGGATCATTATTCCGACCCCGGTGCTGAGTGAGTTCCTGATTCTGGCGGGCAAAGAGGGGCCTGAGTATCTGGAAAAGATTCAGGCGGCGAGGACGCTCTTGGTAAAGCCCTTCGACGAACGCGCCGCGATTGAACTCGCTGCAATGGAACTTATCGACCGCGGCAAGGGTGGGAAGAAGGGTGGCTCTGAGGCTCCCTATCAGAAGGTGAAGTTCGATCGTCAGATTGTAGCCGTGGCCAAGGTGAATGGCGCACACACCATCTACTCGGACGATGACGATGTACGGAAGTTCGCGGCCAAGGCTGGAATGAAGGCTGTGTCTACCTGGGAGCTTGCAGTTCCGCCGAGCAAAACACCGCTGTTTGATGAACTTGATGATCTTCCCGAACCGACCGCTGATCCCTATGACGGGAAGAAAAAGAGCTGATGACCGAACGACGATTGATTGAAGAGTGGCTTCCGATCGCGGCACTAGGGGCCGAGAGTCTGCGAGAGCGGACGCCAATGACCCCATACCCAGCCCCAAACCGCCTTCACGTATGGTGGGCACGTAGACCGCTCGTCGCATCACGAGCTGCCGTCTTGGCGTCATTGCTGCCGGCAAATGCGGATCATGAAAGGTTCTTGCACGTATTGGGAATCCACGGGGATCCGGTCAAAGCACGGCGTGACATTGATCAGGCCCGAAGGACTGGAAACCGAGTTGAAGACCCATACGGATACTCTCGTGCATGTGGCTATGCACCCGACAAGGAGGATCGTGACTGGCTAGGACAGGCAGGCTATGTTCTCAAGCAAACGGTTCTTGACCCTACTGCGGGTGGAGGCAGTATCCCATTCGAGTCAGTACGACTCGGTTTGCCTACACAAGCCAATGATTTGAATCCGGTGGCAAGCTTGATTCTGCTGGCAACGGCGAAATGGCCTGCTGAATTCGGGGTCTCGCTCCAAGGTGAATTTGATGCACTAAGTAAGGTTTGGCGTGAGCGCATTGAGGTAGAACTTCAAGGCTTGTACATCCAAGCCCATTTACCTGAAGAGATGGATGCGACCTATCTCCACGCCCGCACCATTCATTGCCCGTATTGCGACGGGCTGATTCCGCTGTCGCCGAACTGGAGGCTATCTTCCAATGGCACAGGCGTCCGGCTCGTGCCTGAAAAGGCTGACGGGCCTCTCAAGCCGGGCCGGGTGTGCCGCTTTGAAATCGTGGACAAGCTTGCGAACCACTCGGAAGGTACGGTCAGCGACGGGGATGCCACTTGTCCCTACCCAGACTGCGCCCGCGTAGTAGATGGCGATGAGGTGAAGCGGCAGGCCCAGGCAGGTAGTATGGGCGAGCAACTCTATACCGTGGTCTTCAAGCGGAAAATCGTCACGGGCAAGACCAAAGCTGGAGTTGAAAAGGTCAAATGGGTTCGCGGCTTCCGCGCCCCATGCCACGAAGACGACAACAGTGCCGCCATAACCGAGCGCCTTGCCGGAAAGCTTCCCGAGTGGGAAGCGAACGACATCGTACCCACCGAGGCGTTTCCTGAGAACACCAACGACAGCCGCCCGATTCAGTACGGAATGCCACTCTGGCGAGATATGTTCTCCCCGCGCCAATTGCTGTGCCATGGGACAAGCGTTGAAGTCTATCGCGAGTTGTTGGAAGCTGATCGTGCCGCAGGGGCTCTGACCGATCTGCGCAAGGCCGCATACGTCTACCTTGCGCTAAGCCTGGACACCCTTCTTAACTACGGTTGCCGCTCCTGCCGTTGGGATGTCGTGACGGAGAGGGTTCGGTCGATCTTCGATCGCCACGACTTTGCGTTTTGCTGGTCCTACTCCGAGATGGCATTTCTTGTCGCCGGACTTGGCTGCGATTGGGCAATTGAGAAGACAGCGAAGTGTATAGAGGAACTGGTAGAACTTGTTCGCCCCGAAGAGGCAGCAGAGGCAAAGACTACCGCAGCCCGAGCGAAGCGCAACGCAAAGGGTGTTGAGCTCGCGTTTCCTTCAGACAGCGGAGTGACCGAGTCCGTTTCGGTAGCGACCTATGTTCCGCCCCCTGTGACCATCACCTGCAAGTCTGGAGACCACCTCGATCACATCGCGGAGAACAGCATCGACGTAGTGGTGATGGATCCTCCCTACTACGACAACGTGATGTACGCCGAGCTGTCGGACTTCTTTTACGTCTGGCTGAAGCGTACGGCGGGATACGTGGAGCCCAGCCTCTTCCGCCGCCAGCTCACCGACAAAGATCACGAGGCCGTCGCGAATGTTGCCCGCTTCAAAGGACAGAAGGGTGCCAAGGCGCTCGCTGGCCGCGACTACCAGGAGCGCATGGCGACAATCTTTACCGAATGCCGCCGGGTACTGAAGCCGGACGGTGTGCTCACACTGATGTTCACCCACAAAGCCACCGGAGCATGGGACGCACTGACGACTGGGTTGATGAAGGCGGGATTCACGATCACTGCCTCTTGGCCGATCAACACCGAGGCCGAGGGTAGCCTGCACATCAAAGATAAGTCGGCGGCCAACAGCACCATCTTCCTCGCCTGCCGCCCTCGTCAGAAGCAGTCAGCTACAAAGGAGAAAGTCTACTGGGAAGACGTAGAGCCGTTGGTTGCAAAGGCGGTTCGAGAGCGCGTGCAGAAGTTCCAGGACGCGGGGATCACCGGTGTCGATTTGTACCTCGCCAGCTTTGGACCCGCGCTGGAGAAGTTCTCCGAGTTCTGGCCGCTGGAGCGTGGCACGCCACGCCCGCAGGCCGAGTTAGAAAAGAAGCGCAAGAAGCAGGCTGACCTGTTCCCTGAGGAGATCGATCCCTACGCGGTCACCCCTGAGGATGCACTCACCGCAGCCCGCCGCGAGGTAAAGAACTGGCGTTTGGAGCAACTGACTCACCGCAAAGCACGCACTGATATGGACCCCGTGACCGCGTGGTTTGTGCTGGCCTGGGACGCATTCGAAGCGCCGGTCTTCCCCTACGATGAAGCTCTGCGCTTGGCACGGGCCGTCGGCGTGGACCTGGACAAAGAGATCGTGGGCCGACTGGCAACCAAGAAGGGCAGCGATATTGTTCTCTTGGATAGCGAGCAGCGAGCCGCCAAGATGTTTCTCGGTCCGGCGGATGGCTCGCGGGCCATGCTTGACGTCCTGCATCACGCAGCCCACGCTGCACGCACCCGCAGCCTGGAGGCGGCTCGCGAGTTGCTTGAGAAGGGCGGATGGCTCAGCGAACCAGCGTTCCACGTTGCGCTGCAGTCTGTGTTGGAGGTGTTGCCGGTCTCGGCCACGTTCTCCAAGGTCGAGTTGACACCAGTGCTCTCGGGCTTCGGAAGCGACTTTGAGGCGCTGGAGAACCTGCGCCGGCTGGCGTTCACCGAGCATGTCGACGAGCCAGCACAACTCCAGCTCTGGAAAGAGACAGAGGTGACGGAGGCTTGAGCACCCTTATCGAAGATATAGCTGCTCAGACTGGACTTCATCCGGCCACCGTCGAGAACGTTTTGGGCGGGGTCTTTGCTCATATGCATCGGTGCTTTTACGAGGGGCAGAGTGTTCCCATCAACGGGGACTACGTTGGCGAGGGTCTCCGCTGGGACATTGGCGCAGAAGGCTACTATCACTTCATCGGGATACTGGTCTGGCTGGCTAGGAATGACATTCACAACCAGCCGGGCGAGTTGATTGAATATGCACTGCGCGGTCTTTCTTCTGATGCCAGAGAACGCTTTCAGCAGCAAATGGACGAGTGGACACCACGGGTAGGCTGATATGTCATTGTTGCCGGACTTCAAATGGAAGCTGAAGTACACGCCAGAGGATGGCAACCTGGTACAGCTCTTCTATGTTCCGGCACTCAAGTGCGCCAACCGGTACGACCGCTCCACAGGATTCTTCTCAGCGACTGCATTGACCCTGGCTGCTCGCGGCATTGAAGGCCTCGTTCGCAACGACGGGCACATGCGGCTGATCGTGGGTTGCACTCTTCACGAGGAAGAAGTGGAGGCGATCCGCAAGGGTGAGGAGCTTCGAGCCACTGTCGAGGCGCATCTCGGCAACATGCCGCTACAGGCGGACAATCCCGACGAGAAAGACGCACTGGAACTGTTGGCGTGGATGGTGGCCAAGGGAATCCTTGACGTACGTGTAGCCGTGCCCTGCGACCTTAAGCGGCAGCCGATCGCCAGCAACGGAATCTTCCACGAAAAGGCGGGGATCGTCGAGGACAAGGCCGGACACCGCCTAGCCTGGAACGGCAGCCTCAACGAGACGGTGTATGGCTGGCAGGAGAATTGGGAGAGCATCAACGTCTTCCAGTCCTGGGAGCAGGACGCGCGTCGCGTGGATGAAGAAGAACAGAACTTTGCTCGCATCTGGGCAGGCACCTGCCACCGGCTTCTCACCTTCGATGTCCCTACCGCACTAGAACGGGACCTCCTTCGCTTCCTGCCAGACAACGACATGCCCGCACGTCTAGAGAAGGCAGACGCGATCGCTCATCCTATCAAGGCTTCTGCTTCGTTGGATGGAGATGGACTCGACCCAGTCGAGCAACGGAGACTGCTGTGGGGTTTTATCAAGTTCGCGCCCTCATTTGACCGGCCAGGAGCTGAGCGCATCGGAGAGGCCACGTCTGCTGTCGAGCCATGGCCTCATCAGATCAAAGCCTTCGAGCGCATGTATCGCCATTGGCCACCGAAGCTCCTGATCGCCGACGAGGTCGGCTTAGGCAAGACGATAACGGCGGGGCTCCTGTTGCGGCAGGCGTGGCTGTCCGGACGCGCCAAGAGAATTCTGATTCTCGCTCCGAAGGGCGTGCTGAAGCAGTGGCAACTGGAACTCCGCGAAAAGTTCAACTTGAACTGGCCCATCTACGATGGGAACAGGCTGGAGTGGTACGAGTCACCTGCTCTTCGAGGCAAGAATATAAGAGGCGTTGATCCCGACAAATGGCATGAAGAACCCATTGTGTTAGCGTCAAGCCAACTCATGCGACGGACTGATCGTGCGAGGGAGATCCTGGAGAAGGCCGCGCCATGGGATCTGATTGTTCTTGACGAAGCGCATCATGCGCGACGCAAATCTCCCGGAGCGGCCAAAAGCAGGGGATCGAATGCGCTGCTGCGTCTGATGTTAGGGCTGCGTGGGAAGACCCAGGGGCTTGTGCTTCTGACAGCGACTCCCCTCCAGGTTCATCCCGTGGAAGTTTGGGACCTGTTGAACTTGCTTGGGATGCCGCCCGAGTGGACGGATCATGCGTTCGTCCACTTCTATGAGGCGCTCGGTAAGACTTCTCCTACACATGAGGAATTTGATTCGCTTTCAAGACTGTTCTGTGCCTTTGAGGAACAGTATGGGGAGGTTTCGGCCGAGGCCGTACAGGCCGCAACAAATACCACTCGATTGAAGGCTGTGAAGCTGCTGCGGTGCCTACGCGATGAAGCGACCATGCCCCGCAGATCCCTCTCAGCCAATGATCGCGATACCGCTCTACGCATCCTCCGGCAGAACTCACCAGTCGGCCGGTTGATCTCCAGGAACACGCGTGACCTTCTGCGGCGGTATTACAGAGAGGGCCTCATTTCCACGCCGATCGCCGACCGCGAAGTGGATGATCGATTCTTGATCATGAGCGATGAAGAGCGCTACATCTATGACTTAGTTGAGACCTATATTCGGGAGACCTACAACAAGGCTTCGGCAGCAGCGAGGACCGCAGTCGGCTTTGTCATGACGATCTATCGGAAGCGGCTGGCCAGCAGTTTTTACGCGTTGACCAAGACATTGGAAAAGCGGCTGGCTGCGATCAAGAAGGGCGATGGGACAATCTCCGGCACCACGGATGAGGACGCGCCCGACGACGATCTCGCCGAGGAACTGCTCGATACCGAAGAGATCACGGAGATGGAACGCGAGGCACTGAACTTTGAGGAGCGTTCATCGATTGAGGACTTGCTCCTACGCGTAAGCAGCCTACCGCCTGATACCAAGGCCCACGAACTTCGGGCGGTGATCGATGAACTGCGAGCCAGCGGGTACGGGCAGGTGATGGTGTTCACGCAGTTCACGGATACTATGGATTTTCTGCGGAATCAACTTCGGACCACGCCGGGACTGAAGATGATGTGCTATTCGGGACGAGGCGGGGAGATTCCGATCGGAGACTCTGAATGGGAGCGCATCCCGCGAGACCAGGCAAAGCGCAGATTCAAGAGCGGGGAGGCCGACGTCTTGCTATGCACCGACGCAGCCGCCGAAGGCTTGAACTTTCAATTCTGTGGGGCTCTCATCAACTACGACCTGCCGTGGAACCCTATGCGGATCGAGCAGCGGATCGGCCGAATTGACCGTGTTGGGCAGAAGTACCCAAAGATCCGGATCGTCAACCTTCAATACGACGACACCATCGAGACGGCAGTGTACAGGGTACTGCAGGAGCGGATTGGGTTCTTTACCTCCGTGGTGGGCAGGCTACAGCCGATCCTTTCCAGTGTGTCCCAGAGAATCTCAGCGGCCGTCTTGGGCACGGATACGTCGTTGGGCGACCGCCTTGCCGCTGGAATTGACCGGGATATTGCCGCCGCCGATGCGTCATCGTTCGATCTCGACATCTTGGTAGCCTCTGAGCTCGAAATGGATCCGCGTCCGGAGGCTTTGTATGGCTTGGGGGATCTCCGTGACGTGCTCTCCAATCATGAGGTGTTCCTTCCCGATGTAAAGCTGGAAGCGACACATAACAGCGAGTTTCAATATGTCGCGCCCGGGATGAAGAAGCTCCGCGTCACCGTCAGTCCTGAGTATTACGATGCCCACGCAGAGGATGTGGAATTCTGGTCGCCCGGCAGCCCGGTATTCCCTGAACCGATGGACGTCGCAGACCGAGAAGCGGCTGGACAGGTCACACTTGCATCTCTGTTTCCTTAATAGGCTCCGGCACCTCCGTCCAGGAGGTCAACGAACTCCTCCGCCAGCACCAGCAAATGAGCCAGATGTTCAAGACCATGGGCCCCGGCGGAAGCAAAATGCAACAACGCCTAATGAGCCAAATGGGCGGCGGCCAAAGATTTGGTCGGTAGCAGCCCCCTATTAAGGGTCAATTTGCGATACCCTTGCCGCAAATGGCTGCCATCCGAGGAATTAGCAAGAGCTCTTTGTGGAGTACGTGGAAGATCATCCGGCAAGACCTTCGAAGCATGTCAAACCGCGATGTGATCGACTTTGTTGACTACGACATTGATCCAGACAAATGGATCAATGTCCTGCTCTCACAAATCTCATCCAACCGCTACGAACCTGCCACTCCGACTACCTTCCTACTAGGAAAAGGCAACGGCTTCAGTCGCACGATGACTCAGCCAGCGATCCCGGATCTGGTGCTCTATCGCACAATCGTTGACACGATTTATCTGAGAGCTATACGAAGAGAAAATGCTCACGTCTACTTCAAACGCGATGCACTGAAGGCAGCTCAGAACACTGCACAGCAGCAAGCAGCGCAAACCATAGGATGGGTCTCTCAATACCAGCTGATTAGTCACCGAAGCTTTCTTAATTGGCTCCGTTACGCACAATACAGAAAACATCTGCTCTTGCAATCCGTTCATCCCTTCCTTGTACTTACAGACGTTGCAAACTTTTTCGACAGCGTGCTCCATTCGCACGTCGAAGAAGCAGTCCGCGGACTTGCTGTGAGCCCGCGTCTTCTTGGACTGCTTTCGTTTCTACTAGAACGGCTGGCGGTTCGGCGTGACTACGCAGCTTCGCACGCGATCAGCCTCCCTGTGGATCAGTTCGATTGCTCCCGCACACTCGCACATATCACCCTATTTAGTCATGACGACCGCATGGTGAAATGCGTTGGGATAGATAACTACGTGCGATGGATGGACGATCAAAATATAGGCGTGGACTCTAGGTCGGCGGGGCTTCTGGCCCTCGCCGAAGTTGGAAAATCCTTGGCGAAGTTGCATCTTTATCCAAATCCAAAGAAGTCCAAGATACTCCCCCTTCGTGACGCCAAGAGACACTTCCACTTAGACCTCAATGACTTGCTCGATAAAGCAGAGGCAGCAGCCAAATTGGCGAAATCAACTAAGCAAATGAGGGCGGTTTCAAAGCAGTTGACGAATATATGGTCGCGGGCGCGACCATATGAGGGAGTCGGGGAATTCGATAAAGTTCTGAAGCGTCTCTACAGTCTTGCCGGATTTAGCAAACTTCGCTTTCTTCGCCATAGAGCGACTCGAGATCTGATTTCGAATCCCGATCTCGCACGCAAAGTATGCGACTATATGCGCTGTTCCGGAACGGCGTCAGAATTCATATCATGGGCCGAAACCCTGATGACGAATTCCGAACAAGTTTACTCCGACATCAGTGTGACGTTGCTGGAGAGCCTTCTTCGCCTAGAGCCGGATGTAGCTCAAACTCGAAGGCTACGCGCGTTAGCTGTAGAGTTCCTTTCTGGGCGCCGAGATATTCCAGGCAAGTCGGAATGCCGAGCGATTGCACCACTTCTTCTTCTTCGATTCGGAGATCGAAGGTCCCTGCCGCTGCTCAGAAGATGCTTCGACGATGACAAGGCTGCGGCGCACCCATCTCTACTGAGGTCAGCAGCAATCACGTATGCGAGCTATGGAAAGGACGAGCTAACCGCAGTTCGGAAAGCAGCGAGCCGCAGGCTAGTTAACCATCTCGCCGACGTGGTTCGACTTATTGAGCGAATAAAAAAGGTGGATGCGGTGCCAAACCGTTACAAATCCCGTCTAAACATACGCTACGACTCAGTATCCAAAGGCCACTATATGGATATGAGAGCTCTTCTAACGGTGCGACTTCTGAACATGGCCAGATCAAAGAACGTAACGGATTGGGTGGATCAATGGAAGACGAAGACGCTCGCAAAATCGATCTCAACATATGATCAGAAACTAATTCGGAGACTGCTTTGAGCAGCCGACCCGGGTGCTCCATTCACAACATCTCATCCTCAAGCGCTTCCGACGAACGCCACTACCCCAACCGCCGCGCACTCCGAAAACTCACCCACCATAGCGCGGACGGGGGCGCTTCTGCAACATCGAAGAGAAACTGTGTCCAGAAGAACAGGAGAGGCTGTAGTCCACAATAATTCACCTGCCCGCGATCTGCATCCGGGTGACCCATCTTCGCAGCCGTGTCCTCGTCGCTACGGTGGGTTGCAGGCTGCCCCATTCATGACACTCTCATCGTCAAGCGCAGCCTGTCGGCGGTCGGTCCCCGATGGAGGAAGAATTGCCGGAGAACACGTTGGTCACATCGTAGGTTGCTGAGATCGTGAATCTAGGATGTGCCAGATATGGCTGGAGTACCTGACGAGCCCACTCTAAATCGGTTGCCTCTTCCGGGCATATCTCGACAGTACACATGTGGTGACGTGAAGTGAATACCTCGATTCCAAATATTGCAACGTCGAAACGATCGCAGCGGTCGATCACGACCGCGAAGTCGGCTGGGGAGAAGTGGGCGATCGACGCCGCGTCGAAGCCGGTGTTCTTATCTCGGAGTCCAGCGAAGACCAACTCGCGCAAAAGTTTTTCCTGGCGTTCCTCCTCACGTGGGTCACGGACCCATCCGTTTGACAGCACATCTATAAGGTTCGAGCGCATATCGTCATCCCTTCCCGCAGCAGAATGTTTCGCACTGTCGACCCGTACCACTGTCCGCCGCTTCGTGGGGCCACACCTTCAGCATTCAACGTTTCCGCAATCGTGTCCATAGCCGCTCCTGCTTGCCGCAAGGTTAGGATGCGGCTGATGACTTTGGGCTCACCATCACGTGATCCGTAGGGCTTCCGCCCCTCACATGAGCCCGTAGACGCCCGCATTCGCACACGCGCACCACGCAGCTTTGCTACGAGTGACGACTTTTCGTACTGGAAGAACGCGCCCATCATCTGACGCATCAACACTCGACTGGGGTCGTCGCTGCAAAGGTCCGGCTCGTTCACGCTGATTACCTCCAAGCCTTTGCGCTTGAAATCCGAGATGATGCTCTCCTGCACCATGAGGTCCCGTGCCGCGCGGTCCAAACGTTCGAGCAGCACGGCGCGGGTACCGTCGGACAGCATCGCCGCCATCATCTCGGCAAAGGCCGGACGGTTCTCCCACTCGGTCGTACCGGACACACCTTCCTCACGGTAGACCTTAATTATCTTGATGTCGTTTGCGGCGGCGTACTTCCTGACTGCCTCAAGTTGGCGGGGGAACCCGTCGCCTTCAACCTGCCCTTTGCCGCTGACTCTCAGGTACGCGAAGGCCCTTTTCATGATCAAAGTATGCCTGAACGCGACATCGCTATCAACATAATTCTGTAGAATCATGTAACTTGTTCATTTCAAAACACTGATAGCAAAAAGCGTCTCCGACACGGCGAAGACGGGGATCGCTCCCCGGAGGCGGGTGGAGTTCACCGGAAAAGAGGTATCGAACCTGATCTGACTGGAATCTGTATGCGCTGATTTTGCTCACGTCCCGTGCCTGTGCCCTTGATTGTTCGGGCAATCACCATCCGCATTATGAAGGTCTCAAACGGCGAGCGTATTGGGCGCTCGGGGATTTCCGCATCCGGCGACGGGTTCTACGATTGTCGGACTCCTCCGTGAGTCAGGATAGAGTTTTAGACCGTCAGGACGAGGTGTCAAGTAAAGAGGATTCGGACCCTATTCCGACGAGGAAGTGTCAGGCCGCCACTGCCAGTCTGAGGTATACCCCAGACTGACACCAAGAATCGAACTGGCGAAGGCATCTTGTCGATTGGCGGCTTACATTCGATCGCTTCGATAGCATTGCCGACCTCATCGATCTAACTTCCAGAGTTACAGGCGTGCTCCTTCACACAACCAAATCGCAATCGCAGAAGTTACGCGGCTTAGAAGTATGAGCCGCCGAGCTCCCTCATGATAGATAAGGTGCTACTTTAGGCAACTCAGAGATGAGGTATCTCAGAGACCCAACCCACCAACGCCCCAGCGCTGTGATGTCACTCGGTTCAGATTGATGGGGTCCAGGAATCTTATTATCCGTCCATTCCGCATTCATCCATCCTGCTTGCGCAGGCAAATGCATTCGCCAGAGCCAAGAGCAGTCCCGGACAGGACGTCGCAGTGGGCGGGCAGTTGATTCACTGAAATCTTGCAGCTCATATTGCGGCTCTGCCGCCGTTAATGCTTCTAGAGAGTTAAAGTAATCTTCAGGGCCAATCAACGCCGATCTATCGATATGCCAATGTGGATGTCCGGCATGTTTACCGTCGTACACCAGAACTCCATCAGGATTCGTGGTGGGCGCTACCCATTCGAGCCTCATGACTTGGACCGCTTCTTCGTCTCTCAATCCGGTATAAAGACGGAGGCCGCAATTGTCGAAACGAATGATTCGCTTGTTCTTATATCCCCAAGCCTCATGCAACGAAATCCAAAAGCGTGGCTTATCGGCGTCTGGAATGGGAAGCCGGACGGCGAACTCCCCGCCGCCAAGATCTGTGGTTACCCTCCTTGACAAAGGCGCTGAATCAATCATCTTTATGACCAGATTATCCTCCCACACTAGCGGTCCAGAGTTGGGGGCGCTACACGCCTCAGTCAAAACAGCATTGATGGCCGCTGTGTGGGATTTGAGGTCGCTGCGTTTGGCTTCCATCTAGTCCGGCACTTCCACGCCTGACAAGTTCCAATCGGATATGCTCGTTCCGAAAGCGGTTGCAGCAAAGTGATCGCGATCAGAAATGCTTGGCAGGCGATCTGCGTTACGAGTGCGAATGGCGCTGGCCAGGACTTGCAGCGCTGGATTTTCTAGAAGCTGTCGCGAGAGATGAGGTAGAGGAACGTGTTTCACGTACTTATGTTCAAGATCTAACTGCCCTCCCGCAACATTTGGACAATACTCGCGCAACAACGCGACTGCTATACGTGAGTTCAACATCCACCAGTATGCGGTCAGAATGTCACGGACAGTATCCTCGCTACCTCCTGTGGTCAACATGTCGGTCGGTATCCACGCATTGGCTTGGACGACCGCGAAACGACCCTCAGGATCTCGCGCGAATGCTGGATATAGTCCGAACCGTTTGGATACGAGACGCGGACGCCCGTCAAACGCCCAAAAGCGGGGCCAAGTCAGTTCCCAATAACGACTAGCATCCATTGATTTGCGTTTGCGCTTTTCCAGAGAGTCTTTTCTGGTCTGGAGGTACCCGTTAAAGAACTGCGGGATCGCTCTCATCACCTCCGATTCATTTTGCCAACTCTTATCAGCCACGAATAGGCATTTCCTAGGTTTGATGTCGCCCTCCACAAAGCTCGCGGCGTCAACTACCTCCCTAAAATATTGCCGTTCGCGCTCCGGCAGAGTTGCTACGACTTCTTTGGGCTGTATGAATACTTCGTTTGCGCCGGTTCTGATTCCTTGCCGTACGTGAAACAAATCACCTACTTTCGTGCCTGCTCTCGCCTGAATGGAATCGAGCAACGAGCCAAGTGCACCTGCGCCGGGCAACCATGATGGCCTCTGACCCAAAGCGTCGATATTCGTCATCGAAACACTAAAGTTGGAAACATCTCCGCGCGAGAGCCCCAGCTCATCCGGTTCTGTAATAGACCGGCGAATGGCGCGTATGACCCGAGAAGCCGCCCCCGTCTCTGCTGACGACCAAGCAACGAAGAGTGGTGATTTGGAAGCCACAGACAGGTGTGCGTTGTCTTGAAGTGCAAGTATTCCAACGTTCACTAAGGCATGCTCAAATAATCCATGTTCGCCAAGTACAGCGATCAAACTGGGCGTGACCCTTTCCAGCAGCTCACTCCTCCATCTGGATAGGCCGTCGCTCGCGAGCACGCCAGCGGGAACTAGCGTCGCCAGAACCCCGGATGGATTTAGACTCCGTATTGCGCGATCAATGAATCCGACGCTTAGGTCTGGACGCCCCTTGCTCTTTGTGACTTCATGCACCCATTCACGTTCGCGTTCATCCATTCGCTCCCATGATCGAAACGGGGGGTTCATTAGTACGACATCAGCCTTCGGCCACAGAGCGCTTTCCAAAGCGTCTGCCTGGCCTATATCGGTGATGACCTCCATCATTGGCACATCATGCTCCAGTGCCCGCACGGCTACCTTGGCCATCGTAATCGCTTGGGCGCTCTTATCGCGCCCCACGATGCGAACCGTGCCTTGAAAGCCTCGTCGCTCAAGAGCTCGCAGAGATTCCGTCAGAAATACAGCGGAGCCACAGGCGAAGTCTGCAATGGTTAGCTCACTGGGGAAAGCAGACCAGCGCTGCAATGCCCATTCGGCCAAGAGCCGGGCAATAGGAACTGGCGTAAAGTACGCCCCCGTAGGCGAGTAGGTTGGTGCAGTAGAAATTGAAGCGTTGCCAAAGAGGCCGAATTGTTTCGACTCTAGAACGGCGTGCGCTTCCTGAAATAGTCGCCCCGCAGCGTGGCGCAAGATCAACGATGGGACCAGTCGCAGACCTAGCGGAGCACATGCTCGCATCTTCCGAGCTCGTTCAATCGTCGATTCACGTAGTTCTCCGGCAACCAAACCGGGGTCGTCAATCCCAACGTCCAACGCTGTCTTGCTGCGCCATCCCGGATCCTCCAAGATGCTTGGGTCGTGTTCGCCTGCCGCCTGGAGAGCAAAGAGAAAGGAAGCCAGAGCATTCTGCCCTTCGGTGTAATCGCTTGCAGCCCATATACCTCGAAATTCCTCCACAAGAAATGGAACCACGTCCGGAAGGGCGAAACGACTTGAACCATCAAGAAATGTCAAGAATTCTTCGAGTTGAGTTTCTACGCTCTTGCGCCTAAAGCTGTATATTTGCGGATCGCGACCAGATCGCACCTCGACCTTATCGGAGGTCATCAAGACGTGATGAGCGAGATCAGCCGACCATTGCCAATTTCGTGAGTTCTCCGGCGAGATGTCTGGCGTGTCAATTGTTGAGCATGCGAATGAGGCGCGTCGGCCATCGAGCATTGCATAATGCTCACCTGGAAAATAAACCGATCCAGATGGGAACAGTCGGCTCATCGCCATACCCAAACGCTGCGCCATTTGTGATGAGCCATTCATCATGAGCAGATGATAACAACGGCCCGACACAACCACAAGCCTACTTTTTACAATCCTTTGGTCAGGTTCTCCGGCGATACGGTCGTTCGGAGCAACCGTAGCCCATGAGTTGGTCGACCGCGATGAACTTCACTATCTCATTTGTCTGGCGTCAACCTATCTTTCCCCTCGCATTGACTCACCATATTTGCTACTGAGCAAGGGGTCGTTGCCTCATTGAAAATGCTACCCGAGATGAATGGATCTCGGGGGCGGAGATGAGGGGACA
>Ga0224555_1002758_pt1 | contig 19682 bp, 22 predicted proteins | sample 714S23034metaG_FD_180687 | JGI IMG/M metagenome (GOLD analysis project Ga0224555, IMG submission 180687) | Peat soil microbial communities from Stordalen Mire, Sweden - 717 S2 30-34 | ecosystem: Environmental > Terrestrial > Soil > Wetlands > Peat | place: Sweden: Norrbotten County, Stordalen...
CGCCTTCCAGCGGCGCCACATGTCGATCCTCTGCTCCGTGGAAAGCCTGTCCCGTTTTCCTTGTGCCATAAACACCACCTTAGAAAATGAATCCATATCAGATGGTGTTGCACCGACCGGTTGAGACCACCCGACGTTTCGGGCAGTTCGACCGTCAGTAGCAGACACGCGCCAGAGGAACAATGCACGCGAAGGCGACCTGGCACCAGGCGGCCACGGGTATCCTATGTGTGGAACCGCCTGAAAATGAATCAGAACATCCAGACAAAGAGCACGAGTTGGTGGCAAGTCTCGCTACTGGAACGCATGGCCGCGCTCCGGCAACGTGAGAGCCAGGTCTTTCTGGTCCTTTCCCTGGTGATCGGCGCGTTGACCGGCTTGACGGTCGTTGCATTCATCTTGCTGACGGAACGATTGGGCATGCGGCTGTACCCGGTCAGTGGCGCGCCATGGCGGCGTCTGCTGTTCCCGGTCGTGGGTTCTCTCGGCATCGGCTACTTGCTATACCGCTTTTTTCCGGGAGCGCGGGGCAGCGGTGTACCGCAGACGAAGGCGGCGCTGTTCGCGAGCGGAGGGCGCATCTCTCTGCGCACCGTGCTTGGCAAGTTTTTCTGCACGTCCGTCACACTCGCCAGCGGTATTCCGCTGGGACGCGAAGGCCCTTCGGTGCAGGTGGGCGCGGGCATTGGTTCGGTGCTGGGACGCCTGCTCGGACTGAGTACCGAGCAAGTAAAGAACCTTATCCCGGTGGGAGCGGCGGCGGCGATTGCGGCAGCCTTCAATACGCCTCTGGCGGCTGTGGTGTTCGCGCTCGAAGAAATCATGGGCGACCTCAACGCGCCGATGATGGGCGGCGTGGTTCTGGCATCAGCGACCGCGTGGGTGGTTCTGCGCCTTCTTCTGGGCGATCACCCGCTCTTCAAAGTCCCGCAATATCACTTGGTGAGTTCTGCCGAATTTGCCGTCTATGCCGTGCTCGGCATCGCCGGCGGCGTGGTTTCGGCGATCTTCGCGAAGCTGTTGCTGGGCATGCGCGCCCGCTTCCTGCGGTTCCCGCAAAAGACGGTCTGGTTCCAACCCGTGGCGGGCGGGTTGCTGGTAGGCGTGATGGGCTGGTTTGTGCCCCAGGTTCTGGGTGTTGGCTATGGCTTCGTCGGCGACGCATTGAACGGTAACATGGCGATTCGCCTGATGCTGCTTCTCTTGGTACTGAAACTGATCGCTGTTACCACCAGCTATGCTTCGGGGAATGCAGGCGGCATCTTCGGGCCAGCTCTGTTTATCGGTGCCATGTTGGGAGGTTCTGTCGGGACCGCCGCGCATCATTTGTTCCCGGCTTACACTGCGACGGCGGGTGCCTACGCGTTGGTGGGGATGGGCGCTGTCTTTGCAGGGGTGGTTCGCGCTCCGATGACCTCGGTGCTGATCATCTTCGAGATGACACAGGATTACGCGGTAATCGTCCCACTGATGATTGCCAATCTGGTGAGCCTCTTCGTTGCTTCGCTATTGCAGCATGAGCCCATATACGAAGCGCTTGCCGTGCAGGATGGCATCCATCTGCCCACGGCGAAGACGCGCCAGCGCCTCGGTCAGCGTCAGGTGGGAAGCATTATGGAGGCGGCGATCCAACTGCTGCCAGCCGAGACCACGGTGCGAGAGGCGTTGGAGCGGGTCTCCGCCAGTGAATTCCGATCGTGGCTGGTGACCGACCGGCGAGGTGTGATTGGCATTATCGACCTCTCGCTGCTGAGGGATGAACCAGCGGAAGGCGCGGATAAGAAAATCGGTGAGTTGGTGGATGCGCTGGCCTTTCCGCATATTCATTCCGATCAGGGGCTTGATCTGGCCCTCGAGCGGATGGGGGAAAACCAACTCGACATCCTGCCAGTGGTCAACCGGGCGAATGTTCACAAACTGGAAGGCCTCGTCACCTTGCGCGATGTTTTGGATGCGTACGGCGTGAACCGTGCGTGATCGGCTTTGCCTGTGCGGAGGCCGATCCGAAGCCTTGCGTCGGTTGAGATAACAAGGGCCTCTGCATGAACTGAGAAAGCGAAGTTCCCTGAAATACGGCGTTTTCGGAAGCTTCGTTTGTCCTGGGTTTCAAGCCGCCCCGCCCCAGCGCGTAAAATGGGACAAAATGATCCGGCCTTATCAGGGAATCCTGCCCACCATCCCCGCCTCCTGCTATGTCGACCTGTCGGCGCAAGTGATTGGCGATGTTGTGCTCGGCGAGCACGCCAGCGTCTGGATGAACGCCGTGGTCCGCGGCGACGTCAACCAAATCCGCATCGGGGCGAACTCGAACGTCCAGGACTGCGCCGTGCTCCATGGCATGCGCCACGTCTACCCGGTCATCGTCGGCGACTGGGTCACCATCGGCCACAACGCCACCGTCCACGGCTGCGTGCTGGAGGACGCCATCCTGGTCGGCATGGGCGCCTGCATCCTGAACGACTGCCGCATCGGCGAGGGCTCCATCATCGCCGCCGGCGCGGTGCTGCCCGAGCACACCGCGATCCCGCCCAACTCGCTGGTGGCCGGCGTCCCCGGCAAGATCCGCCGCACCCTGGGCGACGAAGACCGCAAGCTGATTCTGAAGTACGCGCAGAACTACCTCGACTACACCGCCATCTACCTGAAAGAAACCGGGTAAGCGGCCTCGCCGGACGACAACAGAAGAGGCGGAAATTGCATGCGCTTCGAAAGGTTGCCTGGCGGTTGGTCGGGGCATCCCCACGCCGCGCCGGCAGCGAGGAGCCCCGCACCGGCGGACCGCTGGGCGGGGCTTCTCACGCAAATCGAACAATCCAGAAGACTAGTGCGCCCTGACGACCAACCGGATGGAGCCGGTCGAGACCCCAGCCATTACGTAGTTACCGTCCACCTGGCGCCATTCATAGCCGCTCGGCGGCGCTTTCAGGCGGCTGGCGCGATAGTCCACTTTATCGCCGCGGCCCCAGTCCTCCTGCTTCATCTGCGCGCCCTTCTTCCACTCGCTGTGCTGGACGTAGGTGTGGTTGTCGTGAGTGGTGGCGCCGCGGTTGTCCTGCGCGAACGCCGCTCCGCTGCAGAGCATTGCGGCGAGCGTCGAGAGAGCTGCAAACTTTACAAGTCGATTCACAAAATTACCTCTGATGGTTGAGATGCAAACCCGTCGCGCGCAACCTGGCGAAGACACAAATATTACGCAGAGCCAAGCACGCGCTCGGAAGCCGGAGCGAACCAGGTCGCGGCTTTTCGCTACACTGGAAGTTCATGTCAACGCAGCCCAAACCGTCCAACCCATTGAAAGCAGTGCGCGGCACGCGCGATCTTCTGCCGCCCGAAACCGCCCTCTGGAACCGCATCGAGCAGACCGCGCGCGAGGTGTTTGCGCGCTACGGCTTCGGCGAGATCCGCACGCCCATCTTCGAAGCCACCGAGCTCTTCGCCCGCGGGGTGGGCGAGGAGACCGACATCGTCTCCAAAGAGATGTACACCTGGGAAGACCGCGCCCGCGCGCAGAGTGAGAAGGCACAATCCCTCACCCTCCGCCCGGAGAATACCGCCGGCGTCGTTCGCGCCTACATCGAGCACAAGCTCGGCGAGCGCGGCGATCTGCAGAAGCTCTACTACATCGGCCCGCAGTTCCGCCGCGAGCGGCCGCAGCGCGGACGCTACCGCCAGTTCTGGCAGATCGGCGTCGAGGTGCTGGGGCCGGTGTCGTCCGGGTCGGAGTCGCCGGTGCGCGACGCCGAGGTGCTGGAGATGCTGGCCACGCTGCTGAATGAGCTGGGCGTGAAGAACTGGCGGCTTGAACTGAACTCCGTCGGCTCCGCCGAAGACCGCAAGCGCTACCTCGACATCCTGCGCAAGGCATTAGCTCCTATCAAACACCAGATGTCCGAGGATAATCAGCGTCGTGCAGAGACGAACCCGCTGCGAATCTTCGACTCAAAGGACCCAAACGACCAGGCGCTCGTATACGCGCTTCCAGTGATCGGCGATTATCTCGACGAAAGCAGTCGAAACCACTTCGCGCAAGTACAAGCTGCGCTGGTTGCCTGTGGCGTTCCCTTTACAGTGAACCCGCGCCTGGTACGCGGGCTGGACTACTACACGAGGACGACGTTCGAGTTCACCGTGCCGGACGGCAGCGGCCTGGGCACGCAGAACGCGCTGCTCGGCGGCGGGCGCTACGACGGGCTGAGCGAGATGCTGGGCGGGCCCAAGGCTCCCGGCATCGGCTTCGCCATCGGCGAGGATCGCCTGATCCTGGTGCTGCAGGAACAGGACGGCCGCAAAGCGGTAGACGCCCCGCATCCGGAATGGATGTGGGCGAAAAAGCTGGACGCCTACATCGCCCCCATTGGCGCCGAATGCAACGCCGCCGCGCTCGCGCTCGCCCGCGAACTCCGCCGCACCGGCCTCTCCGTCGAAGTGGGCGACGGGACGTTCCGGTTGAAGAAGAGCTTCGACGCAGCGGATAAAGTGGCGCGAAACATCGTCATCCTGGGCGACGACGAAGTGGCGAGTGGCACCGCAACCGTCAAGACTTTTGCCACCGGTGAACAGACGAAAGTGGCGCGAGGTGAACTCGGGAAGTTTCTCAGCCCCGCACCGCAAGCGGAGGGGAGCTAAAGCATGTACGGCCGATCTGGAGAACTCGACACAGGAAAGACCGGCCTTTCGTTTTTCAAGGGCACAACTCTGACGCAGATTTGTTTAGGGTCGAATGATCTTGGGTTGAACTTCGACCTCCCGCCTATCCAGATCATGATGCAATCGGATTTCGGCACTAAGGTCGTTGGCCAGGAGAGAATGCTCCACGATCTGACCAACGGGCATCTGCTGCGGAGCTTTCTGAACCGTGAGGTTTCCGACGCTGCGTGGGGCGAAAAGGGAACGCTTATCCTGACGTTCGCCGGGGGAGATCAGGTGCTGATTTTTGACGACAGCGATCAGTTCGAATCCTACACAATCAGTCACTCTGGACAGACCATCGTCGTTTAGCGGCTTAGCGCGCTGCGCGGGAACCAATCACGAGTTTCTGAATGGGCGTGCTATGCTATACGTGTATAGCGGAGAGAAGCAAATGCTTGCAATCAGGCTGCCTGAAGACATCGAGAAGCGTCTTGACCGTCTGGCGAAGCGCACCGGGCGGACCAAGACCTACTACGCCCGCGAGGCTGTGCTCGCCCACATCGAAGATCTCGAAGACACCTACCTGGCCGAAGCCGCTCTGGAGGACATTCGGGCCGGCCGCAGCAAGACCCTTCCTCTGGAAAGCGTGATGAAGAAGCATGGCCTGGAAGGTTGAACTGTCTGAGGAGACCAGCCGCCAACTGGACAAGCTGGATCCCCAAATTGCCCGACGCATCCTGAAGTTTCTCCATGAGCGGGTTGCCCGGCTGGACAACCCGCGCAGCATTGGGGAAGCGCTGCGAGGGAGCAAACTCGGCGAATTCTGGAAATATCGCGTCGGCGATTACCGGCTCATCTGCTCCATCGAGGACAAGCGGATACTCATTCTCGTGTTGCGCGTCGGGCATCGCCGTGAGGTGTATGAACGCTGATGCTGAGGAATGACAACAGAACGAGGCGCGCCGCGGCTGCCAAACTTCGTACAATAGGAAGATCGTGACTTTAGACTTTCTGGGTAGTTTGCAGCGGACGCAGATGTGTGGCGAGCTTCGCGCGGAGCACGCGGGGCAAAACGTCGTCCTGATGGGCTGGGTGAACCGGCGGCGCGACCACGGCGGCCTCATCTTTCTCGATCTGCGCGACCGCTCGGGCATCGCGCAGGTGGTGGTGGACGAGAAGACCGGCGCGGCGCACGACAAGGCCGACGCGGCCCGGCCGGAGTATGTGGTCGCCGTCAAAGGCCATGTCCGCCGCCGCGGCCCGGGCCTGGACAACCCCAACATGCCGACCGGCGAGATCGAAGTCGTCGCCGACGAGTTGCTGCTGCTGAACGAGGCGAAGACGCCGCCGTTCTCTCCCGCCGAAGACGCCATCGCCAACGAAGAGGTGCGGCTGAAGTGGCGCTACCTCGACCTGCGGCGCGTGGAGATGCAGCGGAACTTCGCGCTGCGCAGCCGCGTCGCCATGGCCATCCGCAACTACCTGGTCGGCGAAGGCTTCCTCGAGATCGAAACGCCGTTCATGACGCGTTCCACCCCCGAAGGTGCGCGCGATTACCTGGTTCCCAGCCGCATCCACGCCGGCGAATTCTACGCGCTGCCGCAGTCGCCGCAGATCTTCAAGCAGATCCTGATGATCTCGGGGTTCGACCGGTACTTCCAGGTCGCGCGCTGCTTCCGCGACGAGGACCTGCGCGCCGACCGCCAGCCCGAGTTCACCCAGATCGACCTGGAGATCAGCTTCCCCACGCAGGACGCGGTGTTTCGCGTGACCGAAGGCTTCCTGACCGCTGCGTTCGCGACTGCGGGCATTCGGCTGACCACGCCGTTCGTGCGCATGACCTACGACGAGGCCATCAAGAACTACGGCATCGACAAGCCCGACATGCGCCTGCCGGCGATGGTCTCGCTGACCGAGGAACTGACGCCCGAGTTGCGCGAGAAATTGAAGATCGAGCAGGCGCTGCCGGTGCTGGGCTTCGTCATTCCCGGCGTCGGCGAGCTCTCCGGCACGGCGCGCAAGGCCTTGCTCGGCGAGGTGCGCGCGGGCTTCGGCGACTGCGGGCTCGACCTGCTGGACCTCAGCCGGCTCGGGACAGCTGAACAATTTCAACCTCTGACTCAGAAAATTGGCGAACGGCTAAATGCCGAGTATCGAAGATTCGCGAACGTCCAACCCTCGGCGGAGCTTGCTGCACAACCTGCACATTTAGCCATTGTCGTGACGCCGAAGCTGGGCACGCCCGCGATGTGGAACTACGATCCGCAGTGGATCTGGAAGCGTGTGGGCCAGCTCCGCCTGCAGCTTGGCGCGAAGTTTGCCGACAAGCATGGCCGCTTCACGCAGACAGGCACCGAAAACGATTACAAATTCGCCTGGGTCACCGACTTTCCCATGTACGAGTGGAACGAGGAGACCAAGACCTGGGACGCGGCGCACCATCCCTTCACCTCGCCGCACGAGGACGACATCAAGGCCGGCCGCCTGACCAGCGACAAGGGCGCGGTGCGCGCGCTGGCCTACGACATCGTGCTCAACGGCACCGAGCTTGGCTCAGGCTCCATCCGTATCCACCGCCAGGACGTGCAGGCGGAGATCTTCCGATCTTTGGGAATGTCAGACGCAGAAGCAAAAGAACGCTTTGGCTTCTTCCTCGACGCGCTGGAGTACGGCACGCCTCCGCACGGCGGCATCGCTTTGGGCCTCGACCGCATCGTGATGATCCTGGCCGGCGCGAGCAGCCTGCGCGAGGTCATCGCCTTCCCCAAGACCGCCAAGGCCATCGACCTGATGTGCGACTCGCCCTCGCCTGTCAGCGACCAGCAACTGCGCGAGCTGCACCTGCGCATCGCGCAGCGCAGCTAGGGCCGCAACCAGTTCTCAATCTTCAGGCCCTTCACGCGCTTGAACTCGCGAACGTTGTCAGTCACCAGAATGGCGGCCAGCGCGAGGGCATGGGCGGCAATCAGCATGTCGTTCTGGCCGATCAACTGTCCCCTGCGTTCAAGGTCGGATCGAAGCACGGCGTAAGCGTCGTCGGCTCCCGCCGCAAGCGGAACAACTTCGACTGAAGCAAGCGCCCGATCAACTCGTTGTGCAAGAGGTGCGGATCCTTTTTTTGCCACGCCATAGCGCATCTCACACGCCACGATAATGCTGGTCAGCAGCCTGCTACCGGACTCGATTGCCTTGCGCTCGAAAGTACGCGCCGCCAGGCCACGCGGGCTGCGCATAATTTCGGAGAGGACGTTGGAATCCAACAGGTAGACGGGCATCAGAGGTCGAACGGTTCTGGAGGAAAGTCCTCGATTGGGGGCATTGCATCCTCATCGGAAAGCGGTTCCCAAGAGTGCAACAACTCCACCAGGTCCATCACGCTCGTTTTCTTGATGGGTTCCACAATCAGGCGGCCCTTGCGATCGCGCGAGATCGTCGCCTCATTGCCGGGTAGCGCGAACTCACGCGGGATGCGGATCGCCTGGCTTCTTCCATTGCGGAAGATGCGGACGGAGCGGGTTTTGCTCGTGGTCGCCGTGGCGCTTGCCTCTCTTTGGAGTATATGCCACGGCATAGGCCGAAGCAAGCCTAGCGCACGATTTGGAACGTGCGCCGCCAGCGGGTGTCGCTGGCGAAGTGGGTGAGGTGGCGGAAAAAGACGCTGGCCTGTTCGGCGAGAGTGGGCTCGCCGTTCTCTTCAGGCGTGTCGATGGACCAATAAATAAAGAGCGGGCGGCCGATGAGGTTCTTGCGCTGGACGAAGCCCCAGTAGCGGCTGTCGAGCGAGTTGGTGCGGTTGTCGCCCATCATGAAGTAGCTGTCGGGCGGGACGATCAGGTCGGCGCCGTCGATGTGCTGCGGCAGTTCGAGCGACCAGGCCGCGGTGACGTTGGGGTCTTTCGCGGGAGAGATCAGCGGGAAGTCGTCGCGGTAGGGGTTGTAATTGGCGGCGGTGGGCATGGTGGCATAGGGCTCGTGCTGCGCAACTCCGTTGACGTAGAGCACGCCGCCGCGCAGGTGGATGCGGTCGCCGGGGACGCCGACGACGCGCTTGACCAGGATGTCCTCGCTGCCGTCTTGCTCAAGGATGGGCTTATAGAAGACGACCGGCTCACCGCGGCGCAGCTCGCGGTAGGGCACAATGCGCGCCCAGGGCGAAGCGGGCGCGAGGCTGACGCGGTCGACGATGTCGTGGTCGCCCACCAGGATAGTGCTGGCCATAGACGCCGAGGGAATGACGAAGTTCTGAAGAACGAAGGTGAAAACGAAGAGAACGCTGATGGCGGTAACACACAGCGAGGCGAAGGATTGCAGTTGCGACTCGGGTGGCTGCGTCTTCTCGGCGGACTTCGTCATCTGCATTCCTCCGGTGATTGGGAGATTCTCAATTCATCCAGCGCTTGTCCCTAGGGTTCTTGCGCTCCTCGTCGGGGTCGATGTAGCGGCCTTCGTCGTCGAACTGGACTTTGCGGCCCTGCTTGCCCATGTAGACCTCGAACTTGCGCGCCGCCCGTCTGCGCTTGGCCCGGTAGTATGCGTTGCGCATGCTATAGAACTGCTCGCTGAAGCCGAAGGCCACGCCGCGGCGCGGCGCGTAGCGCACATACAGGTAGCCCGAGAAGCCGGCGGAGAGATGCAGCAGCGCGCCGAACACATCGCCGCCTTTCAACAGAATGGCGATATCGATGAGGATGTAGATCCCGACCAGGTACTTTGCGCGGATGTTGATGGGCAGAGGAAACAGCATGAACTCGAGATCGCCCATGCGCACGGCGATGGCGACCAGGATGCCGTAAACGCCGGCCCAGGCGCCGAAGCTGTAGGCGCCGGGACTGAGTCCCAGAACCCGGGTGAACGAAAGCACCGACGCAATGACGGCGCCGCCAATGGCGGAGGTGAAGTAAAGCTCGCCGAGAAAGCGGCTGCCGTAACTGCTCTCCAGAATCGACCCGCAGAACCAGATGGAAAGCGAGCTGAAAAGGATGCCGAGGATTCCCAGTTCGATGAAGGGGTAAGCGGCGAGCTGCCAGATCTGGCCATGAGCGACCGCCCCGGGCTGCAGCACCAGGTGGCCAACCAGGACGTCTGTGTAGCCGGGCACGAACAGATGCAACACCGCGATGGCGAAGAACACCCCGACGTTGGCGAAGACCAGTTTGCGCGTGGTCCCCGAGAACGGCGGGAAGGTCATCGTGGTGGGCGAGGAGCGCGGCATGGATGCTTCTTCATTTCACCACACTTGCGTGCCAGTGGCGGAGCGCGGCTATTTGGGCGATTGCCGTCCATCCCGTTGGGCAGAGGCCCGCAGGTTGTGAGAATTGATCCTTGACGTAGCGCGGGAAGCCTACTCATACTATCGGTGGCGGGTGTGCCGTTGCGTTCCCCCCGGGCATCTGTGCTGGTCCGACCCCGGGGAGGGTGGCGCAAAATGACCTGTGGGGCATCCCAGAGGCCGAATTCAACGTCTTTTAGTTGCGGAGGCTCCAATCATGGCTGTTGTTTGTCCCGAATGCGATAACCCCATCACCGTCGACGCCGATGAAGTGGAAGAGGGCGAGACCGTGCAGTGCGAGGAATGCGGGATGGAGTTGGAGGTGGTCTCCACCGATCCGCTGGAACTCGCTCCCATGGACGTCATCGGCTACGACGACGAGGAAGACGCGCACGCACCCGATGAGGAAGACGAGTAGCAGACCGGCGGACGGCAGCGAGGGAAGCCCTGCCCGCTGACCCCTGGTTCCCCGGCAGGTCGCTTTTGATGCGATGGGGTGGGTATAGTTGCAGATATGACTCGATTTACTTGTTCTTTAAAACTGCTCGGGCGGATCGCCCGCGGTTTGGCCCGCGGTTTGGCTGTCGCCGGCCTCGCATGCTGCGTGGGCGCGGCGTCCTTGGGCGTGCCGGCGCCGCTGCTGATGGCGCAGACGCAGACCGACCGCGTGGTGCAGGGCAAGGTGGTGGACAAGTCCGACGCCGGAGTGAAGGGCGCCACGGTGTTTCTGAAGGACGGCCACACGCTGGCGGTAAAGAGCTACATTGCGTCCGACGACGGCTCCTTCCGCTTCGGCCAGCTCGCGCAGAACACCGACTACCAGCTGTGGGCGGAGTGCGAGGGCAAGAAGAGCGCGGTGAGGAGCATCAGCTCGTTCGACACCCGCAACCAGATCAACATCAATCTGAAGATCGACAAATAGCTAGCGGTCAACCCGGTCGCCGTGGCTGGGCGGCTGGCTGGCGACCAGGAACCGAACCGGAGCAGCGCTGCGATTGACGGCCTGATGCAGTTCGCCGGGAGCAATCTCCAGGCCCTGGTGCGGGTGCAGCGTCACCGGCTGCTGCTCGACAACCAGGGTCAGCTCGCCGGCCAGCACAAAGAAGAACTGGCGCGCGTGGACGTGGTGGTGCGGCGTCTCCCGGGCGCCTGCGGGCATCTGCTCTTCGATGATGTTGAGGCCGGGCGTGCGCACCAGGTGCCAGGCGTCGCAGCCGCTGCCCCAGGTATAGTGCTCGGCGTTGGCGGCGCTGATAGGTGGGTTGGGCATGGGGGATTCTAGCAAAGCGAATCACAGAGTAAACAGAGCAAAAGAGAGAACGGGGAGGTCGCGTGGCCGTTGAACTCTCTGTGTACCCTCCGTTTCTCTGTGATCCCTGTGATTCGCTTTGCGTGCGAGAATGGCGGAGTGGTCCGGCATGCCGGGGCCTACGAATGAACTCGCTCACGGGAGAGCCCTTGATGAAGCTGACTGAACTTACTGTTGCCCGCGCCATCGCCGCGAAACCCGAAGCGTTGTTCGACGTCTGGATGGACCCCAAGAGTCCCGGAGGCCCGTGGTTCGGCGCGGCGCGCATGCTGATTGATCCGAAGGTGGATGGCCTGTTCTACTTCACTGTCGAGCACGAGGGCAAGACCTGGGCGCACTATGGCCGCTTTGTGCGCATCGAGCGGCCCAGCCCCGGTGGGTCCGGCAGCGCCCGCGGCTCAGGGTTAGTCGAGTACACCTGGATGTCGGAGGCGACCCGCGGCTTTGAGTCGGTGGTGACGGTGACGTTCCAGCCGCTGGAAGACGAGACCGAGGTCACGCTGGTCCACTCCGGCGTGCCCGACGACGAGATGGGACGCCGCCACGCCGAGGGCTGGAAGTGGATGCTGGACTCACTCGCCGAGCGCTTCAGCATGCACGAAGACGCAAGCTGACCGGTTCAACCCAGATACTGAGGATTGCGCGCCGTGCCGTCGTTGTGCGGCGTCGTCTTGTATAGCTCGTACTTGCCCTCGAGCGCCGCCGGGCGGACGCGCTCCACCAGACTCGCCACCTGCGCCGGCGAGAGCGGCTTGAAGGTGCGCACCGCCTCCAGCGCCTGCTCCAATATTTGCGGGCTGTCGATGCCGGTGATCTGCACAGCAATGGGCAGGTTAAGACAGTAGTGCAGCGCCTCGATCGGCTTCATCGTGTTGTTCGCCAGCATGTAGTCCAGAATCGTATGATCCCCAAAACACTTCATCCCCAGCGGCGCGATGCCCTCGCGCACCAGCACCGGCAGCACGTCTTTGGCGAAGCTGCGGAAGTGCGCGTCCATCACGTTCAGCGGCATCTGCACGGCGTGGAAGTGGAAGCTATGCTGGCGCGCGATATCCAGCATGCGCAGGTGGACCAGCGGATCCTTGTGGCCGGTGAATCCGATGTAGCGAACTTTGCCCGCCTTCTTTGCTTCGAGCATCGCTTCCATGCCGCCGCCGTCCGAGAAGATGCGGTCGGGATCTTCGAGGCGAATCACCTCGTGGAACTGCATCAGGTCTACGTGGTCGGTCTGCAGCCGCTTCAGCGATTCATCAATCTGCTGTGACGCCGCCGCCTTGGTGCGCCCGTCGATCTTCGTCATCAGGAAGACCTTGTTGCGATAGCCGTCGGCCAGCGCCTTGCCCATGCGCATTTCGCTGGTTCCGTTGTTGTAGTCCCAGCAGTTATCCAGGAAGGTGATGCCGCGGTCGACGGCCTGCCGAATCAGCTGAATCGCGTCCGCATCCGTCAGCGACGGACGGCCGATGTGGTATCCGCCCAGACCGATGGCGGAGACGCGCTCACCCGTGCGCCCCAGCGTGCGGTAGATCATGCCGTTCCCGGTGGTGGTTTCAGCCTCCAGCATCGGATTTATTAGATGCTCTGCGACGATGGCTGCGGTGGCCGAGGAAGCCGTTTTCACAAATTCGCGGCGATCAATGGGCAACATGTTCGCGCTCCTGAGATGGAGCATGGCGAAGCCGCGCTCCAGATGCAGAGATTGTAGCCCGAGAAGTCCTCCGACCGCAGCTTCGGCATCTACCTCAGCCCCTGGCCGCCGCCACGCCGATGGCTGGGAGTGGATACTTGACATGCTCGCCGAGCGCTTCAGCATGCACGAAGAGGCGTAAGGTGAAATTTGAGGCCGCCTATTCGGTTCGCTTGAGACTCTTCTCCAGGCTCCTGCCTCCATAGAAGATGCCCGCGATCCGAATCGTCTCTACCGCTATCCGAAAGGCGATCGTTACTCGGCCGCGGAAGCCGGTGGTGCGAAGTCCGGGCAACGGCGGGTCCCTTGATATGGAGCGGCGGCGAGGCCGTCGCATTTCGCGACGATGGCTTTCACATATGCCTTTGCGTTGGCTGGAGAGCCTGCGTCCGCGATGTAGCGCTCAATATCGAGGAGGTCAGATTTCGCGCGTTCCGAGTAGATGACGCGATAGGGCATCCGGAGGATTTCTGACGCTTTAGGCGGGCCGCTTCGAGGCTGTCGAGCAGCTCAGAGGAAGAGATGCCGGAAGAGGGATCGGCTTCCATCGCGAGGCAAACTGGAACAATCTCCTCGCGAAGCCAGCGCTCGATACCTGCTTCTCGATCTTCCAGCAGCTCGAGGCTCTCCGCGATCACCGCGCTCTCGTCGACCTATTCGCCTGAAGCGACCTTGCGATACACTCGGTCGACCATCTCAGTGGGAAGATTCACGACGAGTTGTCGACCGGTTGGCATAGATTACTCCGAACTGACGTGCTAGAGACAATGATATCAGCGTTGGGCGCTGCACCAATCGAGCACTGCCGCTACTCCACCGCTGCACCCTTCCGCGGCCGGCGGTTGGCTTGCAGGATGCGCTTGCGCATGCGCAGCGACTTCGGCGTCACCTCGACCAACTCGTCTTCGGCGATGAACTCGATCGACTGCTCCAGCGTGAGGTTGCGGTAGGGCACCAGGCGCACCGCTTCGTCGGAACCGGACGCGCGCATGTTGGACATCTTCTTCTCGCGCACGCAGTTCACGTCCAGGTCATTGTCGCGCGAGTGCTCGCCAATGATCATGCCTTCGTACACCTCGATGCCGTCGGGGACGAACAGCGTGCCGCGATCTTGTAGCCCCTCAAGAGCATAAGCAGTCGTGGTCCCGTGGCGGTCGGAGATCAGTGCGCCCGAAACCCGCTGCGGGATCTCGCCCTGGTAGTCGATGTAGCCGTCCAGGATCGCGTTCATCACGATCGTGCCGCGCGTCTCCGTCAGCATTTCAGACCGCAGCCCGATCAGCCCGCGCGAGGGGATGCGGAACTCCATGCGCACGCGGCCCGATCCGTGGTTGGTCATCTTGGTCATCTCGCCCTTGCGCGGGCCCAGCCGCTCGATCACGGTGCCGACGAAGTTCTCCGGGATGTCGATCATCAGCTGCTCGACCGGCTCCATCAGTTGCCCGTCAATCCGCTTGGTGACGATCTCGGGCCGCGAGACCATCATCTCGAAGCCCTCGCGCCGCATCATCTCAATCAGGATCGCGAGCTGCAGTTCGCCGCGGCCCAGCACCTTGAACGAGTCGGGCGAGCCGGTCTCGTGCATCTTCAGCGACACGTTGGTCAGCAGCTCCTTGTCCAGACGGTCCCTCAGGTTGCGCGACGTCACCCACCTGCCCTCGCGCCCGGCGAACGGCGAGTTGTTGACGTTGAACTGGATCGCAATCGTCGGCTCGTCGATGGTGATGCCGGGCAGCGGCTGCGGGTTCTCCACGTCGCAGAAGCTCTCGCCGATGGTGATGCCCGGGATGCCCGCAATGGCGACGATGTCGCCGGTCTGCGTCTCCTCGATATCGGTGCGCTTCAGGCCGGAGAAGCTGAACAGCTTGGTGATCTTGTGCTTCGAGAAAGTCCCGTCGACGCGCGCGACGTTGTACTCCTGGCCGGTGCGCATGGTGCCGTTGAAGACGCGCCCGATGGCCAGCCGCCCCAGGTAGTCGGAGTAGTCCAGGTTGGTCACCAGGATCTGCACCGGGCCTTCAGGATCGCCGGTGGCGACGGGGATGGTGCGGACGATCTGCTCGAACAGCGGCTGCAGGTCGGTGCCCGGCTGCGCCAGGTCCAGCGTCGCCGTGCCCACCTTGCCGTTGGTGTAGAGCACCGGAAAGTCCAGCATTCGCTCGTCCGCGTCGAGATCGATGAACAGGTCGTAAACCTCGTTCAGCACCTCCTGCGGGCGCGCGTCCGGCCGGTCGATCTTGTTGATCACCACCATCGGCGTCAGCTTGGCTTCCAGCGCCTTCGACAGCACGTAGCGGGTCTGCGGCAGCGGGCCTTCGCTGGCGTCGACCAGCAGGACCACGCCGTCGACCATTTTGAGGGCGCGCTCCACCTCGCCGCCAAAGTCCGCGTGGCCCGGCGTGTCCACGATGTTGATCTTGTTGTCGTGGTAGTAGAGCGCCGTGTTCTTGGCCATGATGGTGATGCCGCGCTCGCGCTCCAGGTCGTTCGAGTCCATCACCCGTTCCGCCACCGCCTCGTTCGCGCGAAACGTCCCGCTCTGGCGCAGCATCGCGTCCACCAGCGTGGTCTTGCCGTGGTCGACGTGCGCGATGATGGCGATGTTGTAAATCGGCTTCGGCGCGAGCTTCACGGCAGGCCTCGGAGCCGGTGCGGCTGCGGCCGGCGTGGTGGCCTCGACATTCGGAATGGTTTGGGGGCTGCTCACTGCGTTGGATTTTCCTGTCTGGGCGCCTTCCGTCCCAGCCAATAGTCCTGGCCGGGGACCGCATTCCGTTCCAGACAAGCTAAGCTGGCCGGGAACCATTGGAGGAATGCGGAAAGGCGAAAATGAGGTTCATATCTAGTTTACCGCACCCGATAGCGCCCCAGGCCGGAGGGAACACGAATCGCAGCAGCCTGCGCCCCCTGCTTCAAAGGAATCGACAGGGACTCGGACGCCGCCTTGCGGCAGCGGAGGACAGGCGCGCCGACTCGAGCGGGTCAGCCGACGGGCGGATAGTTCGGCGGGTAGCTGGGCGGGACAGCGATGACGGAAGACGACGGAACCACCTTCCACTGGCCGAACGCGAGAATGCAGAGCACGATCAGGCCTCCGACGCCCGGGATCAGCAGCAGGAACGCCAACGCGCCGGACATGCCGGCCTTGGAGAAAATGCGCCAGAACAGGAAGATGATGAAGGCCAAACAGGCGAAGACGACGATCAGGAAGATGCCGCCCATACCGGCCAAAAGGGCGCCATAGTTCTGTGCTTGCTGCGTATCCATAACTACCTCCAAACTTTACAGCCAATGTAATGGAGATGGGATTTGTAAACCAGCTTTTATCTGTAGGGGCATATCGAGGCCCAGCCAACTCCGGATTGCCAGCAGACGCAAATGCGGAGTATCACTGGGGAGTGGCGGCCAAAAACGCCCGCGCCTTCCGCGGGAGAACGAGAGAGAAAGCGATGCGATCCCTGAAAATCTCCGTTGCCACCCTTGTCGCGGCCCTCAGCCTTCCCATCGCAGTGTGCGTGGCGCAGAGCGCCCCAGCCAACGCCAATTCCGATTCCGATGCCCGGACCACTGCACCCCCCTCGGCCCAGTCCAATGCCGTCATCGAGCGCTACATGACCTCGGTCGAGACCGAGCTGACCGGCAGGCTCGACAGCAGGAACGCCGCCGTGGGCCAGCAGGTAACCGCGAAGACCCTCGGGCCCGCGAAGCTCGCCGACGGCACCGCGCTGCCCCGGGGGACCAGGCTGGTCGGCCACGTCACCCGGGTGCAGGCGCACACCCAGGACCAGCCCTACGCCAAGCTCGCCATCAGCTTTGACCGCGCCGAGTTGAAGGACGGCCAAAGCGTCGCGCTGCGCAGCGAGATCCGCATGGTGACTCCGCCGGCCCGCGCGGCTGCCACTGCGTCCGTCCCCATGATGGCCGACGAACAGGCCGGCCCGGTGGGCGCAGGCACATCCGCGGGCGGCGGCCTGCCTGCAGGGCCCATGCGCCCGGTTGGGCAGACGGCCGGAGCGACGCTCGGCGGCGACACTGCGGATGCACGCTCCCTGGCGGAAGCGACCGCGGACACCACCGGCGGCGTGGTTCCGCAGGCCGGCGAAACCGTCTCCGCGGCCCCGCGTGCAACTGCGCTGCCCGGCGTTGTGCTCTCCACCTCCACCACCGCGGATACTTCCGGGACCCTGATGGCCTCCGGGAGAGATATTTCGCTCGACACCGGGACCCGGATCACCCTGGGCCTGATTACGCGCTAAAGCGACGCGCCCGCCATTCCGTGGCCCAATTGCCGCAACTTAAAACACGGACGCGGCGCACGTACGTAGGCGCCGCGTCCATGTTCGTTCGTAGTACAGTACATCAACTGCCAACTGCATACATCAGTACATCTACTGCTACTTGCGTTCAGTCGAGCTACTGCTTACTGCATTCATCAGTACTGTTCTTCTACTGCCTGGTGCATTCATCAGTACGTCTACTGCAACTGCATTCATCAGTACATCTACTGCGTGCTGCATTCATCGGTACATCTACTACAACTGCATTGCAAAGCTCCGAGGCGAGGGAACCGGGCATCTTCACCGGAACGATCGCCACCCGGGGGCTTTCGATCAGCCCGTGAGCATTGGCCCTGCCCACGGACTTTCTAAAGACATAATGCCAGCAGTCTCCGGAATCCCGATGTGACCGCTATCACACATCTTCTAGTCGAATATCGAACCAAAGATGGTCGATTATCGCTCGACATGGCTGAGCCGAATCGAGGCAATTCGGAGCGCAATACTCACTTTGCCGTCTCCAGCACCACCACCGACGCGATCGGATCGGGCGCCTTCGCCGGGAGCTGAATGTCCAGCGCGCCGCCGGTCCCGGTCATCTTCAGCGGCGTGTGGGCCGCATCCGCCAGCAGGTACGCTTTGGTCACCTTGCGCGGCACATTCTCCAGGTGGAACGAGCCCGCCGGCCACGCAAAGATCTCGAGGTAGATCTTGTCCGCCCGCGTCGTCGAGCGCCAGTACCATGTGGAGATGAACTTCGGCTTGCCGTTGCGGTCCTTTTCGGTGGGCGAGAAGGCGCCGGTCGGGTCGCCGAACAGCGTCGGCCCGGTCCCGTAGATCGCCTCGCCGTTCACCTTCAGCCACGCACCCATCGCCTGCAGCCGCTCCACCTCCGGCGCGGGCACGATGCCGTGGGAGTCGGGGCCGATGTTCAGCAGGTAGTTGCCGCCCTTGCTGGCGATGTCGATCAGGTTGCGCAGCAGCGTCTCCGTCGACTTGAAGTTGGTGTCGTACGACTTGAATCCCCAGGTATCGTTGATGGTCATGCACGACTCCCAGTCGCGCCCGGGGAAGCCCTGCGCGGGAATCATCTGCTCGGGCGTCTCGGTGTCGCCCTTGTAGCCGCCGCCCAGCCGGTTGTTCCAGATCAGGTTCGGGTGCTGGTTTACCAGCGCCACAATCTCCGCCGCGCGCGCGGGCGTCATATTGGCCGTCGGCGTGTCGAACCACAGCACCGCTGGGAAGTCGCCAGCGCCCGCGGCTGAGTTGTAGTTCGACAGCAGTTCCTTGATCTGCGGGATGGCCTTGGTGTGCAGATAGGTGTCGAAGTCGCCATCCTGCGCCTTGTCCCAGTGGTGGGTCGCCGGGTCGTGGTCGTCGCGCAGGATCGCGCTCGCGCCGGGCGCCGTCCAGTCCTGGTCCTGCGAGTAGTAAAAGCCGAGCTTGAGGCCCTGCTTGCGGCATTCCTCCGCCAGTTCCTTCAGCGGATCGCGATGGAACGGCGTGGCCGCAACAATGTTGAACGCGTTCGCTTTCGAGTCGAACATCGCGAAGCCGTCGTGATGCTTCGCCGTAATCACGATGTACTTCATGCCCGCGGACTTCGCCAGCGCCACGATGTCGTGTGCGCTGAAGCCAGTCGGATTGAACTGCATTGCCAGCGCCTTGTAATCGGCCACCGGGATCGACGCGTTGTTCATGATCCACTCGCCCAGCGAGGGAATCTGCTTGCCATCCCACGTCCCCGCGGGCACCGAATACAGCCCCCAGTGGATGAACATGCCAAACCGCGCCTCGCGCCACCACGCCATGCGCGCATCTTTCTCGGCCGGCGTCTCCGTGTCCTGAATCGACGGAATGGGGTGCGCCACGGGCGCAGCGGCCGGTGCGGCAGCCGGCGTCGCCGCGGGCTGGTTCGCAGGCGTGGCCTGCGGTTGCGCGGCGGACGGAGCGGTTGGCGCTTGCGCGTAGCTCATGCGAGCAACAGCCAATAAGGCAACAATAGCGACGGAAAGAATCGGCTTCACAGCAATCCCTCAGCCCGCAGTTGCGGCCTAGAGATTGTATGGGAAAGCGCCGAGGAGGTTCTATCATTGCCCGTAGGAGAGAACCCATGGGCGTGGTCGATGATGTACGCAAGCCACTTCAGGATGTTGTGGCCCCCGACCTCAAAGCTCTCCAGGTCGAGGTGAAGGAGGGGTTCGCCTCCGTCGAAAGGGTAGCTGCGATCCGGCACGAACTACTGTTGGCCGAGTTGCGCAATGCCCAGGTAATTGCCGAATCGCGACACGAGGCCATCCTCAAAGCGCTGGACATCGACAAGCGCTTGGAGCGGGTCGAAGCGCGCCAAGCATCCCAGCAAGCGACGGCCTAAGAAATATGGGGAGATGATTATCAAGTTAGCTCAGGCATAGCGGTGAGCTGTTTATAGGTGATGGTGGATGTGGCGAGGCCTGCGCGGAGGAGTCGTGTGAGCAGATCTTGTTCCATGGATCTTCGGTTGAGGCGGTA
>Ga0224555_1002761_pt1 | contig 19653 bp, 20 predicted proteins | sample 714S23034metaG_FD_180687 | JGI IMG/M metagenome (GOLD analysis project Ga0224555, IMG submission 180687) | Peat soil microbial communities from Stordalen Mire, Sweden - 717 S2 30-34 | ecosystem: Environmental > Terrestrial > Soil > Wetlands > Peat | place: Sweden: Norrbotten County, Stordalen...
GGTGGTGGCCAGAGACGGGATCGAACCGCCGACGCCGGCCTTTTCAGGGCCGCGCTCTACCACTGAGCTATCTGGCCTTGGCAATGCTAAGCTCGACGCGCGGCCAAGTGCGCCCGTCGAGTTCGTGCGTTTCGCTTCGCCTGCCTGTGGAGGAGGGATATGCGGACCCATCGGACGACGGGTCCTTCGAGAACGTCGAACCACAGTATAGCAATCACCACGGCCTCACGCCAAACCGCATGCTTGCCTGCGGTATTCTTGGAGAACTTCACGCAATGGACAGGCAGGTGAGCATGATCCGTGCTCGTATCGCTCTAGGTCTCTTCATCATTACAACTCTCTGTTGTGCGCATGCCCAAACCACAGCATCGGCGCTCACGCCCGGCGAGGCGCGTGCGACGCATGCGTTTGCCGCAGCAAAGAAGATGGGGCCGGGTGAGCTCTACGCTTTTCTCGAGCCCATGCCGAAAGGTGCCGACCTGCACATGCATCTGTTGGGCGCCGTTTACGCTGAGACCTTTATCGCCGAGGGCGTTCAGCAAGGGCTGTGCGTCGACCCCGTGGCGCTGAAGTTCACGCAACCGGTTTCGAACAGCGGCGCGGGTGCCTGCGCTACCGGGAATGTCCCCGCTGCCACGGTTCTGAAGGACCAGCATCTCTACGATGCGCTGGTGGACTCCTTCTCAATGCGCAGCTTCGTGCCTGCGTCGGGCATCAGCGGGCACGATCAGTTCTTCGCGACGTTTGACCGCTTCGGCGGGCTGAAGGACCACAGCGGCGCGTGGCTGGATGAAGTCGCCACCCGAGCCGCTGGCGAGAATGAGCAGTACCTCGAGATCATGACCACGCCGCCGTTTACCAGGACCGCGACGCTGGGGTACAAGAGCGGATGGCCCGCCGGTGCGTATAAGGATGCCACCCGCGAACAGCTGGCGAAGCTGCGCGATCAGCTGCTTGCCGGTGGTCTGCGCGACGAGATTGTTGATGACAGCAAACAGATCGCCGATGCCGAGGCAGTCCGTAACCGCATCGAAGGTTGCACCCTGCCGGACGAAGTTGCTCCACCTGCCTGCGAGGTCAAAATCCATTTTCTCTACCAGGTTCTCCGCGCCTTCCCGCCGCAGCAGGTCTTTGCGCAGACGCTGCTCGGCTTTGAAGTCGCGTCGGCTGATCCGGACTTCGTCGGCATCAACTTCGTCCAGCCAGAGGACGACCGCATCGCCATGCAGGACTACCACCTGCAGATGGAGATGCTCGACTACCTGCACTCCGTATATCCGAACGTGCGCATCTCTCTGCACGCTGGTGAACTCGCGCCGGGGATGGTGCCGACTGCGGGGCTGAGCTTCCACATCCGCGAGGCCATCGACCTCGGCCATGCGGAGCGCATCGGCCATGGTGTAGATCTGTTGTACGAGAGCCACCCCGACCAACTCCTCAAGGAGATGGCTGCCAAACACATCATGGTCGAGATCAATCTCACATCGAACGATGTCATTCTGGGTATCAAAGGCAACGAGCATCCGCTGGCGGCGTATCGCGCGGCGCATGTGCCGGTTGCGCTTTCGACCGATGATGAGGGCGTGTCGCGCATTGACCTGACCCACGAGTATGTGAAGGGCGCGGAGGAGCAGGCTCTGGGCTACGTTGACCTGAAGAACATGGCGCGGACCTCGCTGGAGCATGCGTTCTTCCAGGGTGAGAGTCTATGGGCTGCGCCGGACGACTTTGCGCACCATAAGGCCGCCTGCACTGCTCCGATAACAGCGATAAGTACACCGACAGCTCCTTGCACAGCACTGCTGAAGCGTAGCGAGCGCGCCACTGAGCAGTGGGAGCTGGAGCGGCGCTTTGCGGTCTTCGAGGCGTCCCTTCACTAGAGCCGCGGGCCGTCCGTTGCGCTAGACTGAGTCTTGCCGTAGCTGCAAATCATTCGCTGTCAAGAAAGAAGAAAGCCAGATGAAGCGTGTTCTCTCGGTGGTGCTTCAGTTCATCCTGTTTCTGGCGGTCTTCTTTGCAGGCTGGGTGCTTGCAGGCTTTAACATACTGCCTACCCTCAGCATTTCGGTGGGAGCCGGCCGGGTTTTCGTCTATGACGGCGTGTTGCTGATGTTCGCGCTCTACGTCCTGATCCTGCTGATCGCGGCCGCGCGCAAGCGGATTCATAGTGCGTGGCCGAACTCGACCGTGGCGCTGGCGCTTGCGTTGATTCTCGGTCTGGCGATGAAGTTCGGCTTCAAGAGCATCTAGTTGCCCGGCGTTACCGGAGGGCAACGCCTGGATCTGTATAGCTAGGTCTGGTGGCAAGAATGGTTCATTTTGACCACTTTCCCTATTTGAACCTTGTTAGACTAGATAGACTACATTGTTAAGGAAATTCTCTCGGTTTGGTAAAGCCCGATGCGCAGGACGACGATGAAGTTCCTGTTTGCATTGGTAGCGTCTCAGCCAAGAGCCTGCCTTAAAAAAGGATTCTCCCTAGATCATGAGTCTCACCTCCCATAACCGTCCCGTCCCCTCATCCTTCGACATCTCAGGCCGCAAGATCGCGTACTTCTCCATGGAGATCGCGCTCTCCAAGTCGCTGCCGACCTACTCGGGTGGTCTGGGCATGCTGGCCGGCGATTCGCTGCGTTCGGCTGCGGATACCGGCGTTCCGCTGGTTGCGGTCTCGCTGGTGCACCGCCGCGGCTACTTCGAGCAACACCTGGACGCCTCCGGCCAGCAGACGGAGAGCGATGTTGTCTGGTCGCCAGAGACCACGCTGCCCTTGGCCGACCAGACCATATCGATCATGATGCAGGATCGCGAGATCACGCTGCAGGCCTGGCGGTTCGATGTCGTCGGCGTGACCGGCCACATCATCCCGGTGTTTCTGCTGGATGCCGATGTTGAGGGGAATGACCCGTGGGATCGCCATCTCACGGACCACCTGTATGGCGGCGATACGTACTACCGGCTCTGCCAGGAGACAATTCTCGGTCTGGGTGGAATTCACCTGCTGCACGCGCTTGGATGCCAGCCCGAAGTCTGCCACATGAACGAGGGCCACGCCGCTCTGCTGGCCATCGGTCTTCTGGAGGCGCGTCTTGCGCCCGCGTCACTGCACACGGCCAGCGAGGCTGACGCTGACGCGATCAAGCAGCAGTGCGTGTTTACCACGCACACGCCCGTGCCTGCCGGCCACGACAAATTTGGCCTCGACCAGATGCTGCGTGTGCTTGGTCACGAGCGGTCATCGGCGATTGAGCGTTTCGGCTGCCTGCACAACGACCTGCTGAATATGACCTACCTTGCGCTGCGTTTCTCGCGCTATGTCAACGGCGTGGCCATGCTGCATGGCAAGGTCTCGCAGCAGATGTTTCCGGAGTATCAGGTGCAATCGACCACCAACGGCGTGCATGCGGCGACGTGGCTTTCGCAGCCTCTCCAGCAACTGCTTGACACCGAGATCCCTGCATGGCGCTACGATAACCAGTACTTTCGCTCGGTCTATGGGATTGAGCCTGAGGTGATTGCGGCGACGCATGCGCCCAGCAAGCAGCGGTTGTTCGCTACGGTGAAGCAGCGGACCGGCGTTGAACTCGCCCCGAATGTCCTGACGCTGGGCTTCGCACGGCGCGTGGCGACGTACAAGCGTGCCAGTTTGCTGTTTCAGTCTCCTGAGCTCCTGATCGAGATCGCCGATCGCATCGGCGGCCTGCAGATCCTGATGGCCGGCAAAGCTCACCCCGCCGACAACGCCGGCAAGGGGCTGATCCGCGACATCTTCTCGGTGGCCGCGAAGCTCGAGTCGAGCAAACTCCGTATCCTGTACCTCGAGAACTACGACTGGGACCTCGGCGAGCAACTCATCAGTGGCGTCGATGTGTGGCTCAACACGCCGCTGCGTCCCTATGAAGCCTCGGGCACCAGCGGGATGAAGGCTGCGCTCAACGGGGTGCCGAGCCTCAGCGTGCTCGATGGCTGGTGGATTGAGGGTTGTGCGGAGGGCGTCACCGGCTGGAGCATCGAAAACTGCGAGGATGAGACGGTCGAAGCGGGACGACTCTATCACAAGCTCGAGCACGTGATCGCTCCGCTCTATGCGCACAAAGGTCGCTGGGCCGAGATGCAGCGGCATTGCATCGCGATCAATGGAACGTTCTTCAACACCCATCGCATGATAGGCCAGTACGTCGCCAACGCGTACTTCCCGCCAGCCGTGTCGATTGCGGCGTCGAACCAGACGGTCGACGATGACGAAGTGCGTCAGATAGTGCTGGCGTAGAGCCGATGCAACCGGCGATGTCAGCCGCGCTACGATAAGGCTCAGGAGATGATCCATGCAAGTTGGCGACATTGTAGAAAACTTCACCCTGCCCGATCAGGACGACAATACCGTCAACCTGACCGACTTTGCGGGTAAGCCCGTTGTGCTCTTCTTCTATCCCAGGGCCGACACGCCTGGATGCACGATCGAGGCCTGCGGCTTTCGTGACCACTTCAAGAAGCTCCAGAAGGCCGGCGTTGTGGTGCTCGGGATCTCGCGCGACACCGTCAAGGCGCAGAAGAAATTTCAAACCAGGTATGACCTGCCGTACCCCTTGCTCGCCGACGCGGATCAGACCATCTGCAACCGCTTTGGCGTCATCAAGGAAAAGAATATGTACGGCAAGAAGGTCACGGGCATCGAACGCACGACCTACGTCATCGGCCCCGACCAGAAGCTCATTCATGAGTTCAACAAGGTAAAGCCCGAAGGCCACGCCGAAGAAGTCTTAGCCATGCTCGGGAAATAGCTGCCCTGGCGCTGTTGAAGAAGCAAGCATGATCCTTTCGCGCATCCCGGACGAACTTACGCTCGGTGGAGCGGCTATCGTTGCAGCCTCTGCCGCCGCTGCGACGCTGACCTACGCTGCGCTTAGCGCGGGGTCGCAGATCTTTGGCCACACGATCATCGCGGGCACCGATCCGAACGAAGTCGCGCTGACCTACGACGACGGCCCCAACGATGCTGCGACCGATGAACTGCTCGACATCCTCGCCCGCCACAACACCCGGGCGACCTTTTTCATGATTGGGAAGTTCGTGCGGCAGCGGCCGGAGATTGCACGCCGCGTTCATGCCGCCGGCCATCTCGTCGGCAACCACACAGAGACGCATCCGTGGCTAAGCTGGCAGTCTGCCCGGGTCATTCGCGAGGAGCTCCGCGCCTGCAATGAGGCGCTGGAGGATGCGATCGGCGCGCCGGTGCACTACTTTCGGCCGCCGCACGGAGCGCGCCGGCCGATGGTGTTTCGCGCGGCGGCGGAGCTGGGCCTGAAGCTTGTGCAGTGGAATGCGATGGGGTACGACTGGAAGCCAATTGGCCCGGAGCGAATTTTGGCGAACATCGAGAAGGCGCGCCGTCGCGCACAGCGCCGCCGCGTGGGCACGAACATCTTGCTCCACGATGGCTACGATCGCAGCATGGGCGCGAACCGCAGCGACACACTGAAGGCGACCGAGCAACTGCTACAGCGGTTTGCCCGCGAGGGAGTGCAGGTCGTCGGGATAGACGTCTGGAGTTGAAGCGTGGGGATTGAGTCGCGAGGGAAGATGGTGCGCCCGAGAAGATTCGAACTTCTGACCTACAGCTTCGGAGGCTGCCGCTCTATCCAGCTGAGCTACGGGCGCTTGCTACTAGCCTAGCAGAGAAACGCCTGCAGCCGCGACACCGTGTGTCATGGAGTAACCGCTTCGGAGTAGGATAGCAGCCATGAAAAAACTCGCCCTCTGTAGCACTCTCATCCTCGCCTTCGCTACCATCGGCGCCTCCGCCCAGACGGGCGGCCAAATGGGCGGCATGATGGACAAGATGGACACACCCGCCAAGCCGCTGCTCAGCCCGCCAGCGATGGCTGAAACCACGCTCGATGGCGCGAAGATCACGATCCACTACAACTCGCCCTCGATCCGCGGCCGCGTCATCATGGGGGGGCTCGTGCCCTACGGCAAGGTGTGGCGCACGGGCGCGAACCCTGCCACCAGCCTCGTCACGGCCGTCGATCTGAAGATTGGCACACTGAGCGTTCCTGCTGGCAACTACACGCTCTACACGCTGCCAGCCGCGCCCGGAACGCCGTGGCTGCTGATCATCAACAGGCAGACCGGTCAGTGGGGCACTATCTACAAGCAGGACATGGACCTGGGCCGCACGCCAATGCACTACGACCCGCTGCCCGCGCCGCAGGAGTCGATGACCATCAGCTTTGAGAAGACGATGAACCACTCGACCGAACTCCACATCAAGTGGGAGACCACCGACGAGTGGGTCAAGATCGTCGCGGAGAAGTAAGGCTCAACAACCGCACGCAAGCAAAAGGCCTGCTCGAAAGGGCAGGCCTTTGTCGTGACGAGGGTTTCCGTGCAGCTTACCTTTGTCCGCGCCCGGCCTCGGCCTCTTCGGTGAGCTTACCCAGCGCGGAGGCTACGAGCTCTTTGGCTCCGCCGATGCCCGCCAGCACCGCCTGCAGGTCCATCTTCGGCAGCGCCGGATTGCGCTCACTGGCGCAGTACACGCCGTGCTGGCCGACGAGAACCAGCGCGTCCGTGAGTACGTCGAGTGCAACCGCAAGGCGGCCTCGCGCTTCACCACGCATAAACTCCTCGCGCTCCAACTCCTGCGCGCGGGCGTGGAAGACATCCCCATGGCGATAGAACGGAGTTCCCCTCCGGGGATCGTCCGGGCGCTCAGACCTGGGGATGTCTTCAGCCACGGATTACCACTCCTTTGCGGCAGTATCGGGCGTAACCTCAACGGAGGCTACCGGGGCTTTCCAGCGCAGGATCGGCTTACGCGCAGCGGTGGTCTCGTCGAGGCGCTGGATGCGCGTGGAGTGCGGCGCGCTTAGCACCAGTTCCGGATTCTCTTCGGCCTCGCGGGCGATCTGCTTCAGCGCATCGACCAGCAGGTCGAGTTCCTCGCGCGACTCGCTCTCCGTTGGCTCGATCATCATCGCGCCGTGCACGACCATCGGGAAGCTGACGGTATAGGGGTGGAAGCCATAGTCGATGAGCCGCTTGCCCATGTCGCCGGTCTTCACGCCGTTCCTTGCCTGCAGCTTGTCGGAGAAGACGACCTCATGCAGCGAGCGCGTCCTGTAGGGCAACTCAAACGTTCCCTCGAGCTTGGCGCGAATGTAGTTGGCGTTGAGGACAGCGTCTTCGGTGGTCTGGCGCAGGCCATCCGGCCCGTTCGCCAGGATATAGGCCAGCGCGCGGATGAACATGCCAAAGTTGCCGTACCACGCCCTCACCCGGCCAATACTCTGCGGGCGGTTATAGTCCAGGCCAAGCGAGCCGTCCGGGTTGGTCTTGACGACGGGCGTCGGCAGAAACGGTTCGAGGATCTTCTTGCAGGCGACCGGGCCGCTGCCCGGGCCGCCGCCGCCGTGCGGCGTAGAGAAAGTCTTGTGCAGGTTCAGGTGCATCACATCGGCGCCGAAGTCGCCTGGCCGCGTCTTGCCGACCAGCGCGTTCATATTCGCGCCGTCCATGTAGAGCAGCGCGCCCTTGGCGTGGAGGATGTCGGCGATCTTGTGGATTTCGCTCTCGAAGACGCCGATCGTGGAAGGATTGGTGAGCATCAGCGCGGCGACGTCTTCGTCGACCATGCGCTCGAGTTCGGCGAGATCGACCATGCCCAGCGCGTTGGACTTGAGGTTCGCAACCTGGTATCCGCAGGCTGCCGCCGACGCGGGATTCGTCCCGTGCGCGGAGTCGGGAACAATGATCTTCTTGCGCGGGTTGCCCTTGGCCTGGTGATAGGCGCGGGCGAGCAGAATCCCGGTGAACTCGCCCTGCGCCCCGGCCGCTGGCTGCAGTGTAATCGCGTCCATGCCGGTGATCTCGATCAGGCAGTCAGACAGCAGCTTCATGATCCCCAGCGCGCCCTGCGAGAGCGATTCGGGTTGGTACGGATGCGCCTCTGCCAGGCCCTCAAGTCTTGCCACCGTCTCATTGATGCGGGGGTTGTACTTCATCGTGCACGAGCCCAGCGGATACATCCCCAGATCGATCGCATAGTTCCACGTCGACAGGCGAGTGAAGTGGCGGACGATCTCAATCTCGCTCAGCTCGGGCATGGCGCCAAGATCGTCGGTGCGAACCACATCACCCAGCAGCGCCGCCGCATCGACGGCAGGAACGTCGAGCTGCGCGAGGCGATAGCCCTTCTTGCCCGCGGACGATTTCTCAAAGATCAGGTCTTCGTTCTGATTGACGTGCGTGGTCGCCTTGCGCGGCGTTCCGATGAACTTTGTCTCTGCCATAAATGTTCCTCTAAAACTCTTCTTCGTCCTGCCCATCGCCGCTGGCCGAGTAGCTCCCAGCCTCCGGCCCATCCAATTCTTCTTCGTGCAGGCTGAGCGCAATCACGGTGCCGCTCTCGAGCTCCACCGTCAGCGACTCCATCTCGTCCAGCGTCGCCTTCGCGACCATCTCGCCAATCTGCGCGCACAGCGCATTGCGATACTCCGGCTCGCCGTACGCGATGCTGAAGTCGGCGAGAAGGATGTGCGGCCACGCGTACAGCGTGAGCAGCGGCCCCCCGTTTCCCGCATCACCGAAGCGCAGCCGCAGATAGTCCGAGACAAACTCAACGGCGGTCAGTTCCTGTCCTTCGATTGCGCTGATGTCCATGGCTACTTCACTCCTGCGAGCTCTTGCTCGAGCGCTCTCGCTTGGACCGCCGCGGCAGCGTCGATCTGCGCCTTGGTCGTCAACTCGGTAGCGCACCACAGGGTCGCATTCTCGCCGAGCTCCGGGTACCACTTCGCCAGCGAAAGCCCGCCGACAATCTGCTTCTCCAGCAGCTTCGCATTGAGCGCGGCCGCGGATTCCTTGCTGGTCAGCACGAACTCGTGGAAGCGCGGTGTGCCATCAAACTTCGTGCTCCCGCCCGCCGCGCGCAGCGCATCTCGCAGATAGGCTGCCTTCGCCAGGTTCTGCTCAGCGAGTTCGCGCAGGCCTTGTTTGCCGTACACCGTCAGGAAGATCGTCACCATCAGCGCGACCAGCGCCTGGTTGGTGCAGATGTTCGAGGTCGCCTTCTCGCGGCGGATGTGCTGTTCGCGCGTTGAAAGCGTGAGCACGAATCCGCGCTTGCCATTCTTGTCCTTGGTCTCGCCGACGAGCCGCCCCGGCATCTGCCGCAGAAACTTCTCCTTGCACGCGATCACCCCGCAGTACGGTCCGCCGAAGCCCACCGGCACGCCGAAGCTCTGGGCCTCGAGCGACACGATGTCCGCCTCCACCGGCGCCTTCACCACGCCCAGACTTACGGCTTCGGCAATCGACACGATCAGCAGCGCGCCCTTCCTGTGCGCAATCTCTGCGATCGCCGCAACATCCTCGATCGTCCCAAAGAAGTTGGGCGATTGAATCAGCACAGCAGCCGTCTCGGCCGTGATCGCAGCGTCGAGCGCGGCCAGATCCACGCGGCCAGTCTTCGCCACGTAGCCCACTTCGGTGACGGGAATGTCCTGATGCTGGGTAATGGTCGCGAGCACCTCGCGATACTCCGGATGAACGGTGCGAGCGACGACCGCTCCCTGTCGACCCGTCACGCGGCAAGCCATCAAAACAGACTCCGCAGCCCCGGTCGAGCCGTCGTACATCGATGCGTTTGCGATCTCCATGCCGGTGAGTTCGCAGATCATCGTCTGGAACTCGAACATCGCCTGCAGCGTGCCCTGCGAGATCTCGGGCTGATAGGGCGTGTAGCTGGTCAGAAACTCACCGCGCTGGATCAGCGAGTCGATGATGACCGGGCGATAGTGCCGGTAAGCGCCGGCGCCAAGGAAACTCGCGAAGAGTTTGCCGGACGGCTGCTCCGCGAGGGCCTCAGCACTGCCCGACGCGATGTTCGACGCGAACGCGCGGAAGCGGTCGAGGACTTCCGACTCGGAGTGCTGGCGCGGGATGTCGAGGTCGTGGGAAAGGCGATACTCAGCCGGGATCGTCTCAAAGAGACTCTCGATCGACGGAACGCCGATCTCAGCGAGCATCGCGTCGCGGTCGGCTGGCGACTTGGGCAGATAGCGCATAAAGGAACCCTCTTGCAGCGGAGATTTCTGGTTAGTGTCCGGTCTCTTCCGCGACGAACTTTTCGTACTCGGTGGCCGAGAGCAGGGCGCTGGCTTCGTCGGGGTTCTTCACCGCGAGCTTGATGATCCAGGTATCGTTGGCCCCGTTGTTGATGGTCTCAGGCGCCTCGTTGAGCTGCTCATTGATCGCCGTAACCGTGCCTGACACAGGCGAGTAGAGGTCACTCACGGCCTTGACGGATTCAATCGAGCCGAAGGTTGCTCCGGCTTCGATCTTCTGGCCGATCTTAGGCAGCTCGACGAAGACAATATCGCCAAGCGAGCCCTGGGCGTAGTCGGTGATGCCGATGGTCGCGATGTCGCCGACGAGCGACATCCATTCATGCGATTTGGCGTAACGGTATTTCTCGGGATAGCTCATGGTTCCTCTTGGACGTACATCGTTGCAGGATAATTGTAGGCAGCGCCGCGGTGGAAAGCGAGCACAGGATGATAAGCGCGCAAGCGGCTTAGCTGGGCGGCGCCGGGATGATCGGCGAGAGCACCTTCGGGCGCTTGTAGAAGGGAGTTGGAACCACCTGCGCCTTGACCATCTGGCCGCGGATTTCGACCGCGACCTCGGTGCCGGGCTCGATGAATCCAATGGGAACGTAGGCCAGCGCTATGTTTTTCTTCAGGAACGGCGCGGGTGAGCCGCTGGTGATCTCCCCAATGCGTGCCCCCTCGAGCGAGAACACCGGATAGCCGTCGCGACCGATGCCGCGTTCAATCATCTCTAACCCAACCAGCCGCTTGGTGGGGCCGCCACTGTTCTGGACCTCCAGCAACGCGTCGCGACCGATGAAGTCGATGGTCTCCTCGGGCTCGCGTCCGAGCCTGCAGTAGCGCCCGAGGTTGGCCTCCAGGACGTTGAGGCTGTCGGAGATTTCGTGGCCGTAGAGGGCCATGGCCGATTCGAGCCGGAGGGTATTGCGTGCTCCCAGGCCGCAGGGCATGATGCCGAACTCAGCTCCGGCAGCCAGCACCTCGCCCCAGACGCGGGCGCTGGTGGGTTCGTCCGAAGGAACGTAGATTTCGAAGCCGTCCTCGCCGGTATAACCGGTGCGCGCAATCAGCACGTTCTGCAGACCGCAGACCTGGCCCCAGGTAAACCAGTAGTTCTTGATCGGCGCGAGGTCGACGCCGGTGAGCTTCTGCAGTGTAGCCTGCGCCTTCGGGCCCTGGATGGCGATCTGCGTGTAGTAGTCGCTGACGTTCATGATGTGTACGCCACTCATGCCGCCGACCGCATCGCGAACCCACTGCAGATCCTTCTCGCGCGTGCCCGCGTTGATCACGATCAGATAGTCGTTTTCGCCCAGCTTATGCAGAATCACGTCGTCCACGAAGGTCCCGTTCGGGTACAGCATCGCCGAGTAGTGCGCCTGCCCGATCTTCAGCTTCGAGGCGTCGTTCATCAGGAGCTTCTGGACGGCGGCCAGCGCGTTGGGCCCACGAAGCTGGATGTCGCCCATATGCGATACGTCAAAGACGCCGACCGCGGTGCGGACGGCCATGTGCTCCGCGATCAGGCCGCTATACTGCACGGGCATCTCCCAGCCGCCGAAGTCGACCATGCGCGCCTTGTGGCTCAGGTGGGTGGCGTAGAGGGCGGTGCGGTGCAGCGGCGAGGGGGTGGAACTGGAGATGATCTCGGTCATAAGAGTGTGCCTTTCCTCAGGCGCAGTGCAGGTGTTCGCGCTCTGCAGCCAAGTCAAACCATACCAAACCGCAGCCTCCTCGGCGAACCGCCAGCTTCGCGTCATTGCCTCGGCGGGTCTCCCCATTCGGGCTCGGCCCGGCTTTGAGCGTTGCGTGCTAGCGTCGCCCCCGGAGATGCGCGCGCACAAAGTTGCTGATCGCAAAATAGGCGAAGACGACGAACGCCGCCATCAGCAGATAGAACTTCACCGCTTCGTGCGAGCCCATCGGAAGCCTCGCTGCGCCGCGTTCTTTCCATAGCCCCTGGGACAGAAATACCGCGATCAGCACGAAGAATGTTCCAGTGACCTGCAGCCACAGGACGCTGGAGAATCGCGCCAGCGGCGACCCCACGCCTCGGCCCAGCTTGCTTGCGTGCGTCTTCGTTGCGGCAACCGTCCGCTGCGCCTGTACAACCCGCTGTGCCACACGTGCGGCTTGAGGCTGCGGCGTGGCTGCTCGCTCTACAGGGCGGGACGGACTGGGAGCCGTTGCTGCCTCCGCCGCCTTCAGCAGCGACTTCGCCGCATGGCGGGCGCCATACCCTAGAGCGCGACCGAAACGAACCCTGTCCATAGTGCAACCAGTGTACTGTTCCCCGGCTGTTCGGGGCCGTTGCTCGCCGCCGCAGCGTCCGCTTCGGTCCGCGATGAAACGCTGCTCCAGGCTTCTGCATCCAACCAACAACGACGTTCATTGCGATAATCGATAATAATGATACGTAAAGGGGACAAGGCATGAAAAAGCTGGTTTGGCTTGTGGGTGGGATGGCAGCGGCAGCGGCAGGATTTCTGGTTTGGGGCTCAAAGCGTGTGCCGCCGGTGGAAGAGCTGGCGCATCGTCTTGAGGACGCCTGGGCCGATCACAATACGGTCGTTTAGGGAGCCGCTCGGTCTGCGGAATCTTTGCTGATTCCGAACGATTGCGGGGCTTGGCTTCCGCCGCTGCATCGGCGTATTCTTGAAGCAGTCTCAGTATTCACCCGCAACTGCCGTTCCCGCCGACTCTGGCAGGAATACCCAATGCGTGGGATGGGCATTCCAGCAACAGTGAACGCAAGGCTTTTCTCAAAGACTTGTTCCCAAAGGACGGGGAGGTGGCATTGAATCAACAGGTCAAAGACCTTATCCAGAAACTGGGCGAAGCGATCCACGAGTCGGTGAGCGAGTCCGATCAGATATCCGGAGTTGTGCGCGAGATCCGTGAGCAGGGGTTCGACGTTCTGCTGATGCTCGAAGCCACAATCGGCCTCAATGAGGTCGAGGACGACGTCGAGGAAGCGGATACCGACGAGGCCGAGGAGGCTGCGGATGGCCCATTTACCCGTCACGACCTCACCTTTCTGAAGTCGTTGCGCATTACTACGGAAGAGATCGACGCGACGGGTGGAAGCGTCTCACCGGACGCCTAGACGGATCGTAATTTGCCGAAAAGTTCTCGGCGCTGATAGTCTCGGCGTCGTTGGGTGCCGTATCCTGCATCCCAGCATGAGTGCATGAATGAGGGTAACGTCACACCGCCGTTCGAGGAAGCTGGATCGATCATGAGAGATACGTTAGGCGTGTTGCTTGCCGGTGGTGCGGGTGAACGGCTCTTTCCGCTCACCCGTGACCGCGCCAAGCCTGCAGTTCCTTTTGCCGGGCAGTACCGCATCATCGACATCACACTCTCCAACTGCATCAACTCTGATCTTCGTCACGTCTACATCCTCACGCAGTACAAAGCGCTGTCGCTCAACCGCCACATCCGCGAGGGGTGGGGATCGGTAGTCGCTACGGAGCTCGGTGAGTTCATTGAGATCCTGCCGCCGATGCAGCGGGTTTCCAAGAGCTGGTATCAGGGCACGGCCGATGCAGTGTTCCAAAACATCTATTCCATCGGTTCGGAGGAGCCCAGGCATGTACTCATCCTCTCCGGCGACCACATCTACAAGATGAACTATGCGCTCATGAAGCAGCAGCACTGCGACTCCGGCGCTGATGTCACCATTGCCACGCTGCCCGTCACGCCGGACAGGGTCTCGGAGTTCGGTGTGGTCGAGGTTGCAAAGAACGGCGAGATCTGCGGCTTCGTCGAGAAGCCGAAAGAGACCAACTTTCGCTCGCCGTTCAATCCGGAGATGGTCGATATTTCCATGGGCATCTACCTCTTCAACACGGATGTTCTGCTGCCGGAGCTCGTCAGGGACTCCGAGGACCCGGACTCCAGGCACGACTTCGGTCATGACATTCTGCCTAGGCTGCTTGGCCGGTACAAGGTCAAAGCCTATAACTTCGTTGACGAAAACAAGCAGCGCGCCCTCTACTGGCGCGATGTCGGGACACTCGATGCCTACTACGAAGCGAACATGGACATCGCCGCCGTTGCGCCAACATTCAACCTGTACGACAAGGCGTGGCCGATGCGCTCGAGGGCGTATCAATATCCTCCTGCCAAGTTCGTCTTTGGCGAGCCGGGCCGCACCGGCATGGGCATCAACTCCATCATCAGCGCCGGTTGCATCATCTCCGGATCGGTCCTGCGCAACTCCGTGCTCTCGCATGATGTGCGCGTGAACAGCTATGCGGATATCGATTCGAGTGTGATCTTTTCGCACGTCAACATCGGCCGTCACTGCCGCATTCGCCGTGCCATCATCGATCGCGACGCGCATGTCCCGGACGGGACGGTGATCGGTTATGACGCGACGGAGGACAAGAAGCATTACTTCGTCACGCCCAGCGGTCTAACCGTGGTTACACGGGATTATTCGGCATATGAGAATCCCGTCTCGCCTGAGTTTCTGCAGGGGTAGAGACTAGAAGCAAGTCGCGATAAAGAAGCAGACGCAGCAAAGGCCGCCCGTTGAAGGCGGCCTTTTGCTATGCCTGTTCGCTGACTTATCTCTTGCCGATCCGGTAGACCACGCCCAGGGAGATGGCGAAGTACTCGCGCGTCTCGGTGCCGAAGTGCTCGAAGGTCATATCTGGCTGGAGGCGGATGGCGAACTTCGCGCTCTCGTTGAAGTCGATGCTGCCACCCACCGCACCATACGGCGCCATGTGGTTGCAGTAGAGACCAAGATTGCCCTTCTGTCCGGGCTGCTGCTGAGCCGCGCATGCCGACACCGGGCTTCCGCCGGGGTAATGGTTCACCGCGTAGTTGAAGTCGCCGTAGGTGCCGCCGACCAATGCATGAAGGTCGATCGCCGCATAGCGGTTCTTCGGTCCACGATACTGAACACCGCCGCTGGCGATGCTCTGCATGATGACCACGCGGTTGTAGTACGGGCTGATCACCGGCGTCGTTCCAGCTCCGAAGCGGCCATCCGCGGCCACGCCCAGCTTGCTGGTAAGCCAGTACGTTCCCATCGCCTCGCCGCCACCCATGTTGTAGCGCACCGGCGTATTCTGACCCGCCTGGCCATTCATGAAGAGCAGGCCGCCGTAAACCTCCCAGCGATTGTCATACTTCGGGCCGGCGTAGGGCACCAGCGCCGCAGCGGTGGCTTGCGATACGGCAACGGTCCCCGGGGCAGCGGTCGGCGTCGGCGTCTGGCTGCTGGACTGTGAGTCGGTTGCTGCCGGGCTTGGAGCTTGTGCCGAAGCTGTGAGTGTTCCAATGGATCCAGCGACGGCCAGGCCCAAAGACAGGCCCAGTGACAGGCCTAGCTTCGTTGCGCAGGCCACCGCAGGGGTAGCAGAGTTTAGGGTCTTCCTGATCAGTTGCAGCATCTTCCTCGTATGCGGGCTCAAGCGAGCAGCGCGGTTGGATCGGGTTTGCGCGCCATCGCGGAGCGTCTCACCAAGGATATACCGACCAGCGCCCACGGCAGCTGTCCACTGCGGCTTTTGCATCCAAATCCGGAGTGCCATCGGTATCAACCTGACTGCCGGTCTTGTACGAACGGACATTGTCCATGGATCGTGCGACAATGAATCGTCGCCGTCTGGCGCTCGTGTGGACGGCAGTAGGGAGATTTCGTATGGGTGATCTATTCCAACCGTGGCACCTCATCATCTTGGCGGGGCTGGCCATTCTTCTCTTTGGCGGAAAGAAGCTGCCCGAGCTCGGCAAGGGACTCGGTGAAGGCTTGCGCGGATTCAAAGAAGGCATGAAGGGCATCAACGACGACGTCAAGGCGGACGCCAAGCCCGCCGACTCCTCGCACGTGGTCACGCCCAAGCCCGACGAAGCCACCAAGCCCCCCACAGCCTGAAGCCTCTGCGTCTCACGCTTAAAGCATCCGCATCTCATATGAGCGACGCCCCCGCTACTCTGCGGCCGTCGCTCTTTTCCTTGGTGGCCGTCGCCGCATGAAGTTCAAGTCTGCATATCTCATTCCGCCGCACAGCAAGGTGCGGCTCCGCCTCACAGCGTAATCATCAGCACCGCTGCGAGCGCCACGGCCATCCCTGCGAACTGCCGCCGTGTTGGCCGCTCGTGCAGCCGCCACGCGGCGAGCAGGATCGTTCCTGCCGGATACAGCGATGCCAGCACGGCCGCTACATCCAGCCGCCCCCGCAGCGTCGCCGCGACGAAGAGCAAATTTCCGCCCGTATCTAGCAACGCCACCCCCAGCGCCCAGATCAACATCGTCCCGCTCAACATCGTTCGGCTCAACATCGTCCCGCTCCGCCGCCCGTTGCTGCCTGTGCTGGCTTCTCTTCCCCGCAACCGCACTGCCAGGAGTAAGAGTACGCAGGTGACCAGGCTTGCCGACCTCGCCAAGGCCATCGGCTCAAGGACTCCCAGCGCGTTGTCCATGCGCAGAGCGACGAAGTAAAAGCCAAATCCGAGGCCGCCGCCAATCGCCAGGGCCATCGTTCCTCGCTGTTTGATTCCGTCGGCGTTCTCGGGGGAGGGCCCGGCCGCGATCATCCAGATCGCCCCCGCGGCCAGCGCGAACCCGGCCAGTCGCAGTGCCGTCGGTGCACCCTCCATGGCGCTCGAAACCACGGCCGGAATCGCCGCCGCCAGCAGGCCGCTCACCGCTGCCGATGCGCCCATCGCTCCGCGCGCGAGAGCGATATAGAAGGCCGTCAGCGAGAACGCCGCCGCCACACCTGCCAGCAGTCCCCACACCAGCAGCGCTCCGTGGGGCAACGTTGGATGCCGCAGCGACAGCACCGCCAGCAGCGCCGCCAGGCTGATCCCCTGCGCGAAAATGACGAAGCGCAGCGCGCCGGCCGTCTCCCCGCCGGCTGCCTTGACGCCCATGCCCCCGAAAAAATCACCGCCGCCCCAGGAGGCGGCGGCAGCGAGCGCAATCAGTGCATTGTTGTGGATTACCAGCGCCATCGGCGCGTTCTTGTGAATCACAAGCTCCATCGCCTATGGTATTGCCGACGGCGTTACAGGCGCCGGTCGCCGGCTGTTTTCGGCCGCCGACGGGTAATAACCGTCCTTGGCGGTGATCGTGAGTCCAGGCCTCAGGACGCGCACCTCGGTTCTCCGGTAGCTCTCGTTATATGGAGACTCGTGGGTGTAGTAGCCCACCGTGTACTGCGCGCGGACCTCGTCGGTAATGCGCGCGAAGCTCTGCTCGATCCCCTTGGGCCGGAACTCCGGATCGGTTTGGCCGCCGGTCTCCGCCGTGTACTTCGGCAGCACATCGTCGCGCATGGTTAGCGGCAGATGGATCCGGTCCAAAAATCCAACACCCTTGATCGCCGAGTCGCCTACCAGCGTCGCCCACACGGTCACATTGTTGGTCAGGAGGTACTTGATGACCTCCTTCTGGCTCGCCTTGCTCCCGTACTCCTTGCCGTCGGAGATCACATACACAATCCGCCGCCGGTCCGGACTCGCCCCCGCCGCCTCCTGTGCCGCCGCCAGGATCGCGTCATTCAGCGTGTGGTACTCCTTGGGAACGGTGAGTTGGAGGCTACCCGCTGCGTGCCCGGGATCGGCAACGCCGTCGATTGGCTGGTTGTTGATGACGGAACCGTGCGACAGCGGGCCGGTCATGCCCATCAACGGATCGCGCCCTACACCCTTGGATCGCTCCAGGATCGCTCCCAGGCGCGCGCTCTGCGCTGCCGTGAAGTCGGTCTGCTTCCGCACGCCGTTGGCATAGGTGAAGACAGCCACCTCGTCATAGGGGCTAAACGCCCCCTGCAGCGCGCTTAGAGAGTCGTTGATCTTCTCCATGGTGTCGTGGGTCACGCTCTGGTCGATCACCAACGCCACTGACAGCGGAAATGGGTCCGCCGTGAACAGCCTGATCTGCTGCCGCAGACCATTCTCATAGACCCGCACATCGCGCCACGTTAGTCCCGGAACCAGATGACTCTTCGAGTCCTTCACCGTAAACGGAATCTGGTGGAACTGCACATTCACCGAAAGCCGGTTTGCCGCGCTTGCGGAAGATTCCGGCGGTGGTCCCTCTTCCTCGGCCTGGGGCGTGGGCGCGGGGGCCGAGGGCAGCCCAGCGCCTGGGTTTACGCCACCGTTCGGCGCAGGAGCCGACGGCAAGGCCGCCGCCACGGGTGTAATCGTATTCAGCTCAGGCAGCGTCTGCGGCTCTGGAGCGTTCGGAACGCTCTGCTGTGTCGACTGTGTTCCTGCCGGCGGCGCATTCTGTCCGCTTGCCTGACCTGTGGCGGCAGCCAGCGCCAGCGCCAATCCACCCACCCACATCGTTTGCTTACCCAACGTCATCCGTCTTCCTCTTTCGCGAGCCATCGAGCCCGCGCCGCGACCTGCAATGTGCTCTCTTGAGACTACCAGCAGACTACCAGCGCGGAGCCGTCCCTGCACTCGTCTTCGTCTTCTTCTCTTTCTCTGCAGCGCTGAAGCTCTACTCTGTCGGACGCGCAGGCTCCCCGCTTTGTTGCGCAAGGCCGTCCCGGCGGAACTGCCCGGCTCGCACCGCTCTACGTGGCGCGAGTTCGCAAGCACGTGGCGCGAGTTCGCCAGCTTCCCGCGCTCTGAACCGAATCATCCTCATCGCCAAAATCTCCCCGTGCGGGCGTCTAATAGTACCTATGGGTCTGGTCTTTGTGCGCCGCTCTCCCGCTCTCCTGCTCGCGCTTCTGCTCGTCTCCGCAACGACTCTCCGTGCCCAGGAGGCGCCGTCCCCTGACGCTCCGCCGCCCGCCAGCAACGCTCCCGTCCTGCAGGAGCCTGCGGGCAACCCCTCCGAGACCCTCCAGCTCAACGTCAACCTCGTCGACGCCTATTTTTCCGTGCGCGATAAGGGCGGCTTTGTCCTCGGCCTCGGCAAAGCAGACTGCCAGGTCTATGAAGACCACAAGCTCCAGACGATCAGGAACCTCACGCAGGAGAAGAACCTGCCGCTCACCATCGGGATTCTGCTGGACACCAGCGGCAGCCAGCAGCGCGTTCTTCCGCTCGAGCAGCAGTCGGGCGCGCGCTTCCTGAAGGAAGTTCTGACCCCCAAGGATGAGGCATTTCTCATCTCCTTCGACGTCAACGTGGACCTGCTCTCCGACTACACCAACAGCGCTCCGGCGCTGACCCGCGCCATCAACCAGGCCTCCATCAACACGGCGAGCTCGTCGGCTGGCATTCCCGGAATCGGCGGCGGCCCCATGCCCACCCGCAATCCGCGCGGCACGCTGCTCTATGACGCGGTTTATCTCGCAGCGCACGACAAGCTCCAGTCCCAGGCCGGTCGCAAGATCCTCGTGCTGCTGACAGATGGCGGCGACCAGGGCTCACAGGAGACGCTGAAGTCCGCCGAAGAGGCAGCGCAGAAGGCCAACACCATCCTCTACGTCATCCTCATCGCCGATCACCCCTTCACCGACACCTTTGGCACCTCCTACAGCGGCAAGGCCCAGATGGAGCAGCTCGCCCGCGACACCGGTGGCCGCGTCATCGACGTCGGCAACAACGG
>Ga0224555_1002762_pt1 | contig 19651 bp, 18 predicted proteins | sample 714S23034metaG_FD_180687 | JGI IMG/M metagenome (GOLD analysis project Ga0224555, IMG submission 180687) | Peat soil microbial communities from Stordalen Mire, Sweden - 717 S2 30-34 | ecosystem: Environmental > Terrestrial > Soil > Wetlands > Peat | place: Sweden: Norrbotten County, Stordalen...
TCGACGATGGTGTACTTCAGCTTGCGCGCGATGAAGAGAATCTCGGGATCAAAGCCCCATCGCTCGATGGTCTGGAGGCGGAAGATGGTCTGTGCGGTGTCGCGGCGGAAGGCCTTGAAGCCGCACTGGGTGTCCTTGAAGGGCAGGCCAATTACCTTGCGCGTGACCCAGTTGAAGCAGCGCCCAAAGAATCGCCGGTAGAGCGGCTGGTACACCGTCTGCTTCTGCTTATCGAGCCAGCGCGAGCCAATGGCAACATCGGCACCTGCGTCGATGGCCTCGATCAGGAGTTCGGCTTCTTCGATGGGCGCGGAGAGATCGGCGTCGGTGAACATCACAATGTTGCCGGCGGCCTGAAGCAGTCCATTGCGCACAGAATAGCCTTTGCCGCGGTTGCCAGGGTTTTTCACGAGGTGCAGATGCGGGTTGCGCGCCATCCACTTCTGCACGATGGCCGCAGTGCTGTCGGTCGAACCGTCGTCGACGACGAGGATCTCAGCGTCCCAGTGGCGTGTCTCGACGCACTCCAGAACGCTCGCAAGGGTTGCTTCAATACGTGCGCTCTCGTTGTACGCCGGGATGACGATGCTGAGTTGAGGATGAGCCATTGCGTCGTGCGACCTTTCGCTGCCGATGAGTTCCATTTGGTTCTCCTCAGCCCAACCTAGTTGGGCGAGATTGCAAGACGGAGCCCGGCTCAACCCACTCTCATCCTACGATACCCTTTAGACGCATGAACAGGCGCAAGTTGATGCAAATGAAATGGGCAAGCAAGACGTTGGCAGGGAATGGAAGGAGCCGGAACTGGTAAACTCAGCCCATGCCGGACCCTTTGCCGCCCCAGCCGCCGTTTCAACCACCGCAATATCAGGCGCCGCAATCCGAGTTTCGCAGCCCGTATGCGACCGGATACCCTGCCCCCTACCCACCGCAGTGCCGGCGTTCAGGATGGTTCTGGGCGGCGATCACCTCTGGGATTGTGGGCGTGGCCGCTATCGCCGTCAGCATCATCTTCGCTGCGATGGTGAAGTCCCTGGCGGCGGGCTCGGAGAGCGGCAGTTTGAGCTTCGGCATGGATTCCATCGCGGTGATCGATATTTCGGGCGTGATCATCGACGCGGACAAAGTCGACAAGCAGCTGCAGAAGTACGGAGACGACGACAGTATCAAGGCGATCATTCTGCACATCGACTCCCCCGGCGGCGGAGCTGCGGCATCGCAGGAGATCTACCACGAGGTGCTGCGGGTGCGGCAGGAGAAGCACAAGAAGATCGTCGCATCGGTGGGGTCGGTGGGCGCGTCCGGGGCGTACTACATCGCCTCGGCGTGCGACAAGATCTATGCGAATCCGGCCTCGGTCGTTGGCTCGATCGGCGTCATCATGGAGTGGACGAACTACGGCGATCTGCTGCGCTGGGCGAAGCTGAAGAGTGTGCGGATTACCCACGGCGAGCTGAAGGATGCCGGCGATCCAACGCGCGATATGACGCCGAAGGAACAGGCCTACTTCCAGTTGCTCGTGGACAACATGTACGGGCAGTTCGTGCATGACGTGGCGGTGGGACGGCATACTGCGGACAACAAGATCGCTCCGCTGGCTACCGGACAGGTGTGGACCGGCGAGCAGGCGCAGCCGCTGGGACTGATCGATGCCCAGGGAGGATTTCGCGAGGCGCTGATCGACACCGCGCGTTCGGTCGGGATTAAGGGCGAGCCAAACGTCGTTCGTGCGGCCACGGAAAAGCACGGCCTGCTCGGGCTGCTGCACGAAGATGCGGACGACCTGTTCCCGAACCCGTCGAAACTTCTGAACCGTTCGCCGGGCTTTTACTTCCTCTGGAAGTAATCTGCGCAGCAGGGTGCGCGGACAGCGTCTCTGGGGGTACGATGAAGGAACCGGATCGCGATCCGGGGTCTATGATGAACGAAACAGGGGCTTTGCGTCAGCGAACCGAGTTTCCGCCGTTTGCCGCTTGCTTCCTTCCATAGACTGCACTCGTCACATGTTCGAGAACGTGCCAATCATCATTTTGCTGTAGGAGGTTTCATGACGAAAGCTGACTTGGTCGATCACGTGACGGCCCTTGGCGACCTCACTCGCCGCGATGGCGAGGTGATCGTCGAAACACTGTTCGACGCCATCATCGATGCGCTGAAAGCCAACGACAAGGTCGAGGTGCGCGGCTTTGGGAGCTTCCGCTCGCGGCAACGCAAGCCTCGCACCGGCCGCAACCCGAAGACCGGAGAATCGGTCGCGGTTCCGGCTAAGCGTGTGCCCTATTTCAAGCCAAGCAAAGAGCTTCGCGACCTGGTGAATCCTGGCGAAGCCACAGGTTCGCCTAAAAGCGGTGGAGCGGCGAAAAAAGCCACGGCCCACGTAGTCGTCGATCCGCATCATCCGCCTGCGATGTAGTGTTCGATGTTCGAAATGTGACTGCTTTATTTCGCACGGAAACCTTCGACTTATTATAATTTTTAGAATATGAGCGAAACGACATTAGCAACTCCTGCGGAGACCGCCGCCACCGGCAAAGGTCACGCCAGCAAATACACCCGCAACCAGCCGTACCAATCCAAGGTGCTGGTCAATCGACTCCTCACTGGCCCCGAATCGGAAAAAGAGACCATCCACGTTGAGATGGAGCTCGAAGAGGGTATGAACTACGTGCCAGGCGATGCGCTCGGGGTCATCCCGACCTACCGCGCGGAGGCTGTCGACGCCGTACTCAAGGCGCTGGGCTTCAACGGCACCGAGCGCGTGCTCGACCACAACAAGGTGGAGATCTCCTTCCGCGAGGCGCTCACCTCGCGCCTGACAATCGGCAAGCTGGCACGCGGCGCCGTGAACCAGTATGCGAAACTTGCGGGCGACAATGTGCCCGAGGGCCTCAAGGCGCTGCTCGGACCAGACAATAAGGCGGCAGCTGAGGACTATGTCTGGGGCCGGGAGCTTATCGACCTGGTGACCGACTTCCCTGGCGTCATCAAGCAGCCGCAGGACCTCTTCGAGGTATTGCAGCGCCTGACGCCGCGCATGTATTCGATCGCGTCGAGCGAGGCCGCACATCCGGGCCAGGTCCAACTGACGGTGCGCGTGGTGCGCTACAACACCCACGGCCAGGAGCGCCAGGGTGTGACCTCAGGAATGTTGGGCGAGCGCGCCCAAGCGGCAGCGACGCTGCCCGTGTTTCTGCACGAAAACAACAACTTCCGTCTGCCGGAAGACACCAATGCGCCGGTCATTATGATCGGTCCTGGGACGGGAATCGCGCCCTTCCGCGCGTTCCTGGAGCATCGCCAGACGCTCGGACAAAAGGGCGACAACTGGCTCGTCTTCGGCGACCAGCGCGAGGTATCCGACTTCCTGTACAAGGACCAGTTCCTTGCGATGCAGGCAAGCGGTCTGCTCACCAAGCTGCAGACTGCGTTCTCCCGCGATCAGGCGAAGAAGATCTATGTGCAGGACCGTCTGCGGGAGGCCAGTGCAGAACTCTTCGCGTGGCTGGAGCGCGGTGCGTACTTCTACGTCTGCGGCGATGCGAGCCGTATGGCCAAGGACGTTGAACTGGTGCTGCTGGACTCGATCGCGACCGGGTTGAAGGGTACCCCCGAGCAGGCTGCCGAGTATCTCACGGGGATGAAGAAGCAGAAGCGCTACCAGCGTGACGTGTACTAGAAGACAGGCAGGAAACAGTAAAACAGGACAAAGGCCGCCCCATCCGGGCGGCCTTGCTGTTGCTGCATTCTTAGTTTGCGGCGTACTTGCGGGGTACTTGCGGCTTATACCCGGTAATCGTCGGCGCGCCAGCTCACGATGCTCTCTTTGATCTGCGGGGGCGTGAGCTTCTCGAAGACCGCGCGCCGGGCCAGTTCGGACACTTCTGCATCGGAAGCAAAGCGCAGCGCGATGAATTGCTCCATGGTCAGAGCGTCGATCAATCCAAGCTGCTCTTCGGGCAGAAGGTCGGCCAGGCGGAGCTGCTCCTCCAGCCGGATGATGCGGTTCTGGTTGCGCAGTGCATAGTGACGCACGGTCAGCGCCAACTGAAGCAGCACGATCGACATCACGATCCACCACAAGTGCGAGTGCTTGAACCAGGGCCACGCGTGGATGGTCGCGTAGATCGCGAAGATCAGGTTCAGCAGCAGCAGCGGCATGACGAAAAAGTGGAATGCCGGGTCGCGACGCGTGTGATTTCCGTAGGACTGTGGTTGGGCCATAGCAGCGATGATAACGCGGCCTCGCTGCGATAGTCTTGGGGTTATGGCAAAGAAGCGAATTGGCGTTCATGTCGGAACCAGCGGCGGCTGCTTTACCGCAGTGCAGCGTGCAGCAGACGCAGGAGCAAACACGTTTCAGATATTCAGCGCGAGCCCGCGCCAGTGGAAGGCGTCGCCGGTAAAGCCGGAAGACGCGGCGAAGATGCGCGAAGCTCGCGCCGCGCTGGACATGAATCCGGTCGCCGTCCATGCAAGCTATCTGATCAACCTGTGCTCCCAGACCGAGAGCGTCCGCGAGAACTCGGTCAACGCGTTCAGAGGAGAGGTGGAGCGTGCGCTGGCGCTCGGCGCGGAGTTCCTCGTGCTGCACCCGGGTAGCTGGAAGGGGCTCAGCCGCGACGAGGGCCTGCGTCTCGCCGCGGAGGGAATCGAGCGCGCGATCGGGAGCCTGGGGGGTGGGCTGCACTGGCAGGATTACGACTTTCGCATCCTGATCGAGAACACGGCGGGCGCGGAGTTTTCGCTCGGCGGCAGCTTTGAGCAGGTGGCCGAACTGGTTGCTACGCTACAGGCCTGTGCTCCCGTGGGCGTCTGCCTGGACACCTGCCACACGCACGTAGCGGGCTACGATCTGGTCACCACCGAGGGCTACGAGGCCACCATGCAGCAGATCGGGGCGACGGTCGGCTTCGACGCGGTGAAGGTGTGGCACTGCAACGATGCGAAGGCTGCGATGGGATCGAAGCTCGACCGCCATGAGCATATTGGCGAAGGCACGATCGGCGCGGCGGCGTTCAAGCGGCTGCTGCAGGATGCTCGCTTCGAACACTCCGCGTTTATTGCTGAGACACCCGTCGACGAACCCGGCGATGAGATGCGGAATGTGATGGCGCTGCGGGCGCTGTCGGCGGGATGAGGGTCCTGCGCGGACGGCGAGGGGCTTTGCGTGGTGGGGCGGTGAATTTGGGTGAGCTTGGAGATGGGCGGGGGCGGTCGCGCTGGCGCGCGATAGCCCACGCTCCACCCCGGCGGACAAAGGCCGTCCGCCGGGTACCCCACCATGTCGCGATAAAGCCGCGCCGAGGATAGGATGGGGCACCCGGTGTCTTTCTTTACAATCAATGTATATGCCACAGATTGAGAAGAACGACGCGCAGGTTTTCGACCCGCAACGCTATAACCCGGCTGAGATCGAGCCGCGCTGGCAGGCTCTCTGGGATGCTGACCCAAAGCTCTATGCCGCCGAGCCGCATACCAGCGGCAAGCCGAAGTTTTACTGCCTGGAGATGCTGCCCTATCCGAGCGGGCAGCTGCACATGGGGCATGTGCGGAACTACGCTATCGGCGATGCGCTGGCGCGATTTATGCGCATGCGCGGCTATAACGTGCTGCACCCCATGGGATGGGACGCGTTCGGTCTGCCCGCCGAGAACGCCGCACTGAAGAATCACACGCCGCCGCGCGAGTGGACGCTGAAGAACATCGAGCAGATGAAGGTGCAGATGCGCCGCATCGGCCTCAGTTACGACTGGGCCGGGACGGAGATCGCGACCTGCCTGCCGGAGTACTACCGCTGGAACCAGTGGTTCTTTTTGAAGATGGTCGAGGCCGGCCTCGCGTATCGGCGCTCGAGCAAGGTGAACTGGTGCCCGAAGTGTGCGACGGTGCTGGCGAACGAACAGGTGGTCGGCGGCTGTTGCTGGCGGCATGAGGACACGCTGGTCGAACAGCGCGAGCTGGAACAGTGGTTCCTGCGGATTACAAAGTACGCGGATGAGCTGCTGGATGGACTGGACAAGCTGCCCGGCTGGCCCGAGAAGGTGCGCACGATGCAGCGCAACTGGATTGGGCGGAGCGAGGGCACGCATGTCGACTTTCATGTGAGCGCGATGGCGGATACGCCAGCGATCAAGGTCTTCACGACGCGGGTGGATACGATCTTCGGCGCGACCTCGATCCAGCTCGCGCCCGAGCATCCGCTGACGAAGCAGCTCGCTGCCGCCGACCCGGATCTGGCGAAGGCTGTCACGGAGATGATCGCGGAGCAGAAGGCCGCACGCGAGACCGGCGATATCGGCAATATCGAGAAGCATGGCGTCTCGACGGGCAAGAACGCGATCAATCCTTTCAATGGCGAGACCTTGCCGATCTGGGTTGCGAACTATATTCTCGCCGACTATGGCACGGGCGCGATCATGAGCGTTCCGGCGCACGATGAGCGCGACTTTGAGTTTGCGCAGAAGTATGGGCTGCACATCAAGCGCGTGGTGGCTCCGGTCATCTCTCCGAAAGACGCTGCCGGCGCTGACACGGATGATCTTTCGCTGCCGTATACCGGCGAAGATGATGCCGTGCTCGTCGACTCTGGCGAATGGACGGGCGAGGGCGCGCTCGAAGCGCAGGATAAGATGGCGCGCTTTGCTGAGGAGAATGGCTTTGGCAAAAAGACTACGACCTATCGACTGAAGGACTGGGGCGTTAGCCGCCAGCGCTACTGGGGTACGCCGATTCCGATGGTCTACTGCATCAACGGCCATGACGGCGTGAAGCCCGGCGGAGTCGTCGCACTGCCCGAGAGTGCGCTGCCGGTGCTGCTGCCAGAGCAGATCGAGATTACGCAGGAGGGCGGTTCGCCGCTGGGTAAGGTGTCCGCGTTCGTCCACACAACGTGTCCGGTCTGCGGCGGTCCTGCGCGCCGCGAGACCGACACGATGGACACGTTCGTTGACTCCAGTTGGTACTTCTATCGCTACACGGATGCGAGGAATGCGCATGCGCCGTTCGACAGCGAGAAGGCGAACTACTGGTTTCCGATCGATCAGTACATCGGCGGCGTCGAACACGCGATCCTGCACCTGATCTACTCGCGCTTCTGGACGAAGGTGATGCGCGACCTTGGCCTGATTGCGAACTCCGAGCCCGCTGAGCGGCTGTTTACGCAGGGCATGGTCATCAAGGATGGCGCGAAGATGTCGAAGTCCAAGGGCAATGTGGTTTCGCCCGACGACATGATTGCACGCTACGGCGCCGACGCCACGCGCATGTATGCGCTGTTCGCAGCGCCGCCCGATCGCGATCTTGAATGGCAGGAAGAGGGTGTCGCGGGCATCAGCCGCTTTCTTGCGCGCGTCTACCGGCTGACGATCAAGTACGCGCCGGTGGTGCGCTCGCTGGAGAGTCACACGCATGGGGATGAGATCGCTCCCAAGCAGTTTGCGGGCCAGACAGAGGACGGGGCAGCACTGCTGCGCACGCTGCATCAGACGATTGCCAAGATTACGGAAGACTTCAGCGGCCGCTGGCACTTCAATACATGTATTGCCGCGATCATGATTCTGGTGAACGAGATCTCCGCAGCCGAAACCGCCATGGACACAGGCGGAATCGCACCTGCGACGATCGCCGAACTCTTCCGCGCACTCACGCTGCTGCTAACTCCGTTCGCTCCGTTTCTGGCCGCCGAACTGTGGCAACAGCTCGGCGAGACCGCTGCCGTCTTCCATCAACCCTGGCCCATGGCCGACGCGGAGCTTGCAAGGGAGAGCGAGATTGAGGTTCCCGTGCAGGTGAACGGCAAGTTGATCACGGTCATCCGGCTCGCGGCCGACTCGGATGAGGCGGCCATCAGCGCCGCTTCGCTCGCCGACGCAAAGGTTGTGGCGCGGCTGGTTGGCAAGACGATCGTCAAACATCTTGTAATCAAGGGCAAGCTGGTGAACCTGGTGGTGAGGTAGATGACCCAGGCGTCCGGCGTTCAGCAGGCTGGCGGACCGATTCGCGGCACGCAGTCCTTCGTCGGCGTGATGGGCGGAATCTGGCGGAGGCCGTCGCTGACTGCGCTGGAGATGCTCTGGCGGTGGACCGTCGGAGCGCCTATCCTCGCGCTGGCCGCGTGGGCGACGCTTCGCCTCGCGCGAACTGTCGCCGTCGACACTGCCGCGCTGCAGGCGATGACCGTCTTCGAGCCGGTCGCTGCTTTTCGCACCATCGATGTCGCAATGGCGGCGATCCTGCCTGCGGCGAAGCCCATTGCGCTGTGGTTGCTCCCCCTCGCAGCCGTAGCCTGGATGCTCGCCGCCGCGGTCGGACGCACGATGGTTCTGCGACGCTTCGATCCCGCGCTGCACGCTCGTCGGCTCACGCTGCTCGTGCTGGGTACGCTGCGCGCCGCGCTTCTGACCGCTGCATGGATGCTCTGGCTGTGGCTTATTGTGCAGGCTGGGCGCATCGCCATCATGGGCCCGGTCGCGCATGGCGGCGAGCCCAATCTTGTACTGTACTGCGCCATCCTGATCTGCGGAACACTCTTTCTCTACGTGCTCTGGGCCATCTCCAGCTGGCCGTTTCAGCTTGCCCCGCTGCTTGCGATGCAACGGAATCTCGGCCCACTGGGCGCGCTCGATGCTGCGTTCCGCAGCACCGCCGTGCGCGGTGAGCTCATGGAGATCAACCTTGTCATGAACATCGTGAAGATCGCCGTGCTGGTGCTTGCGATGGTCTTCTCCGCATCGCCGCTGCCATTTACGAACGTCGAGACACAGACGTTTCTTAACTGCTGGTGGGGCGGCGTCATCGCGCTCTATCTTGCCGCGCTGGACTACTTCCACGTTGTCCGCTCAGCGGCATATCTCTCCCTTTGGCGCGCCCACGATTTTTCCGCCTGAGCGCTCCCGCCGACCCCATAATTCGCATCGAATCTTTATAGAGTTTCTTTTGCTCTGGAGGATTGTCATGTCGTTCGCTCTTTACGGTATCGGAACGCTCATCCTCATCGTGGGTGTCATCTACATCTGCCAACTCGCGCACATGCCCACCCACTGGACGGTGGCCATCGCTCTTCTGCTCGTCGGCGCGGGGCTGATGGGTGCGGTCAACTCCACCCGGCAGCGTGACAAGAGCTAAGCGTAAACCCCACAGGCCAGCGATTTACACTGTATTCGTGGACACTCCTGGCACGTCAACTATCCAAGCCCCAGTCTCGTCGACGATCGTCATCCTCGACTTCGGCTCGCAGTACACGCAACTTATCGCACGTCGCATCCGCGAGTTCAATGTCTTTTCGGTCGTGCTGCCCTGCACGACACCGCTGGAGAAGATCCTCGCGCTCGATCCGAAGGGCATCGTGCTCTCGGGCGGCCCATCGAGCGTCTACGACGACAGCGCGCCCAAGGCCGACACGGCGATCCTCAGCACCGGCCTGCCCATTCTCGGAATTTGTTATGGGCTGCAGTTCATGACGCATCATCTGGGTGGGCGGGTGGTGCCCGCCGATGCGCGTGAGTATGGCCACGCCGAGGTTTCGGTGGTGGACGAAACACCGCTCTTCAGCGGCCTTCCCGCGACGCTGTCGGTGTGGATGTCGCACGGCGACCATGCAGAATCGCTGGCTCCGGGCTTCCGTGTCACCGCCCGCACCTCCAACGCCATAGCGGCCATCGCCGACGAGTCGCGTCGCATGTGGGCGGTGCAGTTTCACCCCGAGGTCGCGCACACAAAACAGGGAACGGAGCTGCTGCGCAACTTCGCTGTCGACATCTGTGGTTGCGCGCAGGATTGGACCCCCGAACACTTCATCGCTTCGACCGTCGCGAAGATACGCGAGCAGGTTGGTCCCACCGGCCACGCCATCTGCGGTCTCTCCGGCGGCGTCGACTCCAGTGTCGCCGCAGTGCTCGTCGCGCGCGCGATCGGCGAGCGGCTCACGTGCATCTTCGTCAACAACGGGGTGCTGCGCAAGGACGAGTTCGCCAAGGTTCAGCAGACGATGCGCGACGAGCTCCACCTCAATGTCGTTGCGGTCGACGCGAGCGAGCGCTTTCTCTCGAAGCTCGCCGGCGTCGTCGATCCCGAGAAGAAACGCAAGGTGATTGGCAACGAGTTTATCGCCGTCTTCGACGACGAAGCCAAGAAGATCTTCGAGGCTGAAAAGTCCTCGGGCGAGGAAGTGGCGTGGCTGGTGCAGGGAACGCTTTACCCTGACGTGATCGAATCGGCCAGTGTTCATGGTCCTTCGCACGTCATCAAGAGCCACCACAACGTCGGCGGGCTGCCTGCGGACATGAAGCTCAAGCTCATTGAGCCGCTGCGCGATCTGTTCAAGGATGAGGTGCGCCGCATTGGCCGCGACCTCGATATGCCAGCCGAGATCCTCGAGCGCCAGCCGTTCCCCGGCCCCGGGCTTGCGGTGCGCATCCTCGGCGAGGTTACGCCGGAACGCGTGGCGATCCTGCAGGAGGCCGACGCGATTTGCGTGGAAGAGATCAAGAGCGCGGGCTACTACCGTAAAGTCTGGCAGAGCTTTGCGGTGTTGCTGCCCATCAAGACCGTGGGAGTGATGGGCGATCAGCGGACTTACGCGTACACCTGTGCGATCCGCGCGGTCGAGAGCGAGGACGGCATGACCGCCGATTGGGCGGCGCTGCCGTATGAGGTGCTGCGCGCGATCTCGAGCCGCATCGTCAGCGAGGTGCGAGGCATCAACCGCGTGGTCTACGACATTACGTCGAAGCCGCCCGGCACGATCGAGTGGGAGTAGCGCCATGCGCGTGGCGATGCGGGCGCTGGTGCTGCTGCTGGTCTTCGCTGGGGTGGGCTGGCTGACGGCTCGCGGCGTCATGGCCCATGTCGCCAGCGGTGGGGCGATGCAGCCAGAGGTGCGGCTCGCTGGAGCGATGGCCGGGCTCTTCGCCGGCGGCGCTGCCACGGTGATTGTGGGGATCGCGATGGTTTGGCCGCGCGGTAAGTCCTAGCTGAGTTCGCTGAGCAGTGCTGCGTTCACTTCGTCGGGGCTGATGCCGTCGAGGCGCAATGTTTTGGAACGGCTGGTCGCGCCGGTCAGCAGCGTAATCTGCCCGCGTGGAATCTTCAGTTGCCCGGCGAGAAAGGCAATCAGCGCGGCATTGGCGCGGCCGTCGGTTGGCGGCGTGGTGAGCGAGATCTTCAGTGCGCCGTCATGCGTGCCGGTGATGGCGTTGCGCCGGGCGCCGGGGTGGACACGGACGGTTAGCGTACAGCCGCCGGGCGCGTTGCGAAGAGAGAGGCTCATGGCTGGATGCGCTCCTGAATGCGGCGCGGGATACGCTGCTAGATATTCTCGTAGATGCGCTTACCGAAGATCGCCGTTCCCAGGCGTACGGTCGTTGAGCCCTCTTGGATCGCCACGGCAAAGTCGTTCGACATTCCCATGGAGAGCTCGGTCAGCGTCGGGCAGGTCGCCAGATTTTCGTCGCGCAGGCGGCGCAGTTGCTGAAAGTACGGGCGCGCGGTCTCCGGGTCCTCGTCGAAGGGCGGCACGGTCATCAGGCCACGGACTTCAAGGTGGCCGAGCGGCTTGAGCGCGGCGAGAAAGCCGGCCAACCCGCCGGGCGCGAGGCCGTGCTTGGTCTCCTCGGGCGAGAGCTTCACCTCAATCAGCACGCGTAGCGTTTTCCCGAGGGCCTGTGCGGCGGCGTTCAGACGCTCGGCGGTCTTCGCCGAATCGAGCGTGTCGATGGCGTCGAATATCTCTGCGGCCTTGGAGGTCTTGTTGTTCTGCAGCGGCCCGATGAGATGGATCTGCGCAGCCGGCGAGGCGGTTCGCGTGGGGTCGAAGAGGTCGGCCAGAGCGGAGCGCTTGGTCTGCCACTCCTGGACGCGGTTCTCGCCGAACAGCCGCTGGCCGGCGTCGTAGGCCTCAATGATCGCTTCGGCGGGATGCATCTTGCTGACAGCCATCAGGGCGACGCTGCCGGGGTTGCGGTGGGCGCGGGCGCAGATGTCGGCGATTTCGTTCTGTAAGCGTTCGAGATTGGATGCGATGGACATGATCTTCACCAGTGTACGAGCATCGGAGCGGTTGTTCGGAGTTGAGCGCAACGGGTTTGCCTGCGGTGCGGGCGAATTTCACGGGTGACTTACACACTGTCACCGTATGGATCGGAGCGGCTGTATGCCGAGGCTCGGTAGGTGTTCGTCGATGACTCGCAGCGGTTAGCCGGATGAGCGCACTGCCAAAAGCAAGAGGCCCGCTTTCGCGGGCCTCTTGCTTTTCCCTAAACAACTTATTTCCTGCCTGGCTTGTGCTCACACGCCGACCGGGTATGGCTTCTCATGGATCTCTTCGCCCGGCGCCCCCCTGCGCTCGAAGAGGCCCTGGAAGATGCTCAACAAGCCGGTGTACCAGTAGCCCAGCACGAAGAGCAGAAGGAATGGCACCGTGAAGTAATTTTCGGTGGTGACGGCATACCAGACCGTCGCCGCAAAATAGCAACCAATTGCCAGCTCGATCCACGGAATGATGCCCAGCCGCTTGCGGTACTTCTTAGCCTGCGACTTTTCGCCCTTCTTCTTCACGGCGTACTTGGGCGTACGCGCGAAGGCACTCTTGATGCCAAAGAGCGCCTCCATCACGGCCTTGGTGTTCGTCACGGTCAGGCCGACGCCGAGCGACATCAGAAATGGCAGATACAGAAACGTCTTGTACCAGGTGCGCGGATAGAGCTCCTTCTGGCTGACCAGATAGAAGCTCGAAACCGACATGGTCGAGGCCATGAACAGCGGCAGGTCGATCAGAAACATCTGTATCGGTCCCTGCCACGAACGAATGATCATCGCCGGCATCAGCAGCGTGGACAGCACGATCATGAGCGGGTAGCTGAGGTTCGCCGTCAGGTGATACCAGGCCTCGAGCTTGGTGTGAAATGGAATGTCCGACCGAAATACCGACGGCAGAATCTTCTTCGCGGTCTGGATCAGCCCCTTGGCCCAGCGCGCCTGCTGGGTCTTGAAGGCGGTCATCTCGATGGGCAGTTCGGCGGGGCACTCGACGTCCTGCAGGTACTTGAACTTCCAGCCCTTCAGTTGCGCGCGGTAGCTCAGGTCGGTGTCTTCGGTGAGCGTGTCGTGCTGCCATCCGCCGGCCTCTTCGATCGCCTGCCGACGCCACATTCCCGCCGTGCCGTTAAAGTTGAAGAACACGCCTGCGCGCGAGCGTCCGCCGTGCTCCAGCACGAAGTGGCCGTCGAGCAGGATCGCCTCGACCTGGGTGAGAAAGCTGTAGTTGCGATTGAGGTGCGTCCAGCGCGTCTGCACCATCCCGACGCCGGGTTCGGCGAAGTGGTGCACCACCTTCCGCACCCAGTCGGGCGGCGGAACAAAGTCAGCGTCGAAGACCGCGACCAGCTCGCCCTTGGCCACGCGCAGACCCTCTTCGAGAGCTCCGGCCTTGTACCCGTGGCGGTTGGTGCGATGGAGGTAATACACCGGCTGCGGTGCGAGGCCCTGCGTCCCGGCGGCAAATCGTGCCACCATCGCCGAAGCCACTTCTATGGTCTCATCGGTCGAGTCGTCGAGCAGTTGAATCTCGAAGCGGTCGCGCGGGTAGTCCAGGCGGCAGCACGCGTCCAGCAGACGGTCGATCACAAACTGCTCGTTATAGATCGGCAGCTGAATGGTGACGAAGGGCAGCTCCGCTTCTTCAAACGTTGCGACCGGTGCGTTGGAGTGCGACTCGTTCCGCTTATTGCGGTAGTACAGCCACACCAGCTGATAGCGATGAATGCCGTAGAACGCCAGGATGATCATCACCAGGAAGTACGGCACCAGGATGCTGATGTCGAAGGCGTTCCAGCGATAGACGTTACGAAACGTGTGGTCCGCGTAGTGCGTCTTCCAGTAGTGCCCCATGCCGTGCTGCGAGATCAGGAACATGGCGAGCGCGTTGAGTTGGCTTAGCAGGGGGCTCTCCGGTTAGAGGAAGGTGTGCAGATCGATTTTACGCGATCTTCTACTCTGCCTTCAGATAGTGCGCAACTCCCGGCAGGTTGCAACGTATCGCGATCATTCGTTCAGGAACATCGTGCGGTAGAGGGTGTCGCGCTGGACGGGTTTGAAGCCGGCCTCGCGGATGATGCGGCGGAGTTCTTCTTCGGTGGCGCCGCCGGGTTTGCCGAAGCGCTCCTCCAGCAACACGGAGCCCACATCATTGCCGCCGAAGCGCAGCCCCATCTGTAGAACTTTGAGGCCTTGTGTCGCCCAGGAGCCCTGCAAATTTTCGATGTTGTCGAGGTACAGGCGGCTTACAGCCAGCGTCTTCAGGTATTCGACAGCGGTTGGTTCGGGGATCGCGGGTGCGCCTAGTTCAGGGTCCGGCTGGAAGGCAAGCGGCGTGAATGCCGTAAAGCCGCCGGTCTCTTGCTGCAACTCGCGGAGAAGTTCCAGGTGGTCGATACGCTGGGCCACGGTCTCGCCAACGCCAAAGACCATCGTCGCCGTGGTGCGGAGCCCAAGCTGGTGGGCGGTGCGATGCACGGTGATCCAATCCGCGGTGCTGCACTTGTCCGGTGCTACGCGCTGTCGAATCTCGTCATTGAGAATCACCGCGTTGCTTGCGATCGAGTCAAGGCCGGCGTCGTGCAGGCGGGCGATGGTGTCGCGCAGAGGGAGTTCGGCGGCGGCGGCGAGCGCGAGAATCTGCGTCGCCGACAGGCCGTGCAGCCAGATGCCGGGGAAGCGCTGCTTGATGCCGGTGAAGAGGGACTCGTAGTGGTCGAGGGTGACCTGCTGCTGGCCGTTGGCGTGGAGGAGCAGGCCGGTGGCGCCCATCTCGACGGTCTTGCGGACACTCGCGTAGGCGGCCTCAAGGTCGGGGATGGAGCAGTCGAGGGAACGGTCGATGGTGTAGCTGACGACGCCTTCGGGGTGAAGGCTGCGACGCAGCGCATCGGCCTCCATGCCGATGCCGATCAGGTCGTCGGAGGCGAGGCAGTCGAGCGCTTGCTGGCGAGTTATTCCCATAAGGAGATTTTACCCTTTGCCGGGAGACGTCCGCGGACTGCAGCGAGGGCAAAGTGCTTCAGGATGCTGCGGGTGCGGGGGTGGGGCGGGTGCGCGCCGGCGGTTCGGGTGGGGCGTTGGGATCCAGACGGATCGATGGGCGATGCAGCGCCTGGTCGATCGCACGGATCAGCGTCGGGGAGTCATTCAGGCTCTCGGCGCGCCATAGCTTCATGCCCAGTGCCTCGGCCTGCGCCTTGAAGTCGATGTCGATGTCGTACAGAATCTCGACGTGGTCGCACAGGAAGCCGACCGGTTGTAGAACGACGCCCTTATGCCCCGACTCCGCGAGCGCCTTGAGCGTGTCGGGTACGGTTGGCCCAATCCACGGCGCTCCGGCGATGCCCTGGCTCTGGAAGGCGAAGTACCAATCCGCATCGGTCAAACCCACCGGCCGCAACGCCTTCGCGATGGCGATGGCGGTCTGCTTGCACTCGACGGGGTAGGGGTCGGGGTTCTGCGCGCTGCCGTAGTTCTGCATGCCCCCGGCGGGCACAGGAGCGCGGGCGCCATCCGCGGCGGGTCGCGTTGCAGCGCCGGACATGATCGTGCGGCAGGGAACAGCGTGCGCTGTGAAGAGTATGGGAACACGCGATTCGGTCACGGCGCAGGCTTCGGCCCATGCGGGCCACATGCGCTCGGCGAAGGCCTTCGCAAGCAGGGGCCCGTCGGCCCAGCCAGCGATAAAATCCACGGTGAAGCTGTCGCCGACCGCCTCCATGAGGGTTCGCCGGTATAGGCCGGTCGACGTCCGCGAGTTCTGCGGTGCAAGGCATAGGACCCGCGTGTGCTGCACGCCATCGGCTTTCATCTGCGCGACGACATCGGCGATGTAGGGATGCCAGTTGCGCATTGCCACATACACCGGCTGGCCCAGCAACTGGCTCAGCATGCGGCCTTGCTGCAGCGTCCAGCGGGTCAGCGGGGGCCCTTCAGGAAGAGGCTCCTCGCGTAATCCGATCTGGGCGTAGCGGTGCTGCAACTCCGCTACGACCTCCTGCGGCATCGGGCGGCCGCCCGTGACTTTTTGGAGATACTCAGCCATCTCGCTGAGCTTGTCCGGCGTGCCGTGGGCGAGCAGAAGAATTGCGGATGGCTGACGGATGCTTTCACCGGTCATTTGCGGGCGGCCTCATGGCGTGCCCGCGGCGTCCTGGCTACACCAAACTGTTTCACCCACTCCACCACCTGAATCACATTGTCCACGGGTGTTCCGGGAACAATTCCATGGCCGAGATTGAAGATGTGCCCCGGTCGTCCGGCTGCGAGCGCAAGCACTTCGCGCACGCGCGCTTCGAGGACATTCTCTGGTGCAAACAAGGTGATCGGATCCAGATTTCCCTGCACGCCGCAGCCGTCTCCCACCGCGTTCCAGCCCTCGTCCAGAGGAGTCCGCCAGTCGAGCCCCAGCACGTCAGCGGTGGTCTCCCGCATTGCAGGCAGCAAGGATGCGGTATCGACGCCAAAATAAATTACTGGGACGCCGAGCGCTTTGATGCGTTGCACGAGTTCGGTTGTTGGGTTGAGGCAATATTCCCGATAATCGGTTACAGAAAGCGCGCCCACCCACGAGTCGAAGATCTGAATGACGTCCGCACCGGCCTCAACCTGCTGCTGCGCATATGCAACCAGCACGCTGATGAGCTTTTCCATGAGGAGCGGCCATGCGGCATCGCCCGCGTACATCATCTTCTTGGTCTCGATGTAATTCCGCGAGCTTCCGCCCTCGATCATGTAGCTGGCCAGCGTAAACGGAGCGCCACAGAAGCCGATGATGCCGAGCCGATCGCCATCGGCGCGCGGTGCTGCAAAGTGCGCAGCGACCTTCTCTATCGCCTGGGCGACGTACCGCAGTTCCTCGACGCGATCGGTTCGCAGCGCCTTGACATGCTCGAGCGAACGCACCGGCGTATGGACCATCGGACCTTCGCCCGCGACGAACTCAAAGTCCAATCCCATTGGCGTAAATGGCAGCAGCAGGTCGGCGAAGATGATCGCAGCATCCACATCCAGCCGCTCGGCGGCGGTGATGGTCACCTCGGCGGCGATCTCCGGTGTGCGGCAGATGTCCAGCAGTGTGTGGTGCTTGCGCACGGCCATATACTCCGGCATATATCGGCCGGCCTGGCGCAGAAACCACACCGGGGTGCGGTCTACGGGTTGTCTCAGGCAAGCGCGCACAAAGCGGCTGCTGCCTTCCAGATGCAAGTTGAGTGCAGCGGTATTTTCTTTAGATTCAATCAATGTGGATCAAACTCCCGTCTTCCAGCCTAGCATCTGGAGCATGCTCCGGCGTGCGATTGGCGGCGAGCGGTTACCGGACCGTTGCAGCGCCAGCGTTGCGCTCCTAAAGGAGGTGAGCTTTCGGAGAGTTGCTGGCGAGGTGAAACTGATGCTTTCCGGAGTGGTCTCCGGGGTTGTGAAGGCTCAGTCCGCGCCCGGTGACGATAGAATGTCAGCAGAACATCGCGTCCGGCTTCACATCGCTTCGATGTATCCATAGCTCCGGTAGCGAGTCGCATGTATCGAAATTGCTGAGAGAAGAAGAGACCCCGAATCTTATGCCGAATTACCTTGAGCTTCCGGTGGGCCCGAAGGCCCCCGAACTGGTCAACGCCGTGATCGAAATCCCCCTTGACGGCATCAATAAGTATGAGTACGACAAGAAACTGCACGTCTTCCGTCTGGACCGCAATTTGTACTCGCCAGTTCACTATCCGGGCGACTATGGCTTTATTCCCAGCACGCTGGCCCAGGACGGTGATCCGCTCGACGTGCTGGTTCTCGTCGATACACCGAGTTTCACAGGCTGCGTGCTGGAGGTTCGTCCTATCGGCGTGCTCGATATGATCGACCAGGGCCAGCCCGACGAGAAGATACTTGCGGTTGGCGAAAGCAATCCGCGCTATAACATTAGCGAGTACACCGAGGTCTACCCGCATATCCTGCGGGAGATCAAACACTTCTTCTCCATCTATAAGGATCTGGAAGGCAAGCGCGTCGAAGTGCGCGGCTGGAAAGATGCCGCCACGGCGCGAGAGATCATCAGCAAAGCGCAGCAAGCATTTGAGGATGGAAAGAAGAACCAGGCCCAGGCCAAATAGTTTTGTAAACACAGGAGATGGCTCGTGACGAACAGCGGTCGCTGTACTCGCGGGCCATCTCTTTGCATGTAGATTCAAACGCGTCGGCGAATCAATTCAGCCACGGCGTAGACTACCGCTCCGGCTATGCCGACCACTGCAGAGAACAGCAGCGCGTTCAACCCCAGCACGCGCTCATCCCGGGCGGCCCATAGTGCAAACGCAATCAAGAGCGCCGGTCCCACGCCAGCGGCGACGGTCCCCGCCATTCCTCCGGGAACGCGGAAGGGCCGCACCAGATTGGGCTCGCGCCGGCGCAGCACTACCAGCGCCACGAACTCCAGCAAGAGCGACGCTCCATACAGTACGAGGTCAATGGAGATCAGCCGCTCAAACGTGAACCGCAGGGCCAGCGCCCAGATCGCCGCGCACAGCAGCACGCTGACCCACGGCACGCCGAGCTTCGTTCGCCGCAGCAGCACAGCGGGCATCAGCCCATCTTCGGCCATCGCAAACGGCACGCGCGTGTAGCTCATCATCAGCGGATTGAACATTCCCGCACCGTTGATCATGCCTCCAACTATCACCGCCAATCCCAGCGCGGGCCCTACCAGCGTGCGCGCCGCATCGGTCCACGCGCCGGTGGAGAACTGATCGGCCGCCAATCCCGCAAGCCCCACAGCGGCCAGCGGAAGAATATACGTCAGCGACACCAGCAACGCCGCGCCGAGCATCGCTCGCGGATAGTTATGCTGCGGATCATCGACCTCCTGCGCAACCGTGCTTGCGTTGTCCCAGCCCATGTAGTTCCACATGGTGACGGAGATCGCCCCGGCAATGTCAGGAGCTCCAACCGCGTGCAGCAGCGCGCCCGTCCCATGGCCGTGCCACTTCCACAGGGCAGCCGCAATCAGCACCACAAACGGCGCCATTAGCACGAAGAACAGCACCACCGATCCCCGTCCAATCGCCTTCGCGCCGGTCAGGTTCCACAGCGCGCACCCAACGACTATGGCCAGCGCCCACATCGTTCCGCGGTATCCAGACGTCCATGTGGGCGCAAATCGGCTGAGATAGAGCACGAAGATCGCGGGATAGATTGCCATGTCGAAGACGCTGGCGGCCAGTGATAGCCACGCCTCCTGAAAGCCCCAGAAGCGGCCCATCGCGCGCCGCACCCACACATAGTAGCCACCTTCAGCGGGGATCGCACTAGCCAGTTCGCCCACCATCAGTGATGTTGGCAGGCTCCAGATCATGGGGATGATCGCGAGCATCACCAGCGCCCGCCAGTAGCCTGCCTTGCCAATGATGTCTTCCAGACCATACGGCCCGCCCGCAACCATGAAATAGGTCGCGCCCAGCAGCGGCAGCAGGCGCATCCTGCTTCTGGCGGGCAGGTAGCGGCGCGTGGGGCGCACGGCAGCCGGGTTTTTCGCGAGTCCTATGGGGCGATCTCCTGAGAGGGGCAAGGTATGCTGTTTGCAATGTATCGCTAAATCTCCAAATCTCCGCAGATGGGTCCGTCAGTTGTT
>Ga0224555_1002764_pt1 | contig 19644 bp, 20 predicted proteins | sample 714S23034metaG_FD_180687 | JGI IMG/M metagenome (GOLD analysis project Ga0224555, IMG submission 180687) | Peat soil microbial communities from Stordalen Mire, Sweden - 717 S2 30-34 | ecosystem: Environmental > Terrestrial > Soil > Wetlands > Peat | place: Sweden: Norrbotten County, Stordalen...
GGTGGCCCGGGGTGGCTGGGGGGTGATGTGGGGGCGGGTTGCGTGGATCCGATTTCGGTACGCTTTTCCCAAAATGACCCCTGAGATGTCAAGGTACGGTACTTTCGGCTGCGACGCAGAGTGAAGTCGATTGACGAGCGGATGGCGAGGGATTCTTCTGCTTGCTGTGGGGTGAACCTGGCGGACCCTAAAAGAGGCCAGGGCTGGAAGGGGGCGCCGGGGATGGATGGGACATAGGGTGTTTGGGCTGGGGCTGGCGGGGCTGCCGCTGGGTGCGCTGGGTGGGGCTGCGGTTGGGGCTGCTGATTCCGGTCGTTTCGGCCATGGATTCCAGCGATCATGAAGCCACTGATTCCAGTGGAATGAAGCCACCCCGGGGTAAGAGGAGCCTGGAGCGCAGCGGAAGGCTGGTTTAGCGCGGAATTGGCCCTGGTACTGCATGCAATGGAATGCTGCCACCCGGAAAGGGGCTGCCGTTCCGATTCGCTTCCAACCTGCCGTGCGGTACTGGCGTATCCCGCCGGATCGATGCTGTTCACGTCGGAGTTACTGACGAATTGCCGACAAATCCGGACAGAATTGAGACGGTCCATGCGTCAATTACCGGTTGATCAACGTCCCCGCACGGACCAGGGAGTGGAGATCCCAGGTGACTGCCGAAACAGGCAAATGGGCTGGATATGGCAAGGTCGAATGGCGACATCCGGCCCCAGGGGAGCCTTTGGTGTTCAACGATAGAGCGGGTCACCGGAGAGAAACCTGCCGGAATGCGGGAGGCTCTTTAAGCTGATGGATATGCGTCGGCTGATGAGATGTTGAACCTGGAGCTGCCCTGATTTCAAACAGCGGTGGAGTCTGAAGTGTCTGCATCAGACCGGCTGGATCATTCTCCTGTCCCGAGGTCAAATTCGTCTTCGATGTTTTGCGACGAATACCGGGCTTGACGTGCATACTCGTGGTCCAACCTGGCGTCCAGATCCGCAAAGCCCGGTGACAGGATGTTGTTAAAGACACGAACTGAAGCCTGGCGTGCCGGTTCGCAGTTCATGCCGGTCTTTGCCCAACAGAAAAGCCAGGCGAGACTTTGAGCACGGACCTCCCCATCACGATCCACCTTCCAATGGTCGTCGATCGCTTTGGTGCAGGTTTTGTGCGGAATCGAGAGCAACTGCTTTTTGGCTTCTTCTGCCGGGACGATCAGGTGCATTTTCATTTGCAAGCTCCGCGGTAAATACAATTGGATTGGTAAGTCTCCCGCAGGACCAGGTTGCCAGTCAGCCGCTTTTCAGGCAACGATTCTGCGTTCCAGTTCCTGCCTGGCCGCATTTGTTTCCGAATCGATTCCCGGACTGCAGACCAGCTCGTGAAAGTCGCTCCACAGAAGTACTGTGAGATTCTGTGCGACAGGGTTCAACGTCTCGACGCTGCGATGTGGCAGATCGCGGGCCAGCAGACTCGGATCGCTCTTGTAGCCGTTCATCAATTGAACGTACGCTCGAGCGGGTTCTTCGTCTCTCACGAGGAGCCAGAAAACAGGCACTCTGTCTCCGGCTTTCTCAATGAGACAGTCGATATTTTCCTGGCGATCTGGTTTCTTTGCGGATCGCGGCTGGTGAATATCGAGACATCGGATCCAAGCCTGGCTTCGACGAACACCACGAACTTGTCGTGGCTGGAAGGCAATGTGAATCGCCAGGAACCTTCCACCGGACCGGGCAGCTGCGCGCGGGATATCCATTCGGGATTGCCGGAGGCCAGCATTCTTGCACGGCTTGAAGTTTCGTATGTCAAGGGCGAGCGAACCGGCATCCACAATTTCGACGCGGGAAGGGATCGATCGTCAAACGGGAAATCGAGGTCCGAGTTCCAAGCTGTTTCAGCGTTCGCCAGGCAGCTTGATCGCGCGGCTTATGCTGCGGCGGGGTGGGGTTGCGGCTACTTTGCCGGGTCTGGGTGGACCATCTTTGCCGGGTCGACGAGGCGGTCGAACTGCTCTTCGGTGACGAAGCCGAGTTGAAGGGCGGCGTCCTTCAGGGTGAGGTCGTGCTCCATGGCGTAATGGGCAATCTTTGAGGCTTTGTCGTAGCCGATGACGGGGGAGAGAGCCGTGACCAGCATCAGGGAACGTGCGAGGTCTTCGCCGATCTTCCTGCGGTTGGGCTCTGTGCCTTCGATGAGGTGCTGGCGGAAATTGGTGCAGCCGTCGGCAAGGAGGGTGATGGACTGCGCGAGGGCGAAGATCATCAGCGGCTTATAGACGTTCATTTCGAGGTAGCCACCGGCTCCGCCGAAGCCGGTGGCCACGTCGTTGGCCATGACCTGGACGGCGATCATGGTGAGCGCTTCACACTGGGTTGGGTTGACCTTGCCGGGCATGATCGATGAGCCAGGCTCGTTTTCCGGGATGAGCAGCTCGGCGAAGCCGGCACGGGGACCGCAGGAGAGCAGGCGGATGTCGTTCGCGATTTTGTAGAGCGAGACCGCAAGGGTGCGCAGGGTGCCGGAGAAGTGGACGAGAGCATCGTGCGCGCCCTGCACGGCAAATTTATTAGGCGCGGTGACGAAGGGGAGATTTGTGAGGCGGGCGATTTCCGCGGCGGTGGATTCGGCAAAGCCGGGCGCGGCATTAATGCCCGTGCCCACGGCCGTTCCGCCGAGGGCCAACTGGTAGACGCCTTTCAGCGCGTCGTCGATACGGAGGAGGTTGTCGCTGAGCATGACCGCGTAGCCGGACCACTCCTGACCGAGGGTCAGCGGCGTTGCGTCCTGCATGTGGGTGCGGCCGATCTTGATGATGTCCTTCCATTCTTCAGCCTTTTTCGCGATGGCGTCGCGCAGCTGCGAGACGGCAGGAATGAGGCGCTGCTTCACATTCGTAGCGGCGGCGATGTTCATCGCCGACGGGAAGTTGTCGTTGGAGGACTGCGACATGTTGACGTGGTCGTTGGGATGAACCGGCGTTTTGCTGCCGAGGGGCGTGGCAGCGAGCTGGCAGCAGCGGTTGGAGACGACCTCGTTGACGTTCATGTTGAATTGCGTACCGCTGCCGGTCATCCATACGTGCAGCGGGAACATGTCGGCGTGGCGGCCGGAGAGGATCTCGTCGCAGACGCGATCGATGAGCGAAAGGCGTTCGGCGTCGAGCCAGCCGGCGGAACGGTTCGCGTGGGCCGAGGCTTTCTTGAGGATCGCGTAGGCGGCGATCATCTCGCGGGGCATGAGCTCGGTGCCGATGCTGAAGTGCTCGATGGAACGCTGGGTTTGGGCGCCCCAGAGCTTGTCGGCGGGGACGCGAATCTCGCCCAGCGAATCTTTTTCGATGCGGAAGTCGGTGTTGCTCATGGAATGCCTGCCGTTCTTGTATCGAATGGGATGCGTCCCTGAGCCAGTTTCCGTCAATCGAAGTTCATTCAACAGCTTGACCCAGGGAGGTGTACGAAGAATATCCTTCAGGGCCTATCTAATTGTGCGCTCTTTTGCGGTGCCCGTTCGACGCGCACCTCGCTGTGCTCGGTACTTGCTCAGGGTGGCTTGACTGAACAGCTCGCGGGGGCGGTTTCCCAAAATGGCATTCCGCGATCACCGGTCACGGTACTGTCGGCTGCGACGCAGAGCGAATTTGATTGACGATCGAATGGCCAGGGATTCAGCTTCTTGCTGTGGGGTGAACCTGGCGTGTTCAAAATGGGGCGGCTCAAGTACCGAGTTTTTCCGCGAGATCGGAGGCCGCGCCCTGATGTCGCGCCCTGATACGGGACAGAGACAACCAGGACGAACGTTACGGACACGACGCTAGCGGCCAGACTGGAGCGCCGGGGGAGGTTCTGTCTGGGAGTCGGGCTCGAGGTCGGGCTGGGCCCAAAGGATGATGGCCTGGGGCAGGGTGAGGGCGAGCAGCATGGCAGGGAGAACGAAGAGGTAAAGCAGGGCCGCGAGGAGTCCGGCGGGAATGAAGCGGGGAGGGTGTGACCTGCACCCCTGGATCCGCACAGAACTGAGTATGATTTTCGGGTTCAGGAGAGGACGGCCTGATAGGCCTGGTAGTGGCCGCGATCGCGGCTCTGCAGTTCGCGTTCGTCGTCGCGGGACTCGTCGTCGGACGTACGGGCGAGGTTGCCGGCTGCGTACAGTTCGAGTTCGATCAGGCTGGAGGGCATGGGCTGGGTCCGCGGGCCTTTCCCCGTGAAGGGCTTGATGAGGCCGGAGGGGCCGTATCCGCCGAGAGGGAAGCAGCTGATGAAGTACGCGGCGAAATAGATGTAGACACCGGTGGTTCGGAGATGGTCGAGAAACCATCCGCCACCGAGGAGCAGGGCGAGGAGAGCATAGACGGCGACGACGAGGTCGCGGCGCGCGGATTGTTTCTGCGTGTTGTAGCCGAGAATGGTGGTGCGGCGCATGGCGGCTCCTACGGAATGGCGCGGTAGACGGTTTGGTTTTGGTTCCTCGGAATCGGGGTCGAGGTCGGTCTCGGTCCAGAGGATGATGGCCCGGGGCAGCGAAAAGAAGAGGACGGCAAGGGAACGGAAATGAGGAGGAGGATGCGACTGACCTGGAGGGTCGTCGCGTCGAGGAGAAAGAGCGGGCCGAAGAGGGCGGCGGCGATGGCGGGCCGGCGCAGAGCGGAGTAAGCGAGGTAGTGGGCGCGATCGCGGACCTGGAGGTCGTGCTCATCGATGCGGATCGGATCGATCACCGGGCTGCCGGATAGATATGGATGGGGACGATTCGCGGCGATGCCCCAGGCGGAGCCATTCCTGAACCGGAGCTGCCACTCGGAGAAGAGCCTCACGGGGCCGCTGAACGTGAGGCCTCCGAGCAATGCGGCGAAGTACCAGGCCGGGGACGCTAGACGATCGTATTTGGGGGGCCGCGGAGCCGTAAAAGATGAATCGCAAACGTGATGAAGGCACCGTAGTAGCCGATGACGACGGCGCGGCGGGTACGGCGAGTTTCGACGGGGATGAAGAAGAGGAATTTGCGGGGAGCGCTCATCGGGTTTCTGCGTTGCGGTTGTGGTTTTCGCCATAGACCTGCTCGCTCAGGGGGCGGAAGGGCTGGCGGGAGAAGATGGCTTCGATGGGGAGGCCGAAGTATTCGGAAAGGGCGAAGGCAAGGTTGAGGGAGGGGGCGAAGTCGCCGCGCTCGAGAAATCCGATGGTCTGGTAATTGACGTCGAGGGCGTCGGCGAGGTCCTGACGGGAGAGGCCGCGTTCAGCGCGGAGGACGGCGATACGGTTAAAGAGGTGGTCGGAGCCGTGGGCTGCGGTGCCATTCGAGGTGGACTTGCCGTTGTTTCACTGAGACGGATTGTTGCCTATACGCAATATTTCATCAAGAAGAACAATGGGGGTGGGGTGGGACCGCAGGAAGCGGGAAGCCCCAGGTGGCCAGGTAGCTATGGAAGGTCGATGCCGATGGGGTCACGGGCTGCTTTTTTCAAAACGGGTTGCGGCTCGCAGAAGCACATTGCCTTCGGCTCGGGCAGAGAACATATCGCATTGATTTTTGGAAGGCAGAGGAGTCCGCTAATTGCTGTGGGGTGAACCTGGCCGATCTCAAAGGGGGGGTTGGCCTGGTGGCTGGGGCGGCGATGTTTCTGCCCGTTTTATTCGGGACCGATTGACGGTACGACGGATCCGATTTCCAGGAGTGCGCTTTTTTTCAAAACGGCACGATGGGATATGAAGGCGCGGTACTGTCGGCTATGACTCAGAGTGAAGTCGATTGAAGATCGGGTGGCGAGGGAGTCTGCTGCTTTGCTGTGGGGTGAACCTGGCCGGGGGCGTGGACAGAAGGGGGGTGGTCGCGACGAAGGTTTTTTCCGCAAGCTGTCAGGCTATCTAATCAAGCTGTAGAGTTGCGTGAAGGGAGAGTGCGATGCATCGAGGGAAGGCAATTCTGATGGCGGGCGCAGCGATCGCAACGGCCAGCGCCGTGTGCGCGGCAACCGCGGGTGCGGTGGTCTACCGTGAGATCCGCCGCAGGAAAGGGAAACGCCTGGCGGGGAAGGTCGTACTGATCACCGGATCTTCGCGCGGGCTGGGGCTGGCCATGGCGGAGGAATTCGGCAGGCGCGGAGCGAAGCTGGTGCTGACGGCGCGCGATCCGTGGGAGCTGGAGCGGGCGCGGCAGTCGCTGGTGGAACGGGGCGCGGTGAGGAGTGTCGAGGAGGTTCTGGCGATTCCAGCGGATCTGCGGCAGGTGGAAGAGGCGAAGCAGGTCGTACAGCGGGCGACGGAGCACTTTGGGCGCATCGACGTGCTGGTGAACAATGCCGGGGTGATCACGGTGGGTCCAGTCGAGAACCAGCGGATCGAAGATTTCCATGAAGTGATGGAGGCGAATTTCTTCACCGGCGTGCACTGCGCGCTGAGCGTGCTGCCGCAGATGCTGGAGCGGAGAAGCGGCACGATCGTGAACATCGCGTCGATCGGGGGGAAGATCGCCGTACCGCACATGCTGCCGTATACGGCGAGCAAGTTTGCGGCGGTGGGATTTTCGGAAGGACTGCACGCGGAGCTGCGGGCGAAGGGCGTGCATGTGCTGACGGTGTGTCCGGGGCTGATGCGAACCGGGTCGCATGTAAGCGCGCAGTTTGCCGGGGACGCGGAGCGGGAATACCGGTGGTTCAGCATGGCGGCGAATCTGCCGGGCATATCGACGAGCGCGGCGAGCGCGGCGCGGAGGATCGTGCGCGCGGTGGCGGCGGGGGAGACGGAGATTGCGATCACGCCACAGGCGATCGCAGCGGCACGGCTGGCGAGCGTGGCTCCGGAGGCGGTGGCGCTGGCGATGAGCACGGTGAACCGGCTGCTGCCGAAAGCGACAACAGGGAAAGGCACGCAACGGGGAGCGGACATACGCGGGATGGAGACGAAGCCGGCGGAAACCGTGGGAGACGCGGCGGCGCGGAGATATAACCAGACGGCGTGAAGGGTGTAGGGGCCGGGGGAGACGTGCAGGCGCGGCGACGGGATGTCAGGGGCTTATCAACAGCGATCGTCGCCATAGTCTCTTCGTCCAGTGCGGCAGCGCAAAACCAGGCGATTTCGCCCCTGGTTTTGGCCTGATCGGCCCTCGGTCCGCCGGGGATGATACTTCCGGACCAGCGACAACACGGCCTGAATCCATCAATGCGCCTTATTTTGCTGTCGATCCACCCCAGTTCGACTCATCCCCCAAGAGGAACCGGCGACGGGCCAGCCAAGCCGTCACTCTTTCCAGCCAGAGGACGTCGGCGTGTCCTATGATCTTTACCCATTGCAGGAGGATGGATGAACCTCTGGTTCCAGGATCTTCGCTACGCTTTGCGCACGCTTCGAAGGAACACGGTGCTGTCGGTGGTGATTTTGGCCTCCCTGGGCATCGGAATCGGGGCCAATTCTGCCATTTTCAGCGTGGTGGACGCGCTGTTGCTGCGTCCGCTCCCCTATCCGCATGCGGACCAACTGGCGGCGGTGTGGCTGCATTCGCCGGGCATCGGCATTCTGCGGGACTGGCCGTCGCCGGGGCAGTACATCGACATTCAGCATGAGAACCATTCGTTCGATCAGATGGCGCTGGCGCAAAGCCGTCCCTCCACACTGACGGGAGGCGATCAGCCGGAGCGGGTGGAGATCCTGAAGACGCAGTCGAGCCTGCTGGAAATGCTGGGGGCGAGGCCACTGCTGGGGCGGACGCTGTTGCCGCAGGAGGATAAGCCAGGGCAGGCGGCGGTGGCGATTCTGAGCTACGGGGTGTGGCAGCGCCTGTTCAACGCGGACCCGTCCATCGTGGGCAAGAACATCACGCTCGATGGAAAAGGGTACATGGTGGCGGGAGTCCTGCGGCGTGAGTTCACGGTGAGCAGTGAGGTGCTGCCATCGGAAGGACCGATGGACAAGGTGGACATCTATGTGCCGCTGCCGCTGGGGGCGGATGCGGAGCAGCGGCGGGGGGACGAGAACTACAACATTCTGGCGCGGCTGAAGCCGGGCGTTTCTGTGCAGCAGGCGCAGGCGGATATCGACATTATCGCGAGCCGCATCCGCACGAAAGACAAGCGCGACGCCAGCTACGGGATGGATGTGGTGGGGCTGCAGCAGCAGGTGGTCGGCGATGTACGGCGCCCGCTGCTGGTGCTGCTGGGCTCGGTCGCGCTGGTGTTGCTGATTGCATGCGCCAATGTGGCGAACCTGCTGCTGGCGCGCGCGGCGGGGCGCGAGAAGGAAGTCGCGATCCGCACGGCTCTGGGAGCGAACTGGAAACGGCTGACGCGGCAACTGCTGACGGAGAGCATTCTTCTGGGAGTGCTGGGGGGAGGCGCGGGTCTGCTGGTGGCGCGCGTGAGTCTCTGGGTCGTACGCACGATGAATCCGGGGAATATTCCCCGGCTCGATGAGATTGGAATCAACGGCGCGGTTCTGGCCTTTACCTTCGGCCTTTCGCTTGTGACGGGAGTGCTTTTCGGCCTTGCGCCGGTATGGCGGGTGATGACGCTGGATGCGAATTCATCGCTGAAGGCGGGCGGCCGCAGCGGGCAGTCGGATGGCGGGCTGTACATGAAGCGGCATCGGCTGCGGGGATTGCTGGTGGTTTCCGAAATCGCTCTTTCGCTGATTCTGCTGGTGGGCGCCGGGCTGCTGATTCGCAGCTTTGTCCGCCTGCAGAGAGTGCCTCCAGGATTCACCACCGACCATGTGCTGACCATGGAAGTGGTGGCGAATGCGAGCCAGTATCACGATGAAAAAACGCTGGACGGGTTCTACCGTGAACTGGAAGCGCGGATTGCGCACTTGCCAGGGGTGGTGGCCGAAGGCGAGGTGTCGGCGCTGCCGCTGACGGGGTCGGTGAGCTGGGGAGGCATCCACGTGGAGGGATATGCGCCGCCGCCGGGACAGGAGCTGCAGGTGGATCAGCGTTCGGCGAGCACAGACTATTTCCGGGCGATGGAGATTCCGCTGATGGCAGGGCGCTTTTTCGCGGAGCAGGATGGGCCGGACGCGCCGCAGGTGGCAATCATCGATGCAAAATTTGCGCAGCGATTCTGGCCGGGTGGGGACGCGATCGGAAAGCATCTGTGGTTCGATCCGAAAAAGCCGATCACGATTGTGGGCGTGGTGGGAGTGGTCAAACAATACGGTCTGGAGACCGACGGCAAGATCGCGACGTATTTTCCGATGCTGCAGCAGCCGGGCCGAGGGACATTTCTGGTGGCGCGTACCACTACAGATGACGCGGGGCTCTCGAGCGCGATGATCCAGGAGATCCACGCAGTCGATCCGAACGCAGTGGTTTATGGAGTGCGGACGATGCAGGACCGCTTGTTCGAATCGCTGGCACGCCAGCGCTTCTCAAGCGCGATGCTGGGGGCCTTTGCGGCTTTTGCGCTGCTGCTGGCGGCGGTGGGGCTGTACGGAGTGATGTCGTATCTGGTGACACAGAGCACGCGCGACATCGGGATCCTGGTGGCATTGGGGGCGGGGCGGGAGAGGATTCTGGCTCTGGTGGTGAGGCAGGGAATGCAGCTGGCGCTGATCGGCATCTTTGCAGGCCTGGCAGGGGCGGCAGCTGTGACGCGGGTGATCGCGAGCCTGTTGTTCAGCGTGAGCGCGACGGACGTGGCGACATTTCTGGCTGTGCCCGCATTGTTAGCCGCGGTCGCGCTGGCGGCAACGGTGATCCCTGCGTGGCGGGCGAGCAGTGTGGATCCGATGGTCGCTCTTCGGGAGGAATAGGGGTTTTCTCACTGCGGGGACGTCGGATGCCCTTCTCGCGCCCAATGTCAGGGCGTGCAGGATGGGTCACCCCGGAGCTCCCGGCTCAGGCGCGGTAGAGGCGCTGGGTGATCTGGCGGAGGAGGTCTTCGAAGGCCGGATCGGCCTGGAGGGAATCGAACTCAGGATTGGCGGAGAGGCCCATGACGTTGTAGTCGTGGGCGGCGATAGCGCCTTTGAGGGCGGCGACTGCGTCCTGTTTGCGACCGAGGCGGGTGCAGGTGCGGGCCAGCTCGAAGCCGGAAGACTGGCCGCTGTCGAAGTCCTGCTGCTGGACGATGCGCATGGCATCGAGCAGGGCGTGCTCGCCGCCTTTGCTGAGCCCGCGCTGCGCGGCGCCGGCGATGGCCAGGAGCTGCTTGTCGCCCGAAAGGGTGGCGAGGCGTTTGGACTCGGCGATGAAGGTGCGGTAATCCTTGCGGGTGAAGGCCATGCCGGCGAGGTAGCGAGGGGCGGAGAGGAAGTCGGGCTCTGCCTGTTCAATTTCGCGAAGCTTTTCGCGGGCCCCCGCGCTATCGCCAGCCGAGAAGTGGATGAGGGCCTGATCGCAGAGGATGGAGCGGGAGGCGGGGTTGAGCTGCTGCGCCATGTCGATTTCGGCGCGGGCTTCCTGAAAGCGGCCGAGGGTGAGGAGCGAGGTCGCGTACCAGTGGTGGGCTTCTTCGTCGCGCGGATCGAGGGCGATGGCGCGCTGGTATTCGGAGAGGGCGGCGGGGACTTTCCACTCCCAGTAAAAGAGGGCGAAACCGAGGGCACGATGGGCTTCGGCGAGGGAGTCGTCGAGGGCGACGGCTTTGCGGGCGGCGGCGATGGCGCGCGGGAAGGCCTCCGAGCGGGGCATGGAGGCGAACTCAGGCATGAGGTCGTAGCACTCGGCAAGGCCGGCGTAGGCCTGGGCGTAGTCCGAGTCGTGGACGACAGCCTGGGTGAAGGCGTCGATGGCCTGGCGGAGACTGTCCGCGGTGCGGCGGCTCCAGTAGTAGCGGCCCCTGAGGTAGAGTTGCTGGGCCTCGGGGTCGGGGACGTGATAGGGCGCGATGGGAGCGGGGTGAGAGATGACGGCGCGATTGCGGGAGTGGTGGCGGAGGAAGACGATCCCGAAGAAGGTGGCAGCGATGAGGACAGCGGCGGCGGCTGTGGTCCAGATAAGCGCGCGGTGCCGAGGAGGAGCGGTGAGTGGGGCGGCCTCCGGCACCGGAGCGGACGCGGGGATGGTTGGAGGAGCGGTGGCAGCGGGCGGCGGAGGGCTATCGGCTTTGACGTTGCCGGAGGAGTTGAGCCAGGAGGTGAGTTCGTGAGACCAGGCGAAGACGCCGCCGCGCTCGCCGGGGAGGCGATGGACGGGGAGGCCACGTTCTTTTTCCCAGCGTTTGACGGTGCGTTCGTCCCGGCCGAAGAATGCCGCGATTTCCTTCCAGGAGTCGATGCGGCGATTTTCAGCGGTACTGGCCGCTGCGCGGGACATCATAAGGGCCTCAACCTAAGCCGTATGGTGCCGGGGGAACTGGGCCGAGGTGGGAACAGTATAGCGACCCTCCGGAAAAGTCCAGAAGCTGAATTTGGATGAACAGGCGCGCCGGGGCCCTGCGATTTCCTGCAACGATCTGCTAACCAGCAGCAAGCTGCGATGAGGCGCTACCGGGTACCGGCTGGCCTTGTTGCCGGCTCTTTACCCACACCCGCGAAACCGCACGGAGCACCGCCTTCGCCGGCGCCTTGCCATCCTCGCCCGCAAACACAATCTCCCCCGCCCGCTTCGCCTGAGGACGGTAATACCAGCGGCTGAAGAGGCACAAATAGTCGGCGACTTTGCCGCTGCGATGCTTTTCCCGCGCGCCTCGCCGCGCCTCAGCCGGGATCAGCTTCGCCAGCGCCGCCTCCAGGCGCTGCTCCAACTCATCGCGCGTCGCCTGCGTCACCACCGAGCCTTCTATCGGAACCGCCTCGCGGTTTGGCACCGGCTGAGCGAACAGTGACGACGACCCCGCCGCCTCGTTCGGATGCCGTATGCCCACGACCGAAAAAAGCACGGGCCCACGCAGCGATCCGCGCTGCAGAAGAAACAGCTCCACATACTCGGCCTCCGCCGACGCCTGCACGATCACGCCATCCAGATGGGCCAGAGCCCGCACCACCTCTGCAACCTCCGCCGCCACGGCCTCCGCCTTCGCCAGCCTGGTGTGGATCTCTGCCGCCCGCTCGAACTCCATCAGCCCCGACGCCGCATCGCGCTCGGCCTGCAGCGCGTCCACCATGCTCTGCCCGCGCGTCCGCAAAAACGCGCGCACCGCCGCAGCTTCTTCGGCGTAGCGTTCGTCCGTGCATCCCTGAAAGCACGGCGCCAGGCACTTCTTCATCTCCGAATACACGCATCCCGGAAACGCCGGATCAGGGTGAAGATCGTCCACACACCGCCGCAGCTTGAAGAGGTCCAGCATGTTCTCGCAGAAGTGTTCCGCGGCCACGCGCGAGGGAAACGGCCCGTACAGATCCTCCATCCCCGCTTTTGTAACTCGGTTGGTTACATAAACCCGCGGATACGCGTTCTCCACGGTCATCCGCAGCAGGGCCGGCGGCCGAAGGTGCAGCCGCTTCCGCGCCCGCTCTCCAAAGACAGACCAGCTAGCCTCGTAGAGCCGGAGCAGCGCCTCGAAATCGGATCCCGCCGACGCATACTCGATCCGCGCCACTCGCCCGGCCAACTGCAGGCGCTTGGTTTGATCCGGCCTTGGCTCCATCAGCCGGCGTATGCGCCGTCGCAGATTGGGCGTCCGGCTCACGTACGGCTCCGCCCGCGGGTCTTCTCCGAACAGGGCAAACACGCCCGCCACCGCGGGAATCTCCTGCCATCTCGGCTGTGCCGCGCTGAACGGGATTTGATTCGGAAAAATCACGCCGATTCTCCGGAATATACAGGCATAGAACGCCGGATGCAGGCGGCTTTTTCGCTACTCTGTTGCCTGGTTTCTGGTCCCTGCAGTTATGCTCCCGCGATGGTCATGCCGTCCACGCGCAGCGTCGGCGCCGCCGTCGATCCGCGAAACACCAGGTCTCTTCCGATCGCGGCGATATTCCGCAGCATCTCCTTCAGATTCCCCGCAATCGTGATCTCGTGTACCGGATATGCCAGCTCGCCGTTCTCGATCCACAACCCCGCTGCGCCCCGTGAATAATCGCCTGTCACCAGGTTCACGCCCTGCCCCAGCATTCGCGTGACGTACAGCCCGCGCTCGACGCCGCGCAGAATCTCCTCCGCCGGTTGCGTTCCCGCTTCCAGATACAAGTTGCCCGCATCGAGGTACGGATTCCCGGCCAGACCACGCCCGGCGTTGCCCGTGCTCTTCATTCCCAGCTTACGTCCCGCATAGGTATTCAGGATGTAGTTCTTCAGCACGCCACGCTCGACAATCACGGTCCGTCGGCTCGGGAGTCCCTCCGCATCGAAGGGCGAGGTCCCGAAGCCGCCCGGCATCGTCCCGTCATCCACTACCGTCACTGTCTCGGCAGCAACGACCTCCCCCAGCTTGCCTGCAAAAATCGATGCTCCCCGATAAATCGCATCGCCCGCCGCCGCGTCGAACACTGCTCCAACGAGGCCACGCGCCACCTCTGGCGCAAAAATCACCGGAGCCTGCTGGGTAGGCACCCTCCTGGCGTCGAGCATGCGTAGTGTTCGCCGCGCCGCCTCGCGCCCCACGTCCTCCGGCGGCTCCAGATTCCCGGAAGATCGCGCCTGGGAATACCAATAGTCGCGCTGCATCTCGCCATTCGTGCCCTGCGCAATCGGGCTCACCGCAATCGAGCAGTACGACCATTGATATTCGCCGACAAATCCCCTTGAGTTGGCAAAAACCTTGCGTCCGGTTGTCGCGTCGAAGCTTGCCCCGTCACTGTTCACGATCCGCGTATCGGCGCCCATCGCAGCCGCTTCGGCGCGCCGCGCCCACGCAATCCGCTCCTCAATCGGCAGCGAGTACACGTCCTCGCGATACAGCCCAAGGTCTCCGCTCAGCTTGCCAAACTCGCTCTCCTCGGCCAGGCCGGCAAACGGATCCACGGACGTGACCTGCGCCAGGCCGACCGCGCCCTGCACCAGATACTCGATGCCATCCGGCGTGAAGTCGCTGGACGAGGTGCTGGCCACGCGATAGCCGTCGTCGGCTTTCGTGAGGACCCGCAATCCCACGCCGCGCGAGCCCGACTCCTTCAGGGTCTCCACCTCGCCCATGCGCACGGTGGTCGAAAACTCGTCGCCCTGGCGGATCGTGACCTCGGCGTCGGAGGCACCACTCAGCAGCGCCCGCGCGATAACAAATTCAGCCAGTTCCTGCAGATTGGTTTGCGTTTCGACGGGTGTGCTCATACGATCTCCCGACTTACCCGTGAACACTTTCCTCACCCGGCTCGATCGGGTTGGCAGCCAGCTTCTTGACGCCATCGAAGCAGTCGCCCAGGGAACACCCGGGATTCTTCTTCTTGTGCTCGGCGCGATTCGGCTTCGCATCGTCTGCCGATCGGCGAAATAATCCAACGGCGCCCTTGCACTCCGGGCAGCGCATGCGGGGCTCCGCGATCTTCAATGCCTCGTCGGCCGAAATCGTTTGCCATGCATAGCGGCGCGATCCATCCGCCGTCGAGATGAATTGTTTGACGTCCACTTCCAGCAAAGCCATGTGTCCCCTTTCCAACCACTGCGGGCAAGCCTACCGCCCCGTGCCCCCCACCGTCATCCGATCCAGCTTCACGGTCGGCATGCCCACACCCACCGGCACGCTCTGTCCGTCTTTGCCGCAGGTCCCGATGCCCTCGTCGAGCGCCAGATCGTTCCCCACCATCGACACGTGCTTCAGCGCCTCCGGCCCGTTTCCGATCAGCGTCGCGTCCCGCACCGGCGCGGTCACCTTGCCGTCTTCGATCAGGTAAGCCTCCGACGCCGAGAACACAAACTTCCCGCTGGTGATGTCGACTTGCCCGCCGCCAAAATTGACCGCGTACAAGCCACGCTTCACGCTTCGAATAATGTCCTCCGGCGCGTCGTCGCCGGCCAGCATGTACGTGTTGGTCATCCGCGGCATGGGAATCTGCTGATAGCTCTCCCTCCGCCCGTTGCCGGTGCTCGGAATCCCCATCAGCCGCGCGCTCAGCTTGTCGCTGAGATAGCCCTTCAGGACGCCGTTTTCGATCAGCACCGTCTCCTGGGTCGCCGAGCCTTCGTCGTCCACGTTGAGGGATCCGCGCCGCGACGGCATCCGCCCGTTGTCTACAACGGTCACCTTGCTGCTCGCCACCCTCTGCCCCACGAGTCCCGCAAACGCCGACGTCTTCTTCCGGTTGAAGTCTGCCTCCAGACCGTGCCCCACCGCCTCATGCAGCAGAACGCCGGGCCATCCCGGACCCAGCACCACTTCCATCTCGCCCGCCGGCGCCGCCACCGCGCCCAGCTGCAGAATCGCCGTCCGTGCGGCCTCCGTCGCAAAATGCTCCGGACCCTTCGGGCCGGTGAAGGACTCAATCTCCACGCGCCCGCCGCCGCCGGAGCTGCCCCTGGCCATGCGCTCGCCGTCCTTCGCGATCACGAACACGCTCATCCGCGCCAGCGGCTGTGTGTCGCTGGCATACGTTCCATCGGAAGCCGCAATCAGAATCCGCCGCAGCTCATCGGCATAGCTCGCCCGCACCTGCGTGATGCGCGAATCGTAGGTCCGCGCCGCGCGATCCGCCCGCCGCACCAGTTCCAGCTTCACGGCCAGATCCGCATCCAGGTCCGCCGCGGGCGCCGGATACAAACTCGGCGTCTCGGTCTCCGTGAAGCCATGCACCGGCTGCCTGGCCGGCCCGCTCGCAATGAGCGCCGCAGTGCGCGCCGCTCGTAAAAGCCGTTCCGGCGACAAATCATCGGTGTACGCATACCCGGTCCGCTCGCCGCTCACCACGCGCACGCCGCATCCCGCGCTCACCCCCTGGCTCGCCGACTTGACGATCTGCTCATCGAGCCCCAGCGATGTTGCCGCCACCGATTCGAAGTACAGATCCGCATAATCGCCCCCCGCCGACAACGCCTCGCCCAGGCACCGCTCCAGCAGCCGCTCCGTAATCCCAAACTTCTCAAAGAAATACCGCTTATGCACCACGCTCAACCCTCTTCCGTCAGCAGCCATGATCTGCCGGGCGCCTTACCTCTACAGTAACCCTTTCGTTGCATAGCTTTCTTGATTCTTCAGCAGAATACTAACGACAGTCGGCACACCTCCGTGCCATCCTGACCATTATGAAGACCCTCCTCCTTCTCGCCTGTCTGCTCGCATTCTCCGCGCCCGCGTTCGCCTCCTCGCATCACAACAAACAGCACTACAAACAACATCACCAGAAGATCCGCAACGGCACGCCGAACCATCGTCGCGCCGGCACGTAGTACCGTGACCGGCTGAAGTTTTCCGGGCCTGAAGGCCGGAGATTTTCGAGTTGCCTGTTCCCGGCCTGAAGGCCAGGGCTTGTACCGTCGTCCCGCTCGAGCGGGACGGCTTCGCGAAAGGCCCCGAAACATCCGGTCAGAGCCCTGGCGGGAGGCCGGTCCACTGCCCCGACCTTGCCGACCCTGCTCCCGCGTTGTAACTTGCGGTGTATGAGCACTGCCACCGCAAGCGCCGCGCCGACAACCGAGTTCGACCTACGTTTCCCGATCGGCAAGTTCCGCCGCGCCGAAGCCGACCTCACCAATCCTTCAGTCCACATCGCCGATCTCGCCGCCCTGCCGGAGAACCTCCGCACCGCGATCGACGGCCTCAGCTCCGCTCAGCTCGACACTCCTTACCGCGACGGCGGCTGGACGGTCCGCCAGCTCGTCCACCACGTGGCCGACAGCCACATGAACGCCTGCGTCCGTATCCGCCTCGCGCTCACCGAGGACTGGCCCACCATCAAGCCTTACGACGAAAAGCTCTGGGCCGAACTGCCCGACGCCCTCACCGCTCCCCCCGAGCTCTCCCTCCGTTTCCTCGACGCCCTGCACTACCGCTGGGTGCTGCTGCTGCGGACCCTGTCAGAAGACCAGTGGCAGCGCGGCTTCGTCCATCCGGAACACGGCCGCCAAACCATCGCCGAGGCCACTGCCCTCTATGCCTGGCACTGCCGCCACCACACCGCCCACATCGTCGAATTACGAAAGCGTATGGGCTGGTAGCTTTTCGCTTGATCGCAGCGCAGCGGACGCGGACCATCGAAGCTGATGCCTCCCCCCGCTGCCGCCGCTCCGCCCGCACAAGCCATCGCGCGTTCCATCGAAACCTTCCTCGCCGACCACCCACAGGCCGCCATCTTCGAAGACGGCCGGCTCCTCTTCGATCTCCGCCTCGCCCACTGCTCCGTCTCCGCCGACCACGGCCGCTGCCTCGTCCATCTTTGGTCCGACGAGAAGAACCTGGTCCGCACTGTTTCCGCCGTTCAGCCGCGCCGCGAGACGCTCCGCCTTGAAACCCGCCGCTTCGGTCAAACCAAACCCCAGACCCTCACCCTCGTCCCCAACCCGGACTTCCGCACCGCTACGGCGCGTGATACCGCCCGCCGCCGCTACCTCCGCACCCTCGAGCAGTCGCTCACCGCGCACTTCCCAGGCTGGACTCCCGAAGGATTCCGCTCCGCCATGGACCTCGAGCACAGCTTCGGCCCTGCCTACGCCCGCGGCGTTCTCACCAAAGGCCAAGCCGCCTGGGCCATCCTCGGCGTCGGCGCGGAAGAACTCCCCGCCGTGATCGATGCTTGCCTGACCCTCGGCATCCTCTGGCTGGACTACTGCCGCAGCCACGGCGATGGCCGCCGTGTCTTCCATGGACTCCGCATCGTCGTCCCAGCTGGCTTCGGCGCCATCACCCGCGGCCGCATTGCCTGGCTCAATCCGGCCCTCGCGCAGTGGGAGCTCTACGAACTCCACGCCTCCACCGCCGAGCTCACCCCCTGCGTTATCGGCGACGACGGCAACCTCGCCATCCAGATCCCGCATGCCTTCGATCCCCAGGCTGCGCTCGAGCGCTCCGCCACGGCCATCGCACACCTCCAATCGCTGCTGCCGCCCGGCCTTCTCGCCGCCACCGAAATCCGCCCTCGCGGCGCCACTGAAATCGCATTCTCCCTTCATGGCCTCGAGTACGCACGCATCCGCCACAGCCTCGTCCCCGGATCTTTTATGCATCGAGACGAAGTCTTCTTCGGCGCCGGCTTGAACGAAACCCTGCTCGACGAAACCACCGAGGACCTTTTCCGCGATCTCATGGACGCGCTCTTCCAGGGCCGCCACCCCACCGGTTCCTCCGGGGATCCTCTTTATCGCCTGCAGCCTGAGCGCTGGCTGGAATCGGTCCTCCGTCGTGACCTCTCCGTGCTGTCCCCCGACCTCGGCGCCGGTCCTGTTTACTCGCAGATGTTCGCAGCAGCATCGGCGAGTCGCACGCTCCTCGACCTTCTCACCGTCACGCGCCAGGGGCGTCTCGCGATCCTCGAACTCAAGACCGATGACGACCTGCACCTGCCTCTGCAGGCCCTCGACTACTGGACGCGGATTCGTGCTCTTCACCGCGCCGGAGAAATCGCCCGCCGCGGCTACTTCCCCGGCATCGAACTCGCTCCCCCTGGTGCGCCTGAGACCGACCCGCTCCTCTGCTGCGTCGCCCCCGCGCTTCACATCCACCCTGCGAACGAGACGGTCCTGAGGTCACTCGCCCCCTCCGTTCCCTGGGAGCTCATCGCCATGGACGAACACTGGCGCACGGACTGCCGCGTCCTGCTTCGCAAACGCGCTGCGACCCACTCGGAACGAACGCGACCAACCCCGAATTAAGACGACCGCTCCTGCACGCCCTGCGCTATCCCATCGGGACCGTCGTTCGTCCGAACCCTCGAAAGGCTGCTGTAGCCAGCCAGCTAAATTTAATCCCCAGCGTCTACCCGAAAGCCCTACAATCTCCGCCATGCCCAACTTCGACAAACACCCGGCAGGGAACTTTGTCTGGTTCGAGCTCTCCACTTCCGACCAGGCCGCCGCAAAGCAGTTCTACTCCGACCTTTTTGGCTGGCAGGCTCAGGATTCCTCGATGGGACCAGACATGGTCTACACCATGTTCCGCCTCAACGGCCGGGACGCCGCTGGGGCCTACACCATGAAACCCGAGGAGCGTGAGATGGGGGTCCCTCCGAACTGGCTCGTCTACATCGCCGTGCCCAGTGCCGATGCCGCCATCGCCAGCGCCCTCGAACACGGCGGCAATGCCATGTCTCCCGCCATCGACATTCCCAACGTCGGCCGCATGGCCGTGCTGCAGGATCCGGTCGGCGCCGTCTTCGCCGTCTTTGAACCGGGCAACCACAAAGGTGTGGGAATCTACGGCGAGCCGAATGCGTTCTGCTGGGCCGATCTGCAAACCCCCGACCGCGAACGCACCGCGCCTTTCTATCGCTCAATGTTCGGCTGGGAACTGCTGCCCGGCAAAGACAAGGACGCCTCCGGCTACCTGCACATTAAAAACGGCGAGCAGTACATCGGCGGCCTGCCGGAAGCCCGCAACGTGCCGCCCAGCGTGATGCCGCACTGGCTTCCCTACATCCAGTGCACGGACTGCGCCGCCCAGACCGCAAAGGCGGAGCAGCTTGGCGGGCGCGTGATTGTCCCCGCAACCACGGTCCCCGAGCAACTCAGCTACTCCGTTGTCGCCGATCCCCAGGGAGCCATCTTCGCGTTGTTCGCTCCAGCGCACTAAAGCGAGCCGCTCATTTTGACAGCCGGCAATCATCGCGGCATCCATCCCTCGGTGGATGCCGCTGCGTTTCCAGACCCGCTACTATAGTGTCCGGATGTTTCCCCTGCGCGCCTTCCTCTGCACTACTCTCCTCGCCCTTC
>Ga0224555_1002765_pt1 | contig 19644 bp, 22 predicted proteins | sample 714S23034metaG_FD_180687 | JGI IMG/M metagenome (GOLD analysis project Ga0224555, IMG submission 180687) | Peat soil microbial communities from Stordalen Mire, Sweden - 717 S2 30-34 | ecosystem: Environmental > Terrestrial > Soil > Wetlands > Peat | place: Sweden: Norrbotten County, Stordalen...
GAGCAGCGGCCGGACCAGCCTTCGACCCAGCGCCTGCCGTGTAGCCTCGACCAGAGCCACCAGGCCCTTGTTCACGGGCGCGGTCTCGAGCAACGCCTCGAGGATTGAGCCCAGGTCCCGAATGGAAACCCGCTCCCGCAGCAGTTGCTCGAGCACCCGTTCGATCTCTCCCAGCGAGAGCAGCTTGGGCATCAGTTCCTCCAGCAACTTGGGATGGCTCTCGTTGAGCGAGTCCATCAGCCGCTTGGTCTCCGCGCGTCCCAGCAGCTCGTACGCGTGCTTGCGCACAAGTTCCCCAAGATGGGTCGTAATTACGGTGACCGCATCGACCACCGAGTAGCCGGCAGCGATGGCCTGGTCCTCAAGCGCAGGGGCAATCCAGACAGCCGGGACTCCAAATGCCGGCTCGCGGGCATCCTTGCCTGCCAGGGGCCTGCGTCCCGGGTCCCCCGAGACAGCCAGCAGCATCGCCCCCTCGGTCTGCCAGCGGCCAATTTCCAGGCCGCGCAGCGACAGCAGGTATTCCCGCGGCCTCAGGCGGAGATTGTCTGAGATATGCACCGGCGGCACCAGAAAGCCCAGCTCGGCCGAAAGATGGCGGCGCAGCGAACGGACCCGGCTCAGCAATTGCCCGCCCTGCTTCTCGTCGACCAGGGGAATCAACTGAAATCCGATCTCCAGAGTCAGCTCTTCAAGACGCAGAAGGTTGGCCAGGTCGGAGCCCTGCGCCTGGTCGGCCTTCTTTTTCTCGACGGCTGCCGACTCCACGGGAGCAGCTGCCTGGGGATGGGCGGCGACGCGACGTGCGCCCCAATAGAGCCCCCCGGCAACAGCCAGGAACGCGAACTTCGGCAGTCCCGGAATCAGGCACATCGCAGCCGAAACCAGGCTGGCCATGTAGAGCGTGGACGGACGGCCCAATAACTGCTGCTTAATCTCTCCGCCCAGCATGCCGGCGGAGTTGGCGCGGGTCAGCGTAATTCCTCCCGCAATGGATACCAGCAACGACGGAATCAGAGTGACCAGACCGTCGCCTACGGTCAGAACTGTATAAGTGCGCGCAGCCTCGCCCAGTTCAATGCCCTGCTGCAGGGTACCGATCAGCAAGCCGGCGATGATGTTGATGCCGGTAATCAGGATAGTGGCCAGCGAATCACGCTGATTGAAGCGTGCGGCCCCGTCCATGGCGCCGTAGAACTCGGCTTCGCGCGCGATGCCCTGCCGCCGGCGGCGAGCCTCCGCTTCGTCGATCAGGCCGGCGTTCATGTCCGCGTCGATGGCCATCTGCTTGCCCGGCAAGGCATCGAGCGTGAATCGAGCGGTGACTTCGGCGGTGCGGACCGCCCCATGTGAAACGACTAAGAATTGAATCGCGATCAGAGCCAGAAACAGTACGAAGCCGACCACATAATTACCGCCGACCACGAACTGGCCGAAGGCTTCGATGACCTTCCCGGCTGCCGCGGTGCCTTCCGAGCCGTGCAGCAGAATGCGGCGGCTTGAGGCGATGTTCAAAGCCAGGCGAAAGAGGGTCAGCAGCAGCAACAAGGTGGGAAAGACGCTCAGTTCCACTGCCCGCCGGATCTGCACCGCGGAGAGGAAGACAATAATCGACGCAGCCATCGAGAGCGCCAGTAGAAAGTCGAGACCCGCGGCCGGCAGCGGAACCAGCATCACAAAGATCACGCTGATGGCAGCCAGCGGCAGCAGCACCTCTCGCAGTCGCTGCCAGATCGATTGGGATTGGCCGTGAATGGAGCCGAGGGCCACAGCGTTTGTACTCATGAGTTTCTTCCTCTCGACGGCGGCGCACCACTATTCCGTGCCGCCTGTTCCTGAACCTTGGCTCGCGCAGCCGTCTCACGGGCGCGGCGATCGCGTAGCTCCGCCTCCACGCGCTGGCGATAGAGATAAGCGAGAATGGCGGCTATCGCGGCATAGAGATCCACCGGAATCGGCTGGCCCACCTCGACCGAGCGGTAGAGCGAACGCGCCAGCGGCGGGTTCTCGATAATCGGCACACCCGCCCAGCGGGCCTCGGCCTTGATCTCCTCGGCCAGCAGATTGCGGCCCTTGGCCATCACCTTCGGCGCCTCCATGGTGCCGAAGTCAAAGCCCAGAGCCACGGCATAGTGGGTGGGGTTGACCAGCACCACGGCCGCATGCGCGACGTCGTTCTTGACCCTGCGGCGGCGCGCCTGCCGCTGCAGGTTGCGGATGCGGCCCCGAATCTGCGGATTGCCCTCGGTCTGCTTCATCTCCTCGCGCATGTCTTCGCGGCTCATCTTCAACCGCGACTCGCGACTCTGCCACTCCACCAGGTAGTCGATAGCCGACCAGCCGAAGAGCAGCCACGCGGTGGCAAGCAGTAGGCCGTAGACGTCTGAGCCCAGCATCTCCAGGCGCGCAGTGGAAAACGGGGGCAGGGTCAGTTGCCGGCCGATGCGCTGCAGAGCAAAGACCGCCAGCATGCTGGCAGGAATCAGCGACTTGGCGAGGCGAGAAGCGGCGCGCAGGGAAAACAGGTTTTTGATGTTGGAGATCGGGTTGATGCGGTCCGGCTTGAAGCCAATCGCACCGGCATAGAAATTCACGCCGCCAGTTTGCAGAATTCCCGCTCCAAGAGCGCCCGCTGCCACCACCGCCATCACCACGCCAGGAACTCCGAGCAGACCAAGCGTCAGCCGACGCAGGGCGTAGAGCGTTGGCTGGATTTCCGACGGCTCCCAGCGCGCAGGCATTCCGAGAGCTAGAAAGGCAGCAAAAGTGTCCCGCCAGGAAATCAACATGCGGTTGCCCAGCGCGCCCAGGGTCAGAACACCGGCCAGGGTTCCCGCCGCAGCCGAGAGCTCACGGCTATGCAGCACGTCGCCTTCTTTGCGCGCCTGTTCGCGGTGGTGCTGCGTTGCCTGTTCGGTGCGCTCTCCGGGCATGGGTTACCCTCTCAGTCCCGGGGCCGAAAGGGCGCCCGGAGCGGAGATCAGCCGCTCGGCCAAATCCAGCAGTCCACCAAAACGCGCCTCGATGAACCGCGGCCACAGGGCCAGCGAACCGGTCAGCAGCGCAAATCCGGTGAGGGTCTTCAGTGGCACGGTAAGGTTCATCACCGGAAGTTGCGGACTAAGTTTGCCCAACAGCGCCACGGCAACCTCAACCAGCATGGTCGCCGCCAGCACCGGCGCGGCCAGTTCTATCGCGGCCAGAAAAATTCCTCCTGCCGCGCGAACAACGGCCAGCGCGGTCGTTGGCGCCAGAGCATAGCTGCCCAGCGGGGCCACACGGAAACTGCGCACCATCGAGGCAAGCAGTATCCTGTCCAGGCCGGCGCAGATTACCACCAGCGTTCCCATCAGTTGAAATAGGTCGCCCAGCAGCGGCGTCTGGATGGAGGATGTCGGGTCCAGCAGGTTGACCATCGAGAAGCTGAACTGGACGCCTGCGATCTGACCGGCAAACAGCATCATCTCGTTCAGCAGCGTAAGCGTGAGGCCGTAGACCAGGCCCACCGCTAGCTCACCCAGCAGCGCCGAAAAGCCCATCGACACCTGCGCATGCGGGAGCGCGGCCACCAGCGGCGCCAGCAGGTAAGCAACCGCTCCGACAAACACCGCCTTGGTGCGAATCGGAAGCGCCGTGGAGGAGAAGAATGGCGCAAAGGCGACCATCCCGCTGACCCGGACCAGGACCAGCGTCATTGCGCTTAGAAATGTTGTCCAATCGGCCATTGTTGTTTAGCTCTCAGCCTTCAGATTTCTCACCCCAGGTAGCGATGCAGATCGACAAGCAACATGCGGGTATAAGCCGCCATGCGCCCCAGGAACCATGGCATTCCCACCAAGAGAATCAGCGCTACAGCAGCCAGGCGCGGGACACTGGTAAGCGACTGTTCCTGAAGGCTGGTCAGCGTCTGCACCAGGCTTAGCAGGAAGCTCAACAAGGCAGCGGCAATCAGCACAGGCGCTGCCAGGATCATGGATTCTTTCATGAGCTGGCGCAGCAGTTCGGCAACCAGGTCAGGCGTCATCGGGCCTCCTTAGAAGCTTTTCAACAGCGAGTTGGCCAGCAGGTTCCAGCCATCCACCATCACAAACAGCAGAATCTTCAAGGGCGTAGAGATCACCACCGGCGGCAACTGAAACATGCCGATGGAAGTGGTGATCGACGCGGTCACCATGTCGATCAACAAAAAAGGTAAAAAGAGCACCGCGCCAATTGAGAAGCCGGCTTTCAGCTCCGAAAGAATGTAAGCCGGAACCACCACGCGCATGGGCAAATCGGCGGGCGTGTTGGGGCGCGGAATCTGGCCTGCCGCCGTAAACAGGGCCAGATCTTTCTCCCGCGCATAGCGGAGCAGAAAGAGCTTGATCGGCTGGGCTCCACGATCAATCGCCTCCCAACCCGTCATTTGGCCGGCGCGGTAAGGCTCAACCGCCTGCTGGTCAACCTGGTTGAGCACCGGCGTCATGAGGAACCAGGTCATCATCAGCGCCAGGCCCATCAGCGTCGGATTGGAGGGCGCGGTCTGCGTGCCCAGCGCCTGGCGCAGAAAGTGAAACACCACCAGCAGGCGCACCATCGGCGTCATGGCCATCAGGATCGCGGGCAACAGAGTGATCAGTGTCAGGACGAAGAGAATCGTCCAGGGAGTTGAATCCCCGGAATGCAGACGCGCGTTCAGGTCGGGCAACAAAGGCGCGGGAACGCCGGATGCCACCCGAGCCGCAATCCAAAGGCCTACCATACGGCCCTCGACTTGCGAGCCCTGGCTGCTGGCTGGGGCAAACGCGGTCCAAAATCGGATGTTGAGCGTGGCGCTTCATCGCGAAGAACTTCGCCGTTTGCCCGCGCTGGGGCATCCAGCGCATAAAACACAGGCGCGCCCTCCGGCGAGGTCGCCACCAGGAACCGCCTGCCATCCGCCTCAATGAGCGCCAGCGACTGCCGGGGCGCCAGCGCGATGCGCTCGAGAAGCGCCAGCCGCGGCCTCGAACGTGGAGTCCGCCGCAACTTCTCCAGCAGCCAACCGGCCAGCCCGCCTGCCGCTGCTTTGCCCATCCCTCCATCCTTTTCGAACCTCATTCCCCGGCCTTTCCTGACTCCATGTTTCCAACTCGGTTGCGCCCTGGCTCCAACTGCCACGCTCCCCGGCCTTCAGGCTGAGAGCTAAAAGCTGACGGCTGAATGCCGCACTTTTTACGCCAGCCGGGTTATCCTAACCGCCAACTGCGCATCCACCACCTCAAACTCACTCCACGCAAGTTGCACATTGCCCGCGGCCAGCGGCAGATCTTCACCGTGGGCCCACTGAGTCTCAATCAACTTGCCGGGCCCAAGGGCCAGCAGATTACGAACCCGAAACTCCCGCGCGGGCACTGCCACCTCCAGCTCCACGGGGAGGCGGCCCAGCGGCCCTTTCAGCTCGATCAGATCCTCTTCCTCCGGTTGCGGAGGGGATGGGATCAGCGCCTGTTCCGCCGCAGCCTCGTTGCCGCCTGCCGCTTTCGGTTGCTGAACAGGCCGCGTTGGCGGCGCCGGCAGTGGTTGTGCGATTGCCATCGCTTAGGAAACATGCAGAAACATGACCAGAAGCGAGACAGACAGATTGGGAAAAACTCATGCGCTGCAGCGGTTTCGATTCCGCTCTTTACAGAAAGCTTGAGGCCAAGTGGCATTTTTCCCAAGAAAATGCCACCTCGCATGATCTTCAAAGGTCAACAGGTGAATCGAAACCGCTCTAGGATCGGTCTCATAAATTGCCTCTTAAAAAGGCGCGACTTCAGCCGTGACGAAAAGGCCGCAAAAACCGCGGGGCTTTACCCCTGAGGGACGATCTTGGGGTGCAAGATCATTTATGCGACAGCTTCTCAACGACCCTTTCAGCACGTTCTGCTTTGTAACACCAGAAACCTGCATCGCTGCTACACTGGAAGTTGACAGGAAATTGCGGATTTCCCGGCCTCAACCGAGCCCGGACGCCGTCTTGAATCGAGGTCGAAGACAATGTCGGAAGCGAATGGAAGCAAGAGCTTTACCGGAACCACTCTGCGCCTGAAGGTGGGTCTGGCGGAGATGCTCAAGGGCGGCGTCATCATGGACGTAATGAACGTGGAGCAGGCCCGCATCGCCGAGGAGGCCGGCGCCACTTCGGTGATGGCTCTGGAGCGCGTGCCTGCGATGATTCGCGCCGAGGGCGGTGTGGCCCGCATGGCCAAGCCCAGCCTGATCAAGCAGATTATCCAGGCGGTCTCGATTCCCGTAATGGCCAAGGCCCGCATCGGCCACTTCGCCGAAGCGCAGATTCTGCAGGAGTTAGGCGTCGACTTCATCGACGAAAGTGAAGTCCTGACCCCCGCCGACGAGGCGCACCACATCGACAAGCACGCCTTCACCACGCCCTTCGTCTGCGGCGCGCGTAATCTGGGCGAGGCTCTTCGGCGCATTGCCGAGGGCGCGGCCATGATCCGCACCAAAGGCGAAGCAGGCACCGGCGACGTGGTCCACGCCGTGCAGCACATGCGCCAGATCACCAGTGAGATGCGCGCATTGACCATCCTCTCCGAGCAGGAGCTCTACAAGGCTGCCAAGGACCACCAGGCACCCTACGAACTGATTCGGATGGTTGCCCAGACCGGCAAACTGCCAGTACCGAACTTCTCCGCCGGCGGCATCGCCACCCCCGCCGACGCCTCGCTGATGATGCAACTGGGCGCGGAAGCCATCTTCGTCGGCTCGGGAATCTTTATGAAAGAGCGCGCCACGCCGCTCGACGTGGAGAACTGGACCGCCAGTGACGCTGAAGTTGGCCTTTGCTCCAAGGAAGAGGTTGGCACGCCGCGCAACCCCGAGGAGCGCGAAGAAGCCGTCTCCCGCGCCAAGGCCATCGTCCAGGCCACAACCCACTACAATGATCCGAAGATCCTGACCGAAGTCGCCGAACAGGTCACCGGCACCATGAAGGGCCTGGCCGCCGCCGGTTTAGAAGAGTCCCAACTCCTCCAAACCCGCGGCTGGTGAGCACGTGCGGTCCGGGGGACGCTCGCTAGCCGCTCGCACGGGCTTCGCCTCTTCCCACGGGGAAGAAGTCGCAAGCGTGCGGTGCCCTGTGCCGGTGCTGGAAATCACCAATCAATAGGAGAGCCTGGTTTGAATCAGGAGAATACGCTGCCGTGCATCGGTGTCCTGGCCATCCAAGGCGACTACGCCGCCCACGCCGAGGCGCTTTCCGAATCGGGAGCTGAGCCGGTCGAGGTGCGAAAGCCGGACCAGCTCGCCGGCCTCGACGGCCTGATTCTTCCCGGCGGCGAATCCACCACCGTCCTCCGCTTCCTTGAGAAGCTGAACTTCTTCGAAGTTCTGCAGGAGTTCTGCGGCAGAAAACCGGTCTTCGGCACCTGTGCCGGCGCAATTCTACTGGCTCGGGAAGTTGTGAATCCGCCGCAGCGCTCTCTGGGCGTGCTCGATGCCGTCGTGGAGCGCAACGCCTACGGCCGTCAGATCGACTCCACCATCCTGACCGCCCAAACCGAGCTTCCCGGGGGTCCGCTGGAGATGGTCTTTATCCGTGCACCGCGGATCGTCTCGACCGGCCCGGGCGTCGAAGTGCTCGCTTTTCGGGATGCTTCCCCTACCCTGGTCAGGCAGCACCTGATAATGGCGGCGACCTTTCACCCCGAGCTCTCCTCCGACCGGCGCGTGCATCAGTTATTTGTGAGGACCGTTGCCGCAGGACGCGCACGATAGACAGCTCCGCCTGAATCGGGCTCTTGACCTGAACTGAAGCGCACGGTTTCGCCAAATTCAATCCATCCTCTTGGAATCCGTATGCGTCCAAGAAAAAGTGGAGTAGTCTCATTTCCACGGGTGCCCCTTATGCCGTCCATTTTTACCCCCACCTCCAGAGAAACGGAACGGAAAGAGCCGGGAATCGGCGGCAAACCGCCCGTTGACCGCCGGCCGACCGGTGGAGGGGGCGGCGGCGGAGATGACGACTGGAAAAATGAACGCCGCGGTCCACGCGAACTCCTCCACCGCATTCGGTTTTTCGTCTTTCTTTTCCTGGCCACCGACATGGTGTTCTTTGCCGTTCTGGTTATTGTCTTTTATGCCCGCCAGGCGAGCTTTCATATGGACCCGCGCACGCTCCAACCGATCGGCGACTGGCATCCAGTCCAGTTGCCGCCAATCCTGTATTTGAATACCGCGGCGCTATTGCTGAGCAGCCTGACCATGGAATGGGCACGGCGAAGCATCTTCCGCGAGATCGATGTACTGGAGGAGTGGCTGGGGCTGGGTCGGCCTGCGCTACGCCGCACCCTCCCGTGGATAGCAGCAACACTCCTTTTCGGGTCGCTGTTCCTCATCGGGCAGGCCATGGCGTGGAGGCAGTTGACGGCGCAGGGGTTCGCCTTCGATCGAGCGTCTACTCCGGCAAGTTACTTCTTCTATATGATCACCGGCCTGCACGCCGCCCACCTGGTTGCCGGCGTCCTGGCGCTGATTCTGTGCCTGGCGGCTTTGAACCTTCTTAAGCGAGTCGAATACCGCCAGGTGGCCGTCGATGCCACCACATGGTACTGGCACGCCATGGGATTGGCCTGGTTGATTCTCTTCGCAGTTCTTGCCCTCGGGCAATAGGAGAAACGGCTTTCACAGGTGAAGGAGAGAGCGGCAACGCTCGCCGAAAGTAGGCACCTCCGGACACTCGAAGTACACCTGACGATTTAGCGTCATCAGCAACTGCACCGCCGTCACTCGCCCGTTGCTGGCAGGAAGGGAGAGCCCATCGTGCACAATCTCGTCTGCAAGGTATTCAATCGCGTGGCCCAGGATTTCCAACGCATGTCCCGCCCGGGGAGTAATGCGGCGTCGGCGCGGTGCGTTCGCCCGTACAGCAGCAGTGGCGGCTGGTGAAGAAGCCTGAATGTAAAAACCGGTTGTCGTGGAAGCTGCCATGGTGTCCATCCTCACCTTGTTCTTCGGCCGCTGCACATTCTTTTTCAGATGACGAACGTACCGTGTCCCAACTTCGACCACCGAGATTATCTCGATCCAATTCGGGAAACGATGTGACGCTCCTCACGACTGTGCTCCCAAGCGGTTCAACCCAGGGAGCGAGAGAACGTGGCTGCCCGATTCATCTTGCCCAACAGAACGATAGATTCCTTGTTTCATCCAAGGTTTCACCCCAACGCGAAACAATCCCAAAAGGAGTGTGCATCCCGCGTAGCCCTGCCAATTCGCTCTTCCACTCGCGTTTTCCGGTATCCTTTCACGTCTCTGCCTTGACGGGATGAGCCCGAAAACCTAAGCTCAAGCTAGCGTCCTCTTCGATCGAAGCCAATCCGGGTTACGGCGAAGCGGGGGCAATTCTACCGGACATTTCCGGACTGGGCGGCGATTATTCCTTACTACTGGCAATATCTACCGCTGTTGATGCAGATTCTTGCTGCATTTGGTCTTGGCGCGGGAATGGTTGCGGCCTCCTGGTTCATCGGACGGCACCGCAACTCCAAAACCAAGCTGGCTGCATATGAATGCGGCATCGAAGCCGTAGGCGACGCGCGCGGCCGATTCAGCGTGCGCTTCTACATGGTTGCCGTCCTGTTCATCCTGTTCGACGTGGAAGCGGTTTTCATGATGCCGTGGGCGGTGATCTATCGCCAGCTTCCTCACATCACGGGGAGCCGGCTCTTCGGCTTCTGGGAGATGCTGGTCTATCTCGGCTTTGTCGGCGTCGGACTCTACTACATCGTGCGCAAGGGTATCCTCAACTGGAGCAACGACAGGGCGGATCTCTAACATGGGCCAGACGACCAACAACTCGCTCATCGGCAAGGCGGCTGTGCTTGAGGGCCTTCCTGATCACATTGCTCTCAAAGCGATTCTCGAATGGAATGCGCTGGCGCTCACCGACGCGACCTTTGACCGCAATGAGCTGACACTGACCATCGCCAATGACCAAATTCGCGCCGCCGCCGCCACCGTGCAGGCTGCCGGATACAACTTCTTTGAAGACATGACCGCAGTCGACTGGTTCCCTTCGTCACCTCGTTTTCAGTTGAGCTATCACATCCTGTCGCACGCCTACAAGGAACGCATTCGCCTGCGCGCGCTGGTGTATGAAGAGAGCGCGTCGGTTGAGTCCATCACGCCCGTCTGGCCGGCGGCCAACTACTATGAGCGCGAAGTCTTCGATCTCTTCGGCATTCGCTTCGAAGGCCATCCGAATCTGCGCAGGATCATGATGCCGGACGACTGGGTTGGACATCCATTGCGCAAGGACTATCCGGTGGAGGGGTATCGCTGATGACAGAGTTGATTGGCACACCCATCCTCGAAGCCCCTTTGGCGGAAGGATCCAAAGACCAGCACATGGTCCTCAACATGGGCCCGCAACACCCGTCCACACACGGCGTTCTGCGCTTGGTCCTCGAGATCGACGGCGAAATCATCGTTCGCCTCTATCCCGAAATCGGCTATTTGCACACTGGCATCGAGAAGACCTGCGAAGCAAAGTTTTATCAGCAGGTCGTCCCGCTCACCGATCGCGTCGACTACCTTGGCCCCATGGCCAACAACCTTTGTTACTGCCTGGCCGTCGAAAAGCTGCTTCAACTCGAAATTCCCGAGAAAGCCCAGTGGGTCCGTGTGCTGCTCACCGAGCTGACCCGCCTGAACTCGCACCTGATCTGGCTGGGCACGCACGCCATGGATATCGGCGCGCTGACCGTTTTCCTCTACACATTCCGCGAGCGCGAAGACATTTTGCGCATCTTCGAAATGGTTTCGGGACAGCGGATGATGACCAGCTACTTCCGCATCGGCGGCCTTGCGCTGGAGCCGCCGCTGGACATATTCGCCCGCATCCAGGCCTTCATCTCGACGTTTCCGGAAAAGATCGATGAGTATTCCAACCTGCTCACTGGCAATCCGATTTTCGTAAACCGGCTCAAGGGTGTTGGCTATCTTTCGAAGGAAGACGCCATCGCTCTCGGCGTTACTGGCCCAGTCATGCGCGCCTCTGGCATCGATTTCGACCTGCGCCGCGACATGCCGTATTGCAGCTACGAGAAATTCCAATTCAAGGTGCCGACCTCGACAGACGGCGATGTATGGGCACGCTATTTGCTTCGTCTTGAAGAAATGCGCGAGAGCACGAAGATCATTCAGCAGGCCCTTGACGGCATGCCCGAAGGGCCGATCAAGGCTGACGCGCCCAAGATCGTACTGCCCGATCGCGAAAAGATGAAGACGCAGATGGAGTCTCTGATCCATCACTTTAAAATTGTGACCGAGGGATTTGCAGTGCCGGCCGGTGAGGTCTACCAGGGCATTGAATCGGGACACGGGCAGATGGGTTACTACGTGGTTTCCGACGGCACCGCCAAGCCCTATCGCGTGCACATGCGCTATCCGTCGTTTGCCACGCTGCAGGCGCTTGAAACCATGTGCCAGGGCCGTATGCTGGCCGACGTGGTCGCGGTGATTGGTTCGATTGATATCGTGCTGGGGGAGATTGACCGTTGAGTTCGCCAGTGCAATTCGCACCCTGGGAGGAAGCAGCGCGCCAAAAGGGTATTACTGGGCGCGATTTGGAAGATTCTTACTTTGCGATGCTCAAAGAAAGACGCACACCGCTGTTGCAATCGATGAAGGAGGCATTCATCGGGCTGATGAAGGAATTGAATCAAGGCAGAGGGCAATCGGACGTTCGGCTTGAAATTGGTCCTGACACGAATGAAGGATTCAGTATCTCTTCGGTCCACGGTTCGGGTGCTCCAAAGCGGCAGGTGTGGCTCACTCTTTCGGGGACTACAGAAATCCTTGCAAGCCGCCGTGACAGCAAAGAGGGAGACTGCGGCGCGATCTCGTATCATGCCTCTGGGTGGGACGATTTTGAATTGGTTGGAAGTGATTCAGAGGAGCGTCGATTGAACAAAGTGGTGGAATTGCATTGCAGATGGATGCTGGCTGGCGACTGAGGTGGGATGGAAAATGAAGCTCTATATCGCGAGCTTTGGGTATCGCTGGCTTCCCTGCTCCGCAGCTACACCGCGGCGCACGGCTTGAACGGCAATCGCCAGGCAACAGTCGAGCTCGGCGAAGAACGGATTCTGGTACGCCACGGCGAGCAGTGGCTTGATTTGCACCGCGAGGGCGCAACCGTGAGTTGGCACCGCGAAGATGGGCGCAGTTACAAATTGGAATTGACTGAGGCGGGACATTTGCGTGGCCCGGTAGACGAGGAAGCGATGGATTTGGCAGCGGAACGTTGGGCCCGGGAGCTGATGCTATGAGTCCCCAGGAAATGAGCCCGGACACGATGAGCCTGTTTTCTCCCGAAATGGTGGCGCGTTTTGACGCGCTTGTACTGAAGTATCCCGTCCGCCGCTCGGCCCTGGTTCCCATGCTTCTTTACGCGCAGGACGAGATCGGCTACCTCTCCGACGCAGTCATCGCCGAAGTCGCCCATCGCATCGGCATCACTGAATTGGACGTGCGCAACGTCGCCACCTACTACTCCATGCTGCGCTTCAAGCCGGCAGGCAAATTCAACGTCCAGGTCTGCACCAACATCAGCTGCATGCTGCGCGGCGGATACGATGTTTACGAGCGCTTCCAGGAAGAACTCGGCATCGGCCACAAGGGTGTAACGGCCGACGGCGTTTTCTCTCTCGAAGAAGTTGAGTGCATAGGCGCCTGCTGCTGGGCTCCCGCCATTCAAGTGAACTACGACTTCCACGACGAACTCAGTCCCGACCACGTGCCCGGCATTCTGGCCGATTACCGTGGTAAAGCTAAGGCGGAAGGGGCGGGCAATCATGCCTAGACTGGTCTCCCATCCCGACGAAGTAAAGATCGTCAGCAGCCGCTTCGGCAAGGGCGCTGCCAACATCGATCGCTATATTGAGCTCGGCGGCTACGAGTCGGCAAAGAAGTGTCTCGCGCAAGGCCCCGAGTGGATCATCAACGAGATGAAAGCCTCAAACCTGCGCGGACGCGGCGGTGCGGGCTTCCCCACCGGACTTAAATGGTCCTTCGTTCCCAAGCAAAATCCCAAGCCCAAGTATGTTCTGGTCAATGGCGACGAAAGCGAGCCGGGAACCTGCAAGGATCACCTGATCTTCCTCCATGACCCGCACGCGGTAATCGAAGGCGCCATCATTGCCGGGTTGGCCGTCGGCGCAAAAATGGGCTTCATCTACCTGCGGGGTGAATACCGCTATCTTCTGGAAATCGTGGAAAAAGCCGTTGCTGACGCCTACGCGAAGGGCTTTTTAGGCAAAAACATCTTCGGCTCCGATGCAGAATTTCAGATCATCACCCAGACCGGCGCGGGCGCCTATGAGGTCGGCGAGGAATCGGCGCTGATGGAGTCGCTGGAAGGCAAGCGGGGAATACCGCGCATCAGGCCGCCCTTCCCTGCCGTCGTCGGTATCTACGGCGGCCCCACGGTCATCAACAACGCGGAAACCATCGCCTCCGTTCCCCACGTCATTGAGATGGGTGCTGCGGCCTATGCGGCTGCAGGTTCCGAGCGCAACGGCGGGACGCGTCTCTTCTGCCTCAGCGGCCATGTCGAGCGCCCGGGCGTGTACGAACTGCCCATGGGCTACAACCTGAAGAAAATGATTTACGAAGTTGCCGGCGGCATTCGCGGCGGGCGCAAACTCAAGGCGGTCGTGCCCGGCGGATCGTCAACGCCGGTGCTGTTACCGAATGAGATTGAGAACCTGGGTATGGACTTCGACCAGGTAGGCAAAGCCGGATCGATGCTCGGTTCAGGCGGCGTGGTGGTGATCGACGACCAGACCTGCATCGTTGAATTCGCACTGCGCACCATCAGCTTCTACGCGCATGAAAGCTGCGGCTGGTGCATTCCCTGCCGCGAAGGAACGGACTGGCTGAAGAAGTCGCTGACGCGGTTTCATGCAGGATTCGGCGTGGCCAAGGACATCGACAACATTCAGTACCTGGCTGAAAACATGATGGGCCGGACCTTCTGCCCGCTGGGCGATGCAGCGGCTATGCCCACGCTGGGATTTGTGAAGAAGTTTCGCAAGGAATTTGAAGACCACCTGAACGGGAAGCCCTGCCCGTTCGCTAAACATGTTGAACTGGCCGTGATTTAAGAGTGGAGGGTCAAGTGTCTGGAATCGAGAAGGTGCAAACTGTTTGGGTAACCGAATTGCCGAACGGCAGCGAACGACTCATTCAGGATTTGATCGCAGCAGATCCTTCCGTCCTTACACTCGGTCCCCTCGTTCTTCGTGATAAGGAACGCGTTCAACCCTCATCCGGCAGACTCGACTTGCTTCTTAGAGATGCAGACGGCACCGCTTGGTATGAGGTCGAAGTTCAACTCGGAAAGACTGATGAAAGCCATATCATTCGTACCATTGAATATTGGGACATAGAACGACGGCGCTATCCAAACATACGTCATACGGCAGTCATTGTCGCCGAAGAGATCACTAGCCGGTTTTTTAACGTAATCAGCCTCTTCAATCAGTCGATTCCAATTATTGCCCTAAAGCTCACGGCCCTCAAACTGGGCGATCAATACGGCGTCATCTTTACGAAGATTCTTGATTATGAGCGAAAGAGTATGGAAACGGATGAGGATAGCCAAGCTACAACCCGCGAGGACTGGATAAAATGGTCCGCGGCCTCGACGATGGCTATAGCGGATCAGATTCTGGCCATCACAAAGGAATTGGATCCAGAGTCCGAGCTTAAGTATACAAAGAGCTACCTCACGATAAAGCTCCAAGGAAAGGGTAGGACCTGTGTTTACCTAATTCCTCAGAAGAAACAACTTAAGATATGGGTGACTCTGAAATCCGACCCCGCGCTCGACAAACTGTGTCAAGATGCCGGAATTGTTCCGAATTTCAATTCGTTTTATGGCGGGTATCAATTCAATCTTTCGCCCGGAGATGCGGAGAGTCGTCGAGATTTTCTCAAGAACTTCGTTAGCCGACTCTACACGGTTGAAGGGGACTGATGAAACAGCGATTTCTAGTGATTTACGAACACGGAGAACGAAACTACGGAGGCTTTGCTCCCGACATTCCTGGTTGTGGTTCCCTCGCAAAAACGTTGGGCGTGTTGCGCCGGAGAATGAAAGAAGTTCTGGAAGTACAGCTTGCATCGATGGCCGAAGATGGAGAAGTGCTTCCTCAGCCTATAACGACTAGTTTTGATTTTGGGGAAATTGCAGACGAGTCAGTTGACCATTATGTCGTAGAACGGTTGGAAATTGAGGTTCCGGAAGTTCACCCTTTGACCGCTTAGAATGGTGAGTGGCTTGATCGGAACGAGCAGAGAGCAAACGAGAGAAAAATGGCAGACGTAACCTTTACAGTCGATGGAAAGAAGCTGACGGCCCCCGCGGGGACGCTGCTGATTGATGCCTGCCGCAAAGCCGGCATCGAAATTCCCGCGTTTTGTTACTATCCCGGCCTCAGCCTCCAGGCAGCCTGCCGCATGTGCGTCGTCCGCCAGGAAAAAGTGCCGAAGCTGCAAACCGCCTGCACCACCACAGTTGCCGAGGGACAGGTCTTCATCACCGAATCGGCTGAAATCGCCCAGGCGCGCAAAGCCACCATCGAGTTACTCCTCGGCAATCATCCGCTCGACTGCCCGGTCTGCGATGCCGGCGGCGAGTGTGAACTGCAGGACATGACCTTCAAGTACGGCGCCGGTGAAAGCCTCTACACCGAAGCCAAGCATCACCGCGACGAGCAGCAGTGGTCCCCTGCCGTCTACTACGATCGCCCGCGCTGCATCCTTTGTTACCGCTGCATCCGCATGTGCGGCGAAGGCATGGATGTATGGGCGCTGGGCGTGCAGAATCGCGGCGCTAGCTCTGTCATCGCCCCCAACTCTATATCAGCAGACGGCCAGACCGGCCAGCTCGACTGCGAGCAATGCGGCATGTGCATCGACGTGTGCCCGGTGGGCGCGCTCACCAGCGGCAGTTATCGCTACAAGACGCGGCCCTGGGAGATGAACCACGTTTCGACCGTCTGCACGCATTGCGCGGACGGTTGCAAGGTCACGCTCGGCGTGCGCCAGGCCAACGACGGTTCCGAAATTATCCGCGCCGATAATCGCGACAAGAGCGGCATCAATGGTGACTTTCTCTGCGCCAAGGGCCGCTTCGGTTTTGATTTTGTCGAAAGCCCCGACCGCCTTTCAAAGCCGCTGGTGCGCAACGCCGCCGGCAAGTTGGAACCGGCCACGTGGGAACACGCGTTCCGTACCGCAGCCGCCGGATTCAAGAAGGCTCTCGAAGCCAAGGGCGGCTCATCCATCGCCGTCATTGGCTCCAATCAGACCACCAACGAAGAGAACTACCTGCTTCAGAAATTCGCTAGGACGGTTCTTCGGACCAACAACATCGACCACGAGCGCACCACGGACTATGCGTCCTTCGCGCGCGCCCTGGCAGGTCACAAAGAAAAGACGGCCAGCCTGCGCGACATCGCCGCGGCTCCGGCAATCCTCCTCATCGGCGGCGATCCAACAGAAGAACATCCGCTGCTGGCCTGGGAGCTTCGCACCAACGTCCGCCTGAACCGAGCGCGGCTTTACCTCGCGAATACAAAGAAAATCAAACTTGAGCGCCAGGCCAAAGCTACGCTGCACCTCGACTCCTACGACACGCTCGCAGCACTTCTCGAATCCGCCGACTCCGACTTCACCAAGGCGGTAGCAGCAGAGGAATCGCTCGTCGTAATCTTCGGCCAGGAATATCGCGGCGAGGCAATTGAATCTCTCACGGCCTGGGGCCTGAAACGCGCCAACGTTCGCTTCGCGTATCTCGGCGACCACGCCAACTCGCGCGGTGCGGCCGACATGGGCCTCTTCCCTGACCTGCTGCCCGGCTATGTGCCGGTCACCGCTCCGGGCGCATTCGCGGAATACGCGGGCCTGCCTGCAACGCCGGGCAAGAGCCTGCCGCAAATCTTCGACGCAGCCGGCAAAGGCGAACTCGGTGCTTTGCTTGTGGTCGGCTCCAACCCCGTGCATAGTCTCTCCGTCAATCCAGCAGCTTTGAAGAACACCTTCGTCGTGGTGCAAGATATCTTCCTCACTGAAACCGCTGCCCTCGCCAACGTTGTTTTCCCGGCCGCCAGTCTTTACGAAAAATCCGGCACTGTCACCAACACCTTTGGCGATGTGCAACTGGTGAAGAAAGCAGCCGATCACGCCGGTGTCAAGCCCGACTTCGAAATCCTCGTGCGTCTCGCAGGCGGCATGGGAGTCGATGTCAAGATGCTGGTTCCCTTCGGCAAAGGCAGCGTGACCGCCGACCTGGGCCAGTCGCGTGGCGCGCATTCCGGCGAGGCAGATCGTCACTCCGTCTGGCTCGCAGCCAACAACCTTGAACCGAAGCTCAGCCCTTTCGATCCACTCGCCGTGCTCGACGAAATCGAACGGCTGGTTCCCGGTTACACACTCGACCGGCTCAATCTTTTCGGTGGCAACGACGTGCGCACAGAGCCGGGTTTCGTGCCTGTCTCGGCAATAGCCGCGACTGGATCCGACACCATCGTTCCCGCGCACGACACGCTGTTCACCTCCTCAACGCTGGGCCGTTACAGCCCCGCACTCAACGAACTCGAACAACACCAGGCGCACGAACTCGCAGAGTCCGCTGCGGACTAGCGGCATAATGAAGACCTGTACGAATGCAACACGCAGAAGAGGCTGAGGCAAGTGACGATTCTCGCGTTTTTCCTGTGGAGCCTGCTCAAAGTGGCCGTGGTGACGGTGGTGATGCTGATGGGCGTCGCCTACACCGTGCTGCTTGAGCGGAAGCTGGTGGGTCGCATCCAGAACCGCTGGGGTCCCAGCCGCGTGGGCCCGTTCGGCCTGCTGCAGCCGCTGGTCGACGGCGCCAAGCTGTTTATCAAAGAGGATCTGATCCCCACCGGCGTTTACCGGCCACTCTATCTGATTGCGCCAGTCATTGCGCTGGGTTGCGCACTCATTTCCATCGGCGTCGTCCCCTTCGGCGATCCCAACGTCGGCCCCGCCGGCATGCATCTATTTGAGATCGCTGACGTCAACATCGGCCTGCTGGTCATCCTCGGCATCACCTCGATTGGTGTGTACGGCATCGCGCTCGCCGGTTGGTCTTCGAATAACAAATACTCTCTGCTCGGCTCGCTTCGTTCCTCTGCCCAATTGATCAGTTATGAGTTGGCGCTCGGCCTGTCTCTCGTCGGCGTAGTCATGCGGGCCGGATCGCTGAACCTGCGGAAGATCGTTGAGAGCCAGGCAACGCACGGTATGGCCTCGTGGAACATCTTCGGCGGATGCCAGTTCTTCGCCTTCTTCATCTACCTGATGGCGGCCTACGCGGAGACCAATCGCTCTCCCTTCGACCTGCCTGAAGCGGAGAGCGAGCTCACCGCCGGGTATCACACCGAGTACAGCTCGATGAAGTTCGCCATGTTCTTCATGGCCGAGTACGCCAACATGATCACCGTGGGCTGCGTGGCCACTCTGCTCTTTCTCGGCGGATGGACCAGCCCCTTTGGCCACCTGCTCAGACCCTTTGAAAACCAGTTTGTGATTGCGTTTTCGTCGATCTTCTGGTTTGTCCTCAAGGTCTTCAGTTTTCTGTTTCTCTTCGTCTGGGTGCGGGGAACGCTGCCCCGCTTCCGCTACGACCAACTGATGAACTTCGGATGGCGTGTCCTTATGCCGCTGGCCATTCTAAACATTGTGGGAACAAGCCTCTGGCTTGCGTATCGATGATTTAAAATCGGGAAGGATTTCCTGGAGCCTGAGCTGTTTACTCCAAAGCCTTTCCCTCAACCGGCCGGTAATCTTTCGCCGGCCACAGTTGGCACGTTAGGGAACAATGCACCTGATCCTGTTTGTCGTATTTGCCGGATTCTGCCTGGCTGGGGCCATTAACCTCCTGCTCCAGAGCCATCCCATCAACAGTGCCCTCTCACTGATTGTGGTGATGACCTCGCTGGCGGTGCTTTATCTTCTGCTCGGCGCGGAGTTTCTGGCCGCCGCGCAGGTGATCGTTTACGCCGGCGCCATCATGGTGCTGTTCACCTTTGTGGTGATGCTGCTCAATGCCGGGCGAGAAGAAAGAACCATGGGTAGCCGCACTTGGCGGGCTGTTGGATTTCCCGCTGTGGTCGCAATTCTCGCGGTCCTCTCCACAGTCATCTTGAAGCTCCAGGGACTGGGCGTTGCGCGCTTGTCAGACGGCATCACATCCACTGCGGACCTCAGCAAGGTGCTCTTCACTGAGCTACTGCTGCCCTTTGAAGTCACCTCGGTCCTCATCCTCATAGCAATCCTCGGCGCTGTTGCCCTCGCCCGTCACGGCGATGGAGAGCCAGACAGCGGCGTGGCAGAAAGGACGGTCTCCAAGTGAGTTCCTTTCTCTCGCAGGAAGTTCCGCTGTCCTGGTATCTGCTCCTGAGCGCGATCCTGTTTTCGCTCGGCGTGCTCGGCTTTCTCATCAAGCGCAACCTTATTACCGTCTTCATGTCCATTGAGCTCATGCTCAACGGCGTCAATCTGTCCTTCGTGACCTTCGCCCACCAATGGCACCAGGTGCGAGGCCAGATCTTTGTCTTCTTTGTGATGATGGTGGCCGCGGCG